>Ga0187777_10000993_pt1 | contig 18599 bp, 22 predicted proteins | sample 1015_Q2_SP5_10_M_FD_132416 | JGI IMG/M metagenome (GOLD analysis project Ga0187777, IMG submission 132416) | Tropical peat soil microbial communities from peatlands in Department of Meta, Colombia - 1015_Q2_SP5_10_MG | ecosystem: Environmental > Terrestrial > Soil > Wetlands > Peat | place... | reverse complement strand
GCAGGGCGACAGACACGTGTGAACATGCAGGTCAGCTTTAATGCGCCTAAGCGCCACGGATCCCTGCCTTGTATAGCCTGCCGACGAGTTCGAAGGCCGACAGAGTGCTCACCATGATCGGGATCCCCTCTTCTTCGGCCTTGATCAGCGTATCTTTTTCCGGATCCCTGCCCTGGATCAGGATGATCCCCGCCAAATCCTTGTGCGACGCGACGGCCACGATATTCTGATGAATGTGGAGCGTGACCCAGAGCATCCCTTCATCCGCATGTGCCAGCACGTCTGATAGGAGATCGCTCACGTAGCCCCCCGTCACCTCGCGATCAAGGCGGTCAGAACCGGTTTTCACTTCCAGACCGAATTCCTTTACTATGTTGTTCAGATTCATCGGCTTGTTCCCGTCAGCTCGTATAGTAGAACTGCATGGTCAGATGTGTTCCCTCGGGCACCGATGATTTGAGATCCATTTCATCGGAGCATTTCTTTATGTTCACGAGCCCCATGCCCGCGCCGAACCCCAGTTCCCGGACCCAATCGGGGGCCGTGGAGTATCCGGGCTTCATCGCCAGCTCTATATCCGGGATGCCGGGGCCATGATCGATCACCTCTACGATGATCCCCCACTTCTCAACCTGTGCCCTGATCTCACCGCCTTTTGTATACGAGGCGAGGTTGATCTCCGCCTCATAGGTGGCGACCCCGATCCGCCTGAGAAGCGGCGGGCAGACTCCCAGTTTCTTGAGCGCGTTCTTGAGCTCGCTTGCGGCCTTTCCCGCGTCCTTCAGGGTCTGACCGGTAACATTATACTTGAAGGTGAAGCTGATCTCGTCTGCAGATACGTCCTCAAAGAACTTTCGCATCGCAGGCCGCTGCCGCGCCAGGGAAGCATTGGCCTCATGCTGCTCGTATTCGATCTCAAGCTTCCTGAGCAGCCCTTCGACGATGCTCCCTTTGGTGATGATGCCGACCAGCTCCCCATTCCGGTTCAATACGGGGTACCGTCTATACCCGTACTTGGAAAACTTGGCGATACAGTGAACGAGCAGTTCGTCGCTGTACAGACACTCTATCTTCGTCTTCATCCTCTCCCGTATGGGAGCATTTATAGCGTTGTCATACAGGGCGTTGATCAGGTCTTCTATGCTGACCATGCCCACGAGCTTGCCGTTCTCGACCACCGGCGTGCCGGAGATGCGGTTGTCCCGCAAGAGGATTCTGAACTCCGACATGGTCTGCTCCGGCCCCACGGTGACCATCTTGGGAGCCATGACCTCGCCCACGGAGACCTCATAGACCATCTCCTGGGTCTTGGTCACCCGGTCCAGCGTCCCCTGCTCTTTGCCCATCTGTGCCATCAGTCTATTGCCGCTCGCCTACTGCCTTAAGGCCGTTCATGTACAGTATGCCGCATGCCTCAAACATTGTCAGCTTCGTGACGAATAGTGGGATATCCTTCTGTTTTGCCAGGGACACGGCGTCGGCCTCCGGCTGCTTTCCGCGCACAACGCAGACCGCCCGGATGTCGGCGATATCGGCAGTCCGGACTGCCTGCGGATTTGTGATGCCCGTGATAAGGATCCCGTTCGCATGAGTGCGGCCCAGCACATCGCTCATGAGGTCTGCGCTGAAGCAGCAGTCCACCTCGATCTCATCGACGAGGCCGTCGCCCGCAAGAACATCGGCACGAAGGAGTTTGATTATCTCTCTCAATTTCATCCGGTGGTTCTCCACTACCGGTCGCACTCGCCGAGCACGATGTCAATGGTCCCTATGAATGCGATAACATCTGCCACCATATGGCCAATCACCATTTTCGGAAGAGCGCTTATGTGAACATACGATGGGGCGCGGATCTTAACGCGGTATGGTCTTCCGCTGCCATCACTGACGATATAGAAGCCGAGCTCGCCCTTCGGCGCCTCGGTCGCCACATATACCTCGCCTTTCGGCATTGGCACCCACTTGCTCATGAGCACGAACTGGTGGGCCAGCGATGCCATGCTCTTCATGACATCGATCTTTTCGGGTACTGCATAGCGCGGGTCATCGGTCTTGATCGGGCCCGGCTGCATCATGTCAAGGCACTGCCTGATGATCCGGTTGCTCTGGCGCATCTCATTGATTCGCACAACGTACCGGTCGTAGACGTCGCCGTTCTTTCCAAGCGGCACTTCGAAATCCACCTTGTCGTACGCGGCATAGGGTTCGACCTTGCGGAGGTCGTAGTTCACGCCCGACCCACGCAGCGTGCCGCCGGTGAGGCCGTAGTTGACCGCGTCCTCCGGCGTCATCACGCCGATCCCCACGGTGCGCTTGAGCCAGATGCGGTTTTCCCGAATCAACGTATCATACTCTTCGAGCCGCTTGGGAAAGAGCTCGGTGAACTCCCGGCATTTGTCGATAAAATCCCGGGGGATATCGTTCCGCACACCGCCGATGCGGACATAGCTCACAGTCTGACGCGCTCCCGTCACCATCTCCGTCAGATCGAGGACAAGTTCCCGTTCCCGGAGGGTGTACATACAGACCGTCATGGCGCCGATGTCAAGGGCGTGGGTCCCCAGCCACACAAGATGCCCGGAGAGCCGCGTAAGCTCGGCCATCAGCGTCCTGATGAACTGCGCCCGCTCCGGCACCGTAATTCCGGCAAGCTTCTCCACGGCAACCACCCAGCCCAGGTTGTTGTTCATGCAGGTGATATACTCCAACCGGTCGGTCATGGGGATGATCTGATGGTAGGTCCTGCTCTCCATCCACTTCTCGATCCCGCGGTGAAGGTAGCCTGGCCGCGGATCGACGCCCACCACGGTCTCGCCCTGCAGGTCGAGCACCAGGCGAAGCACGCCGTGGGTGGCCGGGTGCTGAGGCCCCATGTTCAGGGTGATTTCTTTTTGGACGATCTCTTTCGGCACGGTAACGGACATATATTCACCATTAATTATCAGATTCCAAAATTCAGATTTCAGCCTATATCCAGCATCAAAATCCCAATCTCCGAAACGGTTTTATTTGTGATTGGTGCTAGGAAATCATGAAGGATTCAGTTCCTGCTCACTGGCGCTTGTCGTTTCAATATCCCTTCAGTGGATATTCTTTCCTGAGCGGATGACCCTCCCAGTCCTCGGGCAGGAGGATCCTGCGGAGGTCAGGGTGGCCGTCGAACCTGACTCCCATAAGGTCATAGGTCTCGCGTTCATGCCAGTTAGCCGTTTGCCAGATCGAGGCAACCGAGTCTACCCGCGGGTCCTCCTCCGGTACTCTGACCTTTAGGCGAATGCGGTGGCGGTATACGGTGGATATCATGTTATACACGACCTCGAACCGGGGTCCGGGGTCCCCGGGATACCTGGAAAAATCGACCGCGGTGAGATCAGAGAGGTGGTCCATCTTGAGCGAGGGTTCATCACGAAGATAAAGACAAACATCTTTAATCATGTCTTTCTTGAGCGAGACACCGACCTGGCCAGCATAAAACATCGTGCCGAGCACTTGTCCGGCAAACTTCTCTTCAATCATCTTGGCTATTTGTAAAGGGTCCATACAACCTCTATCGAGTCCTCCGGGGCTACTTTCTGATATATTTTTCCTTCTTGATCTTCTCCTGCAACTTCATTATGCCGTACATCAGCGCTTCAGGCCGCGGCGGACAGCCGGGGATATACACATCCACCGGGACGATGTTGTCAACGCCCTGTACCACGGCGTAGGTGTTGAAGATGCCGCCTGATCCGGCGCAGCTCCCCATGGCGATCACATACCGGGGCTCAGGCATTTGGTCATACACGCGGCGCACGATCGGCGCCATCTTTTTCGACAGAGTGCCGGCAACGAGCAAGAGGTCCGACTGCCGCGGTGAAGGGCGCGGGACCGTGCCGAAACGGTCGAAATCATGCTGGGGCGCGGAATAGTACTGGATCATCTCGATGGCGCAGCATGCAAGCCCGAACGTCATCGGCCAGATGGAGCAGGCCCTGCAGTAATTGAGGAACCCATCGATGGTCGTGGAAATATATCCTTCGTCAAAGAGATTCTGCACTACTCCCATTCGAGAGCCCCCTTCTTCCATGCGTAGAAATATCCTACGAGCAAGATTACTACGAAGATCACCATCTCCACAAATCCGTAAAGGCCGATCTGCCCATAGGCAACGGCCCACGGATAGAGGAAAACGGCTTCAATATCGAAAATGAGGAATAGCATGGCTACAATATAATAGCGGATAGAAAACTTCTGATGGGCATCCATGAAGGGGGTGATACCGGACTCGTACGTAATCAGCTTTTCAGGATAAGGTCTCCGGGGCCGGATGAACCATCCTGCGATCAGCATGCCAAAGCCGACCGCCAAGCCGAGCAGCAGAAAAACCACTACCGGCAGGTACTGTTCCGGAAGATAGGTACTTGGCGTCATACACTACTCCCTGTAAATTATCATATTTTGGATTAGCAGAAAGTCTAAAACTTTTGCATAATAAGCCACGATAAATATTTTGTCAAGCAAAACATTATAACAGGACAAGATTGGTTCTGTATTAATTTTTTTTACTCATCTATAAGAAAAACTCAAGGGGTTCAGCATCTTACGAGAATCCGGCCGGACGGCATCGGAGCTGCAAATGGCATGTTCCCTCGCCGGGGAGGACAGGCGTCCAGTCTGTTCCCATGGATATGATGCCCGGATGAAACGTTGGGGAAAAACAAGGGCTGGTTCGGTCTTGCTTCCGCCTGGTCAAATACGATACAATATGCTGGGAGGAGGGAGCCATGGATCCTCATGCGAAAGAGCAGCTATTGTCGTTCTACAATTTCCATCTGAAAAAATTCGGTGACAGGCCTGAAGCGCTCCGCTGGACCCCTCAAGGCCAGCTCAGGCGCTATCATACGCTCCTTGATATCGCACCCGACCTGAACGATCAGAAGATACTTGACTACGGCTGCGGAACCGGGGATTTTTACCAGTTCCTGAAGCGGAGAGAAATAAGAGTCCATTATACCGGCGTTGACATCAACGAGAACTTCATCAAACTGGCGAAGAACAAGTATCCCGAGTGTACGTTCAAGGTCATGAACATCGATGAGGATCAGCTCGAGGGATTCTATGACTACATTTTCATCTGCGGCGTATTCAACCTCCGGGTCCCGGGAGTGCACGACGACCTGAAGAACGCTCTTGTCACGCTTTTCAAAAACTGCAACAAGGGGTTGGCATTGAACGCCCTGTCCTCACATACTCCGATCAAGGATATCGAGCTCAACTATACCTCGCCGGAGGAGATGGTCAAGTTCTCGATCGAGAACCTTTCCCCCGCTGTCACTCTTTGGCACAATCGGATCCCGAACGATTTCACCTTGTTCGTCTATACGTCGTACAATGAAATCGAACTGTAAATGATGATCGAGCCGTAAGCGCGCTTTAGGGGGCCTCTTGGACAATGCGTTGCGGCAACGGATCAGCTGAGCATTCCCCGGCCTGGCAACCGTTCGATCCCGACACGCCTCTCGGTGGTCATTCTTCGGGGTATTCATCTTATCGCTTTTGCACGGGTAGACGAACAAGACCCGATAGGTACAGGAGGAGCATAACATGATTGAACCCGATAAAAAGGCAAGGAAAAAGTTCGCCGTGCAATTGTCCACAGGTATAAATAATGTGGGGACGGTGAAATCCGCGCTTATGTTCGCCACCCTCGCCCAGTATTCCGGCTGCGAGACCGTTGTCTACTGCGTGCAGGATGGTGCTGATGCCGTTATCAAGGGGAAGATCCGGGAGGAAGGCGGACTGCCGTCAGGTGTCCCAACCTTCGAGCAACGACTTGCAGAAGCCCTGGAAGCGGGGGTCAAATTTCAATTGTGCGAACAGGTCGCAAGGAACAGGGGCCTGAAAAAGGAAGACCTCGTCGAGGGAACCGAGATAGCAGGCGGCATCCACTTGATCTCCTATGCGCTGGAGTATGACGGAATGCTCTATTTTTAGTTCGCTGGCCGGACGACTGTCTCCTTGGAAGGAGATATCCTACGCTCTCTTGGTGCCCTGTGGAGGAAATGACGCGAAGCTGACGTACCGCTATTCGTCATCAAGAGGAAAAGACCTGGCGCCGGCTCCTCCTCCGGGGCTCCGTTAAAATCCGAGCGGATCCCACGCCTTGAATTTGATCACTTCCTCGCCGGGATTGGGCAGCCCGGCGATCTTCCAGGCTTTGACCGGGTCCATGAATTGTTCCGTTACACAGTTGCTAGGCTGGTGTACATTCTTGCATACAAAACGCACAATGGGGAAGAAATGATGTTTTTGGTAATACTCCCTCATGAACTTCAGGACGTCGAGTTTGTCTTCTGACAAATCTCCGATTCCTTCCTGTGCGGCGAGGACGCGCCCAACCGCTTCCGACCAGTCTTCAAGATTGACAAGAAACCCGTCATCATCAACGGTTATCGTGATGTCTTGATGTACTATAACCCGCAAGGGGCCTCCTCCCCCGGATGGAGTGCCCGGACCTCGAACAAGCTGGTCTTCTCGGTAGCTCTGAAATTTCTTCTCTGCCAATGCAAGCTGTCTGCAAGACATTTGAAATCCGCTCGGCGCATGGGCCGAGATCACTTGCTTTGGACCGGATACCCGGCGTTGACCCATTCAGTCCATCCGCCCTTGAGCGCGAATACGTTCACGAATCCCATCTCCTTGAGCTTGAGCACCACACGGGCGCTCGTGGCTTCGTTCGTTCAAGAGCAGTAGACTATAATCTTCTTGTCCTTGGGGATGCTGCCGGCCCATGAAGAGACTTCATCGGGATCGACCCGAACCGCGCCCTTGATCTTTTTATCGCTGTTGTACCAACTCGACCCGGTCCTGGCATCGAGGATGATGACGCCCGGATCACCTAAGAGCGCCTTCACGTCTTCCTTGCTGATCCGCGGCGCGTCCACCGCAGCTCGGACATATGTTGATAAAGGCATGCCGATCATGATCATGATGAGCATGACCGCATGAAAAACATTTCGCTGTTTCATGGACCCGTCTCCTTTCCCGATGAGATCATCGGTTAAACAGGCTATGATGGCCTGCGGCAGTTTCTCCCCCAAACGGCTCTCTGATGGCGATACCCCCTTTAACAACATTACTCTAAATTTGGGTTAATCGCAAGGACTTCAGTGGCGTATCCGGCCTTCGCCAGAGATCAATGGTGGCTTCGAGTCGGCAGAAATGTATTGAATGGGCTGTCAGACGTGGGGGCTCAGGCGCGCAAAGGCCGATCCGTTGTCCTCAGAAAAAACGCCGGAGGATATCACTCCTCATCTTCCCCCTCTTCTTCACCAGCCCCGTTGAACGGCCCCCTGATGCCCAATTCCTTTATCTTTTTTCTGAGCGTATTCCGGTTAATGCCGAGCAGATGCGAGGCGCGCACTTGATTGCCCTCCGTCTTCTTGAGGACCAGCGAGATGAGCGGCTTCTCCACGCGCTGGATAACCATGGAGTAGATGTCGCCCCTCTCCAGCCCTCCCATCCGTTCCACGAGGTCGGCAAGCTTCTCTTCCAGAAAATTCTCGAAGGAAAGGCCCACCCCGTGGCCCGGCTTGAAGATCTGAGGCGGCAGGGCATCGGGGAATATCTTGTCTCCCTGCGCGAGCGTGATAGCGCGCTGGACGGCATTCTCGAGTTCTCGTACGTTTCCGGGCCAGTCGTAGGCCCGGAGGATCTTGAGCGTCTCCGGGGTGAGGATCTTGGTCTTGCCGGATCCAGGCTGATGCTTCTGCATGAAATACTCCGCGAGGGTCGAGATATCGTCCTTGCGTTTTCTGAGCGGCGGGATGTTGATCTGGATCACATTCAGCCGGTAGAACAAGTCTTCACGGAACTTCTTCTCGCGCACGGCTTTTTCGAGGTTCTGGTGCGTCGCCGCGATCACGCGTACATCGGTCTTGATCGGTTCTGTGCCTCCGACACGCTCGAACTCGCGCTCCTGGAGCACGCGGAGGAGCTTTCCCTGGAGCGGCAGGTTCATATCACCGATCTCGTCCAAAAAAAGAGTACCGCCTGCCGCGGCCTCGAATTTCCCTACCTTGCGGCTCACTGCTCCCGTGAAGGCCCCTTTCTCATGGCCAAAGAGCTCGCTTTCGAGAAGCTCCGAGGGGATCGCTGCAGAATTCACCGCCACAAAAGGCCGCCCCGCGCGCTTGCTATGGTAGTGGATCGCGCGTGCAACAAGTTCCTTACCTGTGCCGCTCTCGCCGTGGACCAGGACCGTGGCATCGCTCTCCGCTACCCGGCCGATGGTCTTGTAGATCTCCTGCATGGCGGGAGTGTTGCCCACGAGCCCGCCCTCGTACTTTTCGCGCACTTCGGCGCGAAGCGCGTTCACCTCGAGTGAAAGTTGACGCACCTCGACGGCTTTGCGAACGAGGATGTTCACCTCGTCGAGGTCGAAGGGCTTGGTGATATAGTCAAAAGCGCCGCGGCGCATGGCCTCAATGGCGTTCTGCATCGTGGCCTGGGCTGTCATGATGATTACCGATATACCCCTGCCCTCTTCCTTGATCTTTTCGAGCGCCTCGAACCCGCTCATGCCCGGCATGCGGATGTCCATGAGCATGATCGCTACATCGCCTTCCTTGATCCGTTCGAGCGCCTCTGCAGCGTCTTTCGCTAGCACGGTTTCGATGCCCTCTTTTTCAAGCGACTTCTTGAGCACCCAGCGAACGCTCTCGTCGTCGTCGACTATCAAGACCTTTTCATTTGTCATGGTTGATGCACCTATGGCCATGGCTCGGAACAGAGATCAGGGAGTGGGGTCACTGCTTGCTATCATGTCAGATCCAAGCCCAAACTTCACTCCTTTGTCACCATGCGCCATACCTCTTCATCCCGCCAGCGGCAGATACACGCTGAATGTCGTACCTTCGTTTTCCTGGCTCTCGACCCGTATCGTCCCCAGGTGTTCCTGCACAATCTGATATGAAAGCGCAAGGCCTAGACCCACACCCCGGTCCTTTGTAGTGAAGAAGGGGGTAAAAATGTCCTGCAGATGCTCCTGCTTGATGCCGGGGCCGGTATCGGCCACCTTTACGACGATCAGCCGGTGCTTCTTGCCGTCGGCCTGCACGCTCGTGAACATGTCGGACATCCTCGTCGTCACCGTAAGCTTTCCGCCGCCTGGCATGACCTCGACCGCGTTCTTGATGATGTTCAGGAACACCTGGATCAACTGGTCCTGGCTCCCTATCACGTCCGGAAGGCTTGGGTCATACAGCCGCGCGAGGACAACACCGCTCTGCCTCGCGCTCTCCTCGTTCAAGAGCAGGGCGCGGTCCAGAATGCTGTGGATATTGAACGTCTTCATCTCCCGAGGCTTTAACCGCGTGAAGTCCAGGATCTCCTCGAGGACATTGTTGAGGCGATCTGCTTCCTTCAAAATCACATCGAGATATTCTATCAGGCTCCCGCCTTTGGCCGACCCTTCCTTGCCCTCCGATCTCAGCTCGGATTTCATGAGCTGCGCCGCGCCGCGTATGCCGACGAGCGGATTCTTGACCTCGTGAGCGATACCCGCTGCGATCATGCCGAGTGTCGCAAGGCGGTCGGACCTTCTCATGCGTTCCTTGAGGTCTCGCACTCCTGCTTGGTCGCGGATCGTCAGGATCGCGCCTGTCAGGTGTCCGCGGTTGTCAAGGAGCACCGTCGTGACCAGCCCTACCGGATGAGGCTGCCGGTGCTTTGCGGCGATTTCCGCCTCGTAATCGGAATAAGACCTCCCCGAGGACAAGGTCTTTTCGATCTGCCGCGCTATCGCTGCATTATCGGAAAACACGGCAGCGAAATGCTTGCCGAGCGCTTCGGAGGCGGCGATGCCGGCCATTTCCTCAGCGGCCCTGTTCCATATGAGGACCTGTCCCTCCGCATCCGTCACGACCACTCCGTCAACAATGCCGGCCAGAATATCCGCGGTCAGGTCCTGTATCCTCGTCGCAAGTGAATCCATTCTTTATTGATAGCACAATATATTTGATGATTCAAGACAATTTATGGTATAGTGGCGGCTGCGCCGCGAAAAGGCAGCGTGCATCGAACTCTGGTCTGGATCCCATGTGCTCCCATGCTCCATGCGCTTTGCCCTATGCTGCTCAGACCGCCATGCTCGACCTCCGGCTCATACTCGTCTCCCTTATCTGGGGAGTGAACTTCTCAGCGGTGAAGTACGCGCTTCGTTACTTTTATCCTTTGAGCTTCACCGTTGTCCGCTTTGCTCTCTCGTCGCTGTTCCTCGCCTTCATCCTGATCGTGAGGCGAGAGTCCCTCAGGATAGAACGCAAGGACATAAGCCCCTTTATCCGGCTCGGCCTCATCGGCATCGCTCTCTACAACATCCTGTTCATGTACGGGCTCAATCTTACAAGCGCTTCGAACTCCGCCCTTCTTATCTCGCTGTCCCCCCTGTTCGCTGCCCTGATACAGGGGATAGCGAAAAAAGAGCGAATCCTGTTCCAAAGCGGGCTGGGTATCGTCCTGTCGGCCGTCGGGGTCTTTCTCATCATTCAGAGCAGACCCGGGGGCATCAGTTTCACCCGCCACGATCTCGCGGGCAACCTGCTTACCCTCTGCGCATCGATTTTCTGGGCGCTCTACACCATACATGCACAGCCGCTCCTCCAAAAATATTCTGCCGTGAAAGTCACTGCCTATAGCATGGCTACAGGGACCGTGCTGCTCTTGCCCATGAGCCTTCATGAATTGGCACGGCAATCATGGTCCGAGGTCACAGCCCCATCATGGGCGGCATTCGGGTTCTCATCTTTGGTGTCCGGCGGCATTGCCTTCAGCCTCTGGTACAAGGGTGTGCAGCGGCACGGGGTCACTCGCACGATCGTCTACCATTATTTCGTTCCCCTCGTGGCCGTACTCTTCGCCGCCCTGTTTCTCGGAGAACGACTATCCGTTGCACAGATCACCGGAGGCATCGGCATACTGGCCGGCGTCGCATTGGTTCAAAATATTCAAAGCACATAAGGCTGTTTATTCACAGATCCGAGAGGACACACAAATTATTAAGCAAGGGATATGCCATATTTGTTGTGGTACGAAAGCTGATAACATATTGATTTCATTAACTATATTACACACCAAGGGGGATACGTTTTTTAATCGAGATTAATGCCGCTGACGCACTTTTAGGCATGTGACCATAAATTAAACAGGCCGAGGTAGAAAAAAACGGATAGGCAGACCTTTCACTGCCTATCCGTTCCCTTATCCGGTTCATCGCCTCACCGTGAACCTTAATGCGTATATCCCGCCTCTCCATGCTGACTGATGTCGAGGCCTTCGGTCTCTTCATCTTTGCCGACCCGAAGCCCGATCGTTGCGTCGATGATCTTGAATAGTACGATGCTGACGATGAAGGAATAGGCAGCGATCAGGAGGACCGATCCCGCCTGTACGGCGAGCTGATGGGGGTTCCCAAAAAGGAGACCGTTTGCCCCACCAGCATTGATCGCGATCGAAGCGAAGACCCCGGTCATGATCGTCCCGAGGCTCCCTCCCACCCCATGCACGCCAAAGGCGTCAAGAGAATCATCGTAGCCGAACTTGGTCTTGGCGTTAAGCGCCGTATAGCACAACAGTCCGGCTGCAATACCGATCGCGAGAGCCGCCATCGGTCCGACGTAGCCCGCTGCCGGCGTAATGGTGGCCAGGCCGGCAATGGCCCCCGTTGCTGCCCCAAACATAGTTGGCTTTCCCCGATGAAACCACTCGACAATGATCCAGGTGAGCGTTGCCGAGCTTGCCGCTGTATTCGTCGTGACGAATGCCATAGTGGCGAGCTCGCCTGACGACAGGGCGCTGCCCGCGTTGAACCCGAACCACCCGAACCAGAGAAGTCCTGCGCCGAGCACCGTAAGCGGGAGGTTGTGTGGCGGCATGGGTTCCTGGAGAAAACCTTTCCGTTTCCCGATGAAGAGCGCTGCCGCCAGGGCAGAGAACCCGGATGTGGCGTGGACAACGGTGCCGCCGGCGAAATCGAGAACGCCCAGCTGCTTGAGCCACCCATGATTCCCCCATACCCAGTGCGCGACAGGATCATATACCACCGTCGTCCAGACAAGTATGAACAGAAGATAGGACGAGAATTTCATCCGCTCGGCAAAGGCGCCACTGATGAGCGCCGGCGTGATGACGGCGAACATCATCTGGTAGGCCATGAACGCAAGGTGCGGTACCGTCGCCGCATAATCCGCGTTGGGGGCGAGCCCCACGCCGGAGAGCCCGGCCCAATTGAGGTTGCCGATAATCCCCCTAATGTCCGGGCCGAAGGCGAGCGAGTAGCCGAACAGGATCCACTGGATGCTCACCAATGCAATCGCAATGAAACTGTGCATGATGGTGCCGAGCACGTTCTTGTTTCGCACCATGCCGCCATAGAACATGGCGAGCCCCGGGGTCATGAGCATCACGAGGGCTGCCGAGACCAATATCCATGCCGTGTCTCCGGTATCTATCTTATGCGCTTCGGGGCCGTCCGCAGCCATGATTATATGTGGCATGGCAAGAGCCGCAACAATCAGCAACAGAACGAAGACCGTAAATTTTTTCAAGCCGCTTGTCATATCGAATTATCTCCTAGATTTATTTACTCGAAATGCCGAAACGAATTTTGTGTGGTTCGAAGAACGCAAATTGAATTCTCGACATCTGTCGTATTCGCAATTTGTGGCTTTATTATCCCCCGCTTTTACAACGCCGCATCGCCGGACTCGCCGGTCCTGATCCGAACCGCCTCCTCCACGTTCATGACAAATATCTTGCCGTCGCCTACTTTGCCTGACCGGGCCGCTTTCACTATTGCATCCAGCACCTGTTTTACCAAAGTCTCATGGACAACCAGCTCTATCTCTACCTTGGGCACGAAATCCACCCTGTACTCGGCGCCTCGGTAAAGCTCAGTATGACCCTTCTGTCTGCCGAAACCTTTCACCTCGGACACGGTCATGCCCTGGATCTTGATATCTGCAAGTGCCTCCTTCACTTCTTCCAGCCGGTATGGCTGAATAATGCACTTAATCAGCTTCATTCCCACCACCCCCGTTCGAAATGAACTTTGCATAGCTATTATGCATGTGAACATTTTATAAGCAATGTCCATGCCACTAGAAATAATAAGTTACCTTTAAAAATAACTAATTGATTTAATTAAATAATATATAGATTGTGAATGAGCACATGGCACATGAAAAACTGCAATTATGATTAATAATTAGGCATGTGTATAGGAAATGTGCATAACCTATAAGGAGAAGCGGAATTATCAGGAAACAAAAAAATGGACAGGCAGAGACTTTCTCTGCCTGTCCATAAGTTCATTGCATAATAGTCGAAACGCTACATGGTACCTGAGAGAGAACCACTGAGGATAATCTCAGCATGATTCCTACATATTGTACGCTTTTTCGCCGTGCTGGCTCTCATCGAGGCCGACGACTTCATCTTCTGTCTCGACCCGGACCCCGACAATCGCCTTGATGATCTTGAAAATCACGTATGTCATGACGCCGCTGTATACAAATGTCACGGCCACAGCGATGAACTGTATCCAGAGCTGCCCGGCATTGCCGTAGAGGAGTCCCTTCCCCGCATCGTTTATCACGGGGTCCGCGAAGATCCCGGTCAGTAGGGCGCCGATGGTCCCGCCGATGCCGTGAATGCCGAAAGCATCAAGAGTGTCATCATATCCGAACATGGGTTTCAGCTTGGCCACGGCGAAGAAGGGGATCACACCCGCCGCGATGCCTATGATGATGGCACCGGAGATGTTCACAAACCCGGCAGCCGGGGTAATGGCCACGAGACCGCCAACCGCACCTGACGCAAGACCGAGCACCGTAGGCTTGCCGGAATGCATCCATTCAACGACCATCCATGAAATGGCCGCCATAGCCGTTGCCGTGTTCGTGTTTATGAATGCAGCACCTGCAAGACCGTTTGCCGCAAGCGCGGAACCCGCATTGAACCCGAACCAGCCGAACCAGAGGAGGCCAGCGCCGGTTACCACAAGGGTGAGATTGCTCGGCATGATCGCCTTCTCGCGCCTCTTACCGAGGACTAGTGCACCAACGAGCGCCGCGATACCGGCATTGATATGCACGACGGTCCCGCCAGCGAAGTCCAATGCGCCGAGTTTGGCCAGGAACCCATTGCCCCAGACCCAGTGCGCAATCGGGACATAGACCACCGTCAACCAGAGCACAGAGAACAGGAGCCAGGCCGAGAACTTCATGCGCTCGACATACGCGCCGCTCGCGAGGGCAACGGTGATCGCAGCAAAGGTGAGCTGGTAGACGATGAAAATATATTCAGGGATTGTCTTTGCAAGATCGGAGATGCTGTTAGGGGTGATGCCTTTTAAGAACAATTTGTCGGCTTTTCCTATCCACCCGCCGATGTCCGTACTGAAAGCAAATGTATATCCATAGAGAACCCAGAGCACACTCACGATGCAGAAGGTCACAAAGGTCATAGCCATAGTGTTGAGCGAATCCTTCCGCTTCGACAGCCCTCCGTAGAACAGCGCCAGGCCGGGGAGAGACATGAGCATGACGAATGCGGTTGCCACCGTCATCCACGCAGTGTCCCCTGTGTCAATCTTAAGAGGCGGCGCTGGAGAAGCCGCAGCCGGGGCCGCGGCTTCTTCCGCCGTTACCAGAGCCGGCGCCAGGAACGCTGCTACCCCGATCAGCAGCACCAGAATAACCATGATTTCCGTGAACATCTTCTTCATATTGTGTTCCTCCCTGTCATTAAAAAAACTATTTTAAAAAAAGTGTTATAATGCCGTATCACCGGACTCCCCGGTCCTTATCCTGACGGAATCTTCCACATCCATCACGAATATCTTGCCGTCGCCCACTTTGCCGGACCTTGCGGCCTTCACAACCGCATCCAGTGCGTCCTTCACCATACTGTCGGGCACCACAATCTCAAGCTCAACCTTGGGGACAAAATCAACAGTATATTCTGCGCCCCGGTAAAGCTCGGTGTGTCCTTTCTGCCTCCCGAACCCTTTGACCTCTGAGACCGTCATACCCTGAACCTTCATCCCCGCTAATGCTTCTTTTACGTCGTCCAGCTTGTACGGCTGGATAATGCACTTAATGAGCTTCATGTGCGATCCTCCTCGAAACGGGTGATTGCTGTTTCGGCATATGCTTAAGCAATGTACATGCCATACTTCGGGCTTGAGAATTCTCAGGAAAACATCTTGTTTTTATTGGGTTATCAATTGGGGAGTTTGAAGATTGAATTACAGCCATCCCTGATATTTAAGACGCTATTTTAGGCAGGTGCACTAATAATAAGCACACGAGGTATCGCAAGAGATGCCTTACTGCATAGTGTACAAGCATCAATAAGAGGACAGAATATAATCATGAAGCTGGTCGTTTCGATACGGAATATTGTTATATTGGGCCGGTATGATGATTCATACCGGCCCTCTCTTGCCCCTCGAAATCAGGGAGGTGAATTGGGAGGGGACGCTTAAATCGCTGTTTCGCCTCGTTCGCCGGTCCTTATCCTGATGATGTGATCGAGCCTTGCGACAAATATCTTGCCGTCACCGATATTGCCGGTCTTTGCTTTTTCCCGGATGGTAGAAACCGCTTTTTCCGCCATGTCGTCGGCCACTACAACTTCGATTTTTATCTTGGGCAGAAACGCAATATCCATCTCCGAGCCGTGATAAATCTCCACATGACCCTTTTGCCTGCCGAACCCGTGCACGTCGGAGATGGTCATGCCCCGGATGCCGATGGCGTTCAGGGCGTCCTTTACAGCATCAAGCTTGAAGGGTTTAATGATGGCTTCGATCTTTTTCATGCTCTTGACTATCTGCGGGTCTTCGTGATGCTGAAGTCGGGATACGCGGTGACAGATACTTCATTCTGGTCGAGGCCTTCAAACTCTACCTCCTCTGATACCCGCAGCGGGGTTATCTTGTCCAGCACCCGGAAGAACACATACATGATGATGAAGACCGAGATAATGCTTATCAGAGCGCCTATGACCTGCGCTACGAACTGCGAACTGCCGCCATAGAGGAGGCCTTTGACTGTTCCCGCCACTCCGTTCAGGCCGGCGCCGTACGTTCCGTCGGCAAAAAGCCCGAGCCCGATCATGCCCCATGTCCCGCACACGCCGTGGACCGATACCGCGCCGACCGGGTCGTCCACCTTCAGTTTCCGTTCGACGAAGAAGACGCTCGCGCAGCAAAGAATGCCGGCTACGAGTCCGATCGCGACAGCCCCGGCAGGGCTCACGAATGCGCAGGGCCCTGAAATGGCGACAAGGCCTCCCAAAAGCCCGTTCGCAGACAAGGAAAGGTCAGGCTTGCCGTACAAGAACCACATATAGCACATGGCCGAAAAAGACGAGGCAATGGACGCCAGCAGGGTATTTGCCGCGACCACGCCAATCCTTAGATCTCCGGCAGCCAGGGCCGATCCCGAATTGAACCCGAACCACCCGAAGAAGAGAATCAGGCACCCCACGACGGCCATCGGGATATGATGTCCTGGAATAGCCATGGGCGTTCCATCAGCCCTGTATTTTCCCATGCGCGGGCCGAGGACGATCGCCCCTGCCAGCGCCGAAATCCCGCCGACCATATGGACCACGGATGAACCTGCGAAATCGAGGACGCCGTGGCCGAGACCGAAGTTCGTGCCGAGCCGCGACAGCCATCCCCCGCCCCATACCCAGCGTGCATACAGCGGGTACGTGATCATGGAGATAAAGAACCCATAGACGACGAACGACTTGAAAGTCCAGCGCTCAGCCATTGCGCCCGTAGGGATAGTTGCCGAGACGTTCATCAAGACCGCCTGATACAGGAAGAGCGTCATGATCGGAGCATAAGCCGGCCCGGAAAGGAAGAACCCCTTGCCGCCCGTCTGGATCGCAAAGCCGCATATCCAGTATCCGAGCACCGCGATAGCGGGCACCATCATGTTCAGTGCCATAGTATGGCCCGCGTTCTTCGCCCTCGTGAAGCCGGTACCGACCATGGCAAAACCCGCCTGCATGAAAATTACGAGAAAAGCGCAGATGAGCATCCAGATTGTATTTATGATTGATTCGTTCATACCGATCTTCCTTAGTTTTCTCCCAACATTCGTATTCCGCCTATGTCACGGGATCAGTCTGGTCATGATGCCGTAAAACTCGTTCAGCGCCCTGGCGTCCGCGGGAAGTTCGATCAAAGGCCTGCCTTTCATATCATAATCAATGATTACTTGGTCAGCGGGAACGAACCCCGCGAAATCCATTGCTTGATGCTTGATGGCCTGCAATAGTGATGGATCTTCCCGCATCCCGTCCTGAACACGGTTCACGACAAGGACCGCACGTTTGATGTTCAGGCCCAGCTCCCTCACTAGAGCCGTAATGCGTCCGGCGGTCATCACCCCACGGACGGAAGGGTCGCTGATGATCATAAGCAGGTCTATGTCCTGCGTGGTGCGGCGCGACAAGTGCTCGAGGCCGGCCTCGTTGTCCATCACGGTATAGGGATATCTATCGTTGAGTTTGTCCATGTATTTGCGGATATAATTGTTCGCCGCACAGTAGCAGCCAGCCCCTTCCGGCCTCCCCATCACGAGCAGATCGAAGCCCTCGGCCTCAACAAGGGACTGATGAACGTGGTAATCGAAGAGCTCCTCGACGCTCATGCCGCCTGGCCTGCGCCCCGTAACTTTGATGGTTTCGAGTGACGCCTCCCGGAGTGCACCTATGGTCGTGTGGACCTCCACGCCAAGCACATCATTGAGGTTCGCGTTGGCGTCCGCATCAACGGCAAATACCGGCCCCTTCTTTTTTTCGAGTAAATATCGTATGGCAAGGCCGCAGAGGCTGGTCTTGCCCGTACCTCCCTTGCCCGCAAATGCTATCGCATAAGCCATCGGATGCATAAGCTCCTAATGCTCATTAGATAAAGGGATCCGTAAACCGAATAAGATCCGCTTGCAGTTTTGTCAGAAAAGATCTTAAGGCATCTCATGGTTTTTTCTTTTCAAGTGTTCTATGATGATCAACCCCAAGTCCACGACAAAAATGGTTATCACCATGCTGTCCATCACAGTAGTGATGGGAGTGGGCGGCAAGAGTTGTTCGCCGCCCCAAAAAACGAACGCAACGCCGAGCAACATGCCCTTGATCAATTCACCCTGTTTCCGCTTGGCGCTTATCTGAAAACTGATATATGACAAGCCGATGCAAATAAGCGGCCACGAGCCCACTCGCTGATGAACCAACGAGAAACGCAGCTGGTGCAAAACGTCGGAAATCAGCAGGGCAAGTATTCCCACTAAAGCCAAAATAAAAAACCCTATGCTCAGATATCTAAAGGCTCTTCCAGCAGAAATATTTCTTGCCCGCATGATTAATCACGTTATAACGCCGCCATGCCGCTTTCGTTGGTACGTATCCGTATTGCGTCGGCCATCTCGTGAACGAAGATCCTGCCGTCCCCAACCTCGCCGGTAAGCGCGGCGTCACGAATGGCTTTGATGATAAGCTCAGCATCTTCGTCTTTAGCGACCACTTCCACCCTCGCTTTG
>Ga0187777_10000992_pt1 | contig 18607 bp, 20 predicted proteins | sample 1015_Q2_SP5_10_M_FD_132416 | JGI IMG/M metagenome (GOLD analysis project Ga0187777, IMG submission 132416) | Tropical peat soil microbial communities from peatlands in Department of Meta, Colombia - 1015_Q2_SP5_10_MG | ecosystem: Environmental > Terrestrial > Soil > Wetlands > Peat | place... | reverse complement strand
GTTCACGCTTTCCCAGAGCAGGCTGTCGAGGTACGCGCGCGCGGCCCTGTTGGCGGCGTTGCACACCGTGCATCCCTCGTCCGCGAGTCCCGCGACCAGGTCGAGGTATCCGACCTCCCGCGCGAGCGGGTCCCCGCGCGGAATCACACTCGGGTTGCTCGTCATCCGATCCTCCGGAAGAACTCGACGGCCCGCTCACGGCGGTCCTCGTTGCTCTCGTACCGCGGCTCGTACCCGTCCACGGCCAGGGTCGTGCCCCAGTCGATCACCGGCTCGACAGCCGTCGGATCGATCCCCCGAAGAAAGAGCTCCCGTTCGAGCATGCGGATCTCCCGGCGAAGATCCCGCGCCTCCGCTTTGAGTCGCGGGACGACGTCGCGGTCGAGGGCGAGCTTCTCCTCGTACGCCCTCCGCTCGAGCTCCGTGGACTCGCCGGCGCGCTTGCGAGTCGTGGCGAAGGAGAACCTGTGCACGGACGACGTCGCCGCCGTCCAGACCAGCTCCCGTCCTCCTGTGGTCGCCGACCGCTCGTGTTCCCGTTTGGACCCGGACGGACCGGGAGGCCCCGCCGCCGCGACGAGGCGTCCGCGGCGTCCCAGCTCGGCGCCCACGTCGTCGATCGTCGCCGCGCGCTCGAGGCGGTCCAGGTCCACGGCGAGGATCTGGACCTCGACGCGCTCCCGCCGCTCCCCCCACTTCACGGCGTGGCCCCCTCGCCGCTACGGGACAGCGCCGCTCGCAGCGCCCCGGCTCGGGCGCGGTACCGGTCGATTTCGTCCAGCAGCTTCGGGATCATCCAGTCGCGGGTGACTGCGATCTCCTTGCCCCGCATCCGGATCAGCAGCTCGCGGTCCTCGGTGCCCCCTCGTTGCTCGTGCAGGGCGAATCGCAGCGGGCCGTCGGCCGCCTGCACGTGCTCCAGCACCGCCCGCACGCGGCCGGCCGCATCGCCCCGGCTCGCGGGGGCGGCGAGCAGCTGTTCAACGAGGAGGTCGAACAGGCCCAGGTACACGACCAGCCGCCTGCTGGGCTCGTCGGGAGGGAGGCCGGCCTCCGGAACCGAGACGGACACGGTCCGGTCGGACACGGTGTCGAACGCCAGCTCCTCCTCGAATCCGTCGAAGGGCCAGGGGAGCTGCCGGGCCTCACGCATGGAGGCCCACCCCCTCCGAGCGTGCCGTGCCCGCGGCGCGGTCCACGACGTCTCCCAGATCGGCGTCGAGCTCATCGAGCCGGGCTCGCGTCGCGTGCGCCTGGTCGGCGACGACAGCCTCCTCTCGGACGCCCTTCGCCCGCTCCGACGCCGCCCGGTCGAGACCCACCCGCAGGCTCTCGATCGTCGACTCGAAGCGATCGTCGAGCACTCGCTGCAGGCTCGCCCGGCTCGCCTCGAGGCGCTGCACGTAGTCCCAGCGCAGGCGACCGCAGTGCTTGTCCACCAGCAGGGGCGTCCGCTCGCGAACGCGCTTCAGTGCGCGACTGCTGCTCCATCGCTGGGGGAGAACGCCGCTCACGTCCGGCAGGATCGACTCGAGGATCATCGGGGCCTCGAAGAACGAGGCGGAGAACCGGGTCGGAGTCGACAGCGGGGCCGGAGACGAGACGCGCTCCAGGTCCACGCCGATGAGATCCGAGCACACGGCCACGGTGCGTTCGACCAGACGGTCCGTCTCGCCGACGAACCTCGTCGTGGCGTCGCGGTACCGCTCCGCGACCCGGCGGTCCTCACCCGCGCGCCATCGCTCCACCGTCCTGCGAAGCTCTCGCTTCACGTGCTCGTCGACCTCGTGCGCCGCCTCGCGGGGGTCCCGCCCATCCTGCAGGAACCGCTCGGCCTCCGCGATCAGGCGCGGCGTCTCTCCCGCTCGCAGTGCCGCGAGATCCTCCTCGATCGTCGCGACGACGCGGTCCGTCTCCCGGCGCATCAGCACCGCTGCGTCGCTTCGCCTCCGGCGGGCGTCGGCGAGCACCGCGTCAACCGACTCGACGACGCCCCGCAGCTCGTCGGCCGTCAACCGTGCCGCCGTTTCCTGCACGCCGATCGAGTTGCGCTCGTCGGCGATCAGCTTGCGGGCGGACCCGCCGATCGACTCGAGGATCGCGGCCCCGCGCTCTCTCAGGAGGAACCGCCGGAATGCCTCCTCGAAGCGCGGGAGGCCGGAGTCGTCGAGCGCAGCGTGGTCGCCCGTCCGTTTGCCTTCGAGCGCGTCGCGGGCGCTCGTAGGGAAGACCTCGACGGGCCGCCCCAGCGCCTCCGCCAGCACTGCGTGGGTGAAGGTGAGCGACTCGGCGAGGTCGGGAGCGGTCAGGTAGTCCACCTTGTTGAGTACGAAGAACATCCGGGCCGCCTCCTCGCGGACGTCCGCGAGAAACGCACATTCGTGCTCGGAGATGGGGGGGTCGGCCGAGGTCACGAAGATCGCCGCGTCGGCCTCGGGGACGAACGCATGGGCGGCCTCGGTGTTGTGTGCGTAGATGCTGCCGACGCCCGGCGTGTCCACCAGCATCACGCCGTCGGCGAGATAGCCACAGGGATAGGAGACAAGGGCACGCTCGACGCCCAGGGCGTTGCGGGGGTTGCCGCGCTCCGTCACGAAGCGTTGGAGGTCGGCCACGGCGACCTGCTCGACGCGACCGTCCCGGAACGTGATCTCCGCCCGCGGCTCGCTCCCCCACGTGAGCACGGTGACGATCGAGGTGAGGGGCACCACCGCCGTCGGGAGCACGTCGGCGCCGAGCAGCGCGTTGACGAACGTCGTCTTTCCGCGTTTGAACTCGCCCACGACGACGACGGTGAAACGTTCCTCGGCGAGCTTCTTGTCCAGCGTCGCGGCAGCCCTCGCGACCGCATCGTCGGATCGGTCCTCGGCGAGCCGCGCGAGGCGCGCGAGGCCCTCCGTCAGCGATTCCTTGAGGGTCGCGTAGCTGTCGTCCACAGGCTCCCACCTCCAACGGTAGGAGCCATCAGCCCCGCAGAGGGCGTTCGGCGGGCCCCATCGCCTTGCCGAACCGAGTATAGCGTCGGGGCCCCGCTCCGGACGTCCGCCCGCGGCTCCCGCGTGTCGCTTCGGCCTCCGGTATCATGTGCAGTGCACGGCGCGATGAGGCCCGCTCCTTGAACCGCCCACTCCCGGGCTGATGGCTTCTACCGACGGAACAGCCGCTGGTGGATGCATCCCCTTGGGGAGCAAGGAGGTGGAGTGGGTTGAACGTGTACTGGATCGCGTTCGTGTGGGTGGCGATGGCGCTCGCCGCGTCGCTCATCAGTGTCCGGATCGGTGTCTCCGTCGCCCTCGTGGAGATCCTCGTCGGGGCGATCGTCGGGAACCTTCCGCACGCGTCGAGCTTTCTGCATCAGACGCAGTTCACCGACTTCCTCGCATCGATCGGGTCGATGATGCTGACGTTTCTCGCAGGCGCCGAGATCGACCCGCTGACGCTGCGCAAGCACTGGAAGGCGAGTCTCAGCATCGGCGCCGTCTCCTTCGTGCTGCCCTTCATCGGGGCGTTCGCGTTCTCCTACCTGGTCCTTGGGTGGGCGCTGCGCGCGGCGGAGATCACCGGCGTGGCGCTCAGCACCACGTCGGTCGCCGTCGTGTACGCGGTCATGGTCGAGACCGGGCTCAATCGCCAGGATCTGGGCAAGCTGATCCTCGCTGCGTGCTTCGTGACCGACCTCGGCACGGTCCTGGCACTCGGCGGCCTCTTCGCCAGCTTCGGGCTGCTGCTCCTGGTGTTCGTCGTCGTGAGCGCCGCCGTGCTCGCCGCCCTGCCCGCCACGACGAGATTCGTGATTCGTGTGTTCGGCCACCGGGTCAGCGAGCCGGAGATCAAGCTCCTCCTCGTCGTCCTGCTGGGTCTGGGCGCCCTCGCGAGCGCCGCGGGCAGCGAAGCGGTCCTGCCCGCCTACGTCGCCGGCCTGGTCGTCGCGGGGCTCTTCGTCAACGATCGCGTCCTGGTCGACCGGCTGCGGTCGATCTGCTTCGCCGTCCTGACGCCGTTCTTCTTCCTGCGCGCCGGCGCGCTGATCTCCGCCCCCGCGTTGCTGAGCGCGGCAGGCGTGATCGTGGCGCTGCTGCTCGTCAAGCTCATCACGAAGGGTGCGGGGGTGTGGCCGACCGCCGCCGCCTTCAGGATCGCGGGCAGGGAGCGCACGTATCTGACATTGCTGATGTCGACAGGGTTGACGTTCGGGTCGATCGCAGCCCTCTACGGTCTGACCCACGGCCTCATCGACCGGACGCAGTACACGGTGCTCGTCACCGTCGTTCTCCTGTCCGCGTTCGTCCCGACGCTCATCGCCCAGCAGTTGTTCCAGCCGGCAGCGGTCGACGAGGTGGAGGAGGAGGCGCTCGGCGCCGAGGACGTGGCTCCGATCCATCCGCACCGACATCCCGGGCGGGTCGAGCACGAGAGCCCGCAGGAAGGCTGATGGACTCGTTGACGCGATCCCGGCCGGCGCGCCGGGCGGACCGGTGAAGCGCTCGCCGAAGGCGTCCGCCGCGCTCAACGCGTACGGGATCGCATGGTTGCTGGGGAGCGTGGTGATCGGAATCCTCCTCCTCAACGTCTCCCTGGGCGCGGTGGCGGGGTTCTGCGTCGCCGCCGAGGTCGCGGTGATTCCGTTCATCCTCGCCGTTCGCCGCCACGCGGCGCCCGGACGATCAGGGCTCGCTCCCCGCAGTAGACGGCGTACGATACGCCCCCATGGCGAAGGACCATCCGCGGGCCCGCTCGGACGACATCGAGATCAACCCGATCTTCACTCAGTCAGGCATCACGACGTCCGTGCCCCGCTGGTCGCTGCCCAAAGACGAGATGCCGCCGGACACGGCCTATCAACTGATCCACGACGAGATCTTCCTGGACGGCAATGCCCGCCAGAACCTGGCTACCTTCGTCACGACGTGGATGGAGCCGCAGGCCGCGACGCTGTACTCCGAGTCGTTCGACAAGAACATGATCGACAAGGACGAGTACCCGCAGACGGCCGACATCGAGGACCGCTGCGTGCACATCCTCGCCGATCTGTGGAACTCACCCGAGCCGCACAGCACGATCGGGACATCGACGGTCGGCTCCTCGGAGGCCTGCATGCTCGCGGGCCTCGCCTTCAAGCGCCGCTGGCAGAAACGGCGCGCGGCCGACGGCAAGCCCCTGGATGCGCCCAACATCGTGTTCTCCAGCGCCGTCCAGGTCGTGTGGGAGAAGTTCGCGAACTACTGGGAGGTCGAGCCGCGCTTCGTCCCCGTGACCCGCGAACGGCCCTACCTCACCCCCGAGGGCATGCTGCGTGCCGTCGACGAGAACACGATCGGCGTCGTGGGCATCCTCGGCATCACCCACAACGGCGTCTTCGAGCCGATCAAAGAGCTTGCCGCCGCCCTGGACGGGCTCCAGGCGGAATCGGGGGTGGACGTCCCGTTGCACGTGGACGGCGCCTCCGGTGCCTTCATCGCACCGTTCCTGCAGCCCGACCTGGAATGGGACTTCCGGATCCCCCGCGTCCACTCCATCAGCACCTCCGGCCACAAGTTCGGCCTGGTCTACCCGGGCCTCGGATGGGTCGTCTGGTCCACGCGGGAATACCTGCCGGAAGAGCTCATCTTCCGCGTGAGCTACCTCGGCGGGGACATGCCCACGTTCGCGTTGAACTTCTCGCGCCCCGGCGCGCAGGTCCTCCTGCAGTACTACAACTTCCTCCGGCTGGGCCGCGCGGGCTACGAGCGCGTGCAGGCCGCCGCGCAATCCACCGCGCGGTTCCTCGCGAAGGAGCTGGCGCGCATGCCCGCGTTCGACGTGCTGGCCGGCGCCCCCGACATGCCGCTCGTGACGTGGACCCTGGCGGAGGGCCAGGAAGGCGCGTGGGATCTGCACGACCTCTCCAACCACCTCCGCCAGCGCGGCTGGCAGGTCCCCGCCTACCCGATGCCACCGGACATCGAGGATCTCACGGTCATGCGGGTCGTGGTGCGAAACGGCGTCTCGATGGACATGGCGCACCTGCTCTTGCACGACATCCGCACGTCCACGGAGTACCTCGACGCGCTTGAGGGGCCGCTGCCTCGGGAAGCCAAGCCCCGCGGCGGCTTCCGCCACTGAGCGCTCGCCGCGACCGGACGGGAGCGGCCGCCGGCGCATTCGAGGACCGTTCGGTCAGAACGACCGCGGCATCCCCAGCACGTGCCGGCCGAGATAAGCCAGGATGAGGTTGTTGGCCACGGGCGCGACGCGGTACAGCCGCGTCTCCCGGAACTTCCGCTCGACGTCGTACTCGCGGACGAAGCCGTACCCGCCGTAGGTGTCCAGGCATGCGTTGGCCGCCTCCCACGACGCCTCCGAGGCCAGCAGCTTGGCCATGTTGGCCTCGGGTCCGCAGGGCCGACCCCGGTCGAAGAGCCACGCGGCCCGGAACCGCATCAGGTCGGCTGCCTCGACGGACGCGTGGGCTCGGGCGAGGGGGAACTGCACGCCCTGATTGGCCCCGATCGGGCGGCCGAAGACCTCCCGGCGCCCGGCGTAGTCGGCGCCGCGCTCGACGAACCAGCGTCCGTCGCCGATGCACTCGGCCGCGATGAGGATCCGCTCGGCGTTCAGGCTGTCCAGAAGGCAGCGGAATCCCTGACCCTCCTCCCCCACGAGCGCTTCGTGGGGGACCTCGAGCCCGTCGAAGAAGACCTCGGTGGTGTGGTGGTTGATCATCGTGGGCAGCGGCCGGATCGTGAGCCGATCGCTTGGCGCGCGGATGTCCACGACGAACAGCGACAGTCCTTCCGTCCGCGTCGCCGCGCTCGCCGGAGCGGTCCTGGCAAGCACGAGCATCAGATCGGAGTGCAACGCCCGGGAGGTGAAGACCTTCTGCCCGTGCAGGACGTAGCCGTCCGGCGCGCGTTCGGCACGCGTCTCGATCCGGGGCGTGTCCGAGCCGGCATCCGGCTCGGTGACGCCGAACGCCTGAAGCCGGAGCTCGCCGGAGGCGATCCGGGGAAGATAGCTCGCTTTTTGCGCGTCGCTCCCGTGCCGGAGCAGCGCCGCCATCGTGTACATCTGCGCGTGGCAGACGGCGGCGTTGCCGCCGGAACGGTTGATCTCCTCGAGGATCACGCCGGCGCGCGTGAGGTCCAGGCCGGCACCGCCGTACTCGTCCGGGATGAGCGCGGCGAGCCACCCCCCGGCGGTGAGCGCCCGGACGAACTCGTCGGGGTAGGTGTCGGGCTCGAGGCCCCGCCAGTACTCGCCGGGGAACCGCGCGCACACCTCGCGGATCTCCCGGCGCAGATGATCGATGTCCTCGGACACCGCGAAGTCCATCGGGCTAGATCACCCCTTCCGCTCGCCAGGCGGCGATCTCGGCGGGGCCGACGCCGGGCAGCGCGCCGAGCACTTCATCGGTGTGCTCGCCCAGTTGCGGGGACGAGCCGGCGGGCACGCCGTCCCATTCCGGGCTCAGCAGGGGCGTCCGCGCGACGCGGACCCTCCCCATCGCGGGATCGTCCACCTCCAGGAGCAGCCCGCGGGCGTCGACCTGGGGGCACGCGTAGACCTCGTCGACCGTTTGCACCTCGCCGGCGGGGAGCCCGTGCTCGGCGAATCGGGCGACCACCTCGGCGCGGGAACGCACCCGAGTCCACGCCTCGGCCTCGGGCCGCACGACGTCGGGGAAGTGCTTGGAGCGCAGCAGGACCGTCGAGAGGTCGGCGCGGTCGAGCAGATCGGGCCGTTCGATGGCCGCGCAGAATCGCCGCCACATGTCGTCCGTGGGGATGACCACGGCCACGTGGCCGTCGCTGGCCCGAAGCGCCCCCAGGGGCGCGTACTCGTCGACGCCGCGCGACGGGACGTGCCCGGTGAGCCCGTACAGGAACAGCGACCGGTCCAACAGGGAGACGCACGCGTCGTACATCGCCTGGTCGATGAACGCGCCGCGCCCGGTTCGCTCCCGAGCGAACAGCGCCATGCAGATCGCCGCGGCGCCGAATACGGCCGTGTAGACGTCGGCGAACCCGAACACGGACGGCGACGGCGGTCCGCCGGCCTCCCCCACGACCGACATGATGCCGCTCATGGCCTGGACCGCCGTGTCGAACGCCAGCCGGTCCGAGTACGGACCCTGGAATCCGGGGGCGCGCCCGTACCCGCTGATCGCGCAGTAGACGAGACGTGGGTTGATCCGCTGGATCTCCTCCACGCCGAGGCCGGCTCGGTCCAGGGCCCCGGGTCGGAGGTTCTCCACGAGGACGTCCGCGGTCCGCAGCAGCCGGCGGAACACCTTGCCGCCGGGCTCGGTGGATAGGTCGAGCGTGACGCTCTTCTTGTTGCGGTTGTAGGGGACGAAGCCTCCACTCGTGCGCTTGCCTCCCCGCTCGACGAGCGGGTCGTAGCCGCGACGGGGATCGCCGCCGTCCGGCCGTTCGACTTTGATGACCTCCGCGCCCTGGTCGGCCAGCAGCATGGCGCAGTACGGGGCGGCGATGTACTGCCCCACCTCGACCACGCGCACCCCCTCGAGCGGCTTCGTGCTGCGTCCCTCCCCGGTCGCGGCGTCGTCCCGCCGGCGGGCGAACGGCCCGCCCACGGCCGGATTGTGCCACGACGCGTTCGCGCCCGGCCCACCGGCACCGACTAGCATTTCGGACCGTGTCCACCTTCCGCCGCGATCCGACGTCCAACGAGTGGGTGATCCTGGCGCCGCGCCGGTTCAACCGCCCGCACACGGCGCCGGCGGCCACGCGGGAACCGAGACTCGAGCTGGACCCCGCCTGTCCGTTCTGCCCGGGAAACGAGCACGAGACGCCGCCGGAGATCCTGCGGTTACCCCGGGACGCCCCGAGGCGCCCCTGGCAGCTGCGGGTGTTCCCCAACCTGTATCCGGCGGTGTCGCCCGACGGCGACGAGAGCCGGGACGGTGACGACCCCTTCCAGGAGATGCGCGGTCGCGGCGCGCACGAGGTCGTGGTGGAGTCCCCCCGCCACGACGATCGCCTGGACGAGATGTCGCTCGAGGCGAATGCATGGGTCCTGGAGGTCTGGCGGGAGCGATACAGCGCGCTCCTGAGCCGGCCGTCGGTTCGTGCCGTGATCGTGTTCAAGAACTTCGGCGTGGGGGCCGGTACCTCGCTGCTGCATCCCCACTCGCAGATCGTCGCCGTCCCCGTCTATCCCCCCCAGTGGATGCACGCGCTCAACGTCTCGATGCGCTACTTCGACGCGGCCGGGCGCAGCGTGTACGACGACATCGTCGCCAACGAGCGGGCCGCGCGCGTTCGCGTGATCGCCGAGACGGACGGGTTCATCGCCTTCTGCCCGTTCGCCGGCAAGAGCCCATTCGAGACGTGGATCCTGCCGAGCGCCCATCAGTCGTCCTTCGGGAACCTGACCGATGAGGAGATCCCCGACCTCGCGGCCATCACCAGGGACGTGCTGGGGCGGCTGCGAGCGGCGGCCGGGGACCCGGACTTCAACCTGATCGTCTACTCGGCGCCGGCGGAGTCCGCGGAGGGGCGTTTGTTCCGGTGGCACCTGAGGATCATCCCGAGGATCACGTTGCCGGCGGGGTTCGAGCTGGGGTCGGGCATGGGCATCAACACGCTGATGCCGGAGGACGCCGCGGAAGCGCTCCGATCGGCGCCGGTCCCGATGCAGGAGCGGCGTCGCTGAAGCGGCCGGGCGCCCGGCGGACATTGGATACACTCTGGGGGCCCGCCCGGCCGGCAGGACCGGACAGGCCATCCGGTCCCATCGTCTAGTGGCCCAGGACACCACCCTCTCAAGGTGGAGACACGGGTTCGAACCCCGTTGGGACTACCGGCTGTCCGGCAGCCTTTCCGCAGGTCCACGATTCGGGACACACAGTGCAGTTCGAGGGCCTTCGTGGACGGGAACCCGCAGTCCGTGTTCCAGTACGCGAACATCGTTCACATCTGTCGGCCCCAGGGAGGGAGCATGAGCAGCATCGGCCAGCCGTACACATGTGGGATCTGGACCGTACGGGACGGCAGCGAGGAGGAGTTCGTGGCCCGCTGGACGGCGCTCGTGGAGACGGCAGGGGCGTCGGGAGGCGGCGAGTCCTTCCTGCTGATCCAGGACCGCGAGGACCCGCACCGGTTCATTTCGTTCGGGGCGTGGGACGAGTGGACGAGCGCGGACGGATGGCGGTCCGGTGACGCGTTCAAGCAGGCGATGGGCGCCTGCCGGGAGCTCTGCGACGACTTCCGCCCGAACGATTCGACGCTCCGCGTCGCAATCGACACGTAGAACAAGATCAACAACGACCACATACCGGGACATACCGGCACCGCATCCATTGACTCGTTCTTGCTCGGCGACGTAGCCTCGCGTCGGACACAGCCGCGACCCGACGCGGGGAGGGGAGGTCCGGATGAGGCGACTACTGACGCTCGCCACTTCGCTCGGAATGATCCTGCTGGGATTCGCCGCTTTCGGTCCACCGTCGCAGGCGGCCACGACCTACAGCGTCACGCGATTCGATGACCCGGCTCCGGGCACTTGTCTTCCCAGCGACTGCTCCCTGCGTGAGGCCGTGCTGGCCGCCAACGCGAGCGCGGGGACGGACACGATCAACGTTCCGGCCGGACTGTACTCGCTGACCATCGCCAGCGAGCTCGACATCACCGGCAGCGTGGTCATCAAGAAGACGGGGAGCGGGAGCACCGCGACGGTCGACGCCCGCGGGTCGGCCACGGGCAGCCGCGCATTCGAGATCTCCGGGGGGAACGCCACCTTCGACAACATCTCGGTGAAGGACGGCGAGCCCGCTCCCGAATCGGACGGAAGCGCTGCCGGCGGCGGCATCCGGGTCGACACCGGCGCCACGCTGACCATGAACGGCGGCTCCGTCTCCGACAACTACGCTGCCGGCACCGCCGGCGGAGGCGGAGGGATCTTCAGTGCCGGCCCGACCGTCACGCTGAACGGCGTCATCGTACAGGACAACAAGGTCGACCTCGCCTTCGGCGGCGGCATCGACTCCGGCGACGGTGTCCTGAACCTCACCAACTCCATCATCCGAAACAACACCGGCTCCTTCGGGGGCGGCCTCGAGGACCAGGGCGTGGTCAACGCGACCAACACGCTCGTCGAAGGCAACTTCGCCGGCAACGGCGGCGGCATCTACTCCGGCGCCTGCGGAGCGGTCAAGGGCACGAACCTGACCGTCAGCGACAACCAGAGTGCCTCGGACGGCGGCGGCATCCGCGTGAACAGCAGCGACCTGTTCCTCAACAACTCGACCGTCACCGGCAACATCGCAGGCAATTCCCCGGGCGACTCCGCCCGCGGAGGCGGCATCGCCGCCCAGCAACTCGTCTCGTGCCCGATCGAGGTGAGCCTCAAGAACTCGATCGTCGCGGGCAACACCGACGACGGCGGAGGCACGCCGATCGAACGCGACTGCGTCGAGGAGGACTTCGTCACCGGGGTCGTCATCTCTGGCGGCTACAACATCATCGGTGACGACACCGACTGCTTCATCACCGCCAAGACGGGCGACCAGTTCGGAACCTACCTGAGCCCGCTCAACCCCGGACTGGCAGCGCTCGCCTTCAACGGCGGTCCTCTGACGGCCCTCGAGACGAATGCGCTCGAGCCCGGGAGCCCCGCCATCAACAGCGGCAACCCGTCGTCGGGCTCGTGTGCCACGACCGACGCGCGAGGAGTCCCGCGAAGCCTCGGAGGTGTGTGCGACGTCGGCGCCTACGAGCTGGTGACGTGCCACGGGGTGGTCGTCGATCGAGTGGGAACATCCGGCAACGACACTTCCTCGAGCCCGCAGATGAAGCCGACGTCCGGCAACGACGGGGTTCTCGGGCTGGCCGGCAACGACACTCTGTCGGGCGGCGCCGGGAACGACGCGTTGTGCGGCGGCGCCGGCAACGACACGCTCTCGGGCGGCAAGGGGAAAGACACCTGCGACGGAGGAAGCGGGAAGGACACCGCGACGGGCTGCGAGGTCAAGATCAGCATTCCGTGACGTACGCCGGGTACGTCGGAGGATGATCCGCAGCCGTCACGCTCGGCGGGCGCGCGCGGCGTTCTCCGCGAGCCGCGCTTGGACGACCTTCCTCACGAGCGCAGCGGGGAGCGGCCGGTCGCCGGTGAATCGGATCGTGCCCTTCCCCGAGCGGTAGGGGGCGACCTCGTCCCCGAACGTATCGAAGACGCTCAGGCTCATGGGGAACAGACTGCAGTGATCCTTGAAGGCCGCGTATCCGACGAGCAGGCGTCCGTGAGCCCGTAACGCCGGCATCCCGTAGCTGATGGTCTCGGTCGCCCCGGGAGCTGCGGCCATGATCGTCCGGCGGAGCCTCTCGAACAGAGCGCGCTGCGACGCCGGCAGCGCGGCGAGGTAGCCCTCAACGCTGGATGGGGCCTTCATGCGGAGCTCCTTGTTGCCGGTCGGTCCCTCTCAATCCTTGCACGGCGGCGCCGGCCCTGGTGTGGACCCCGCCGGCGATGACCGGGGGTTCTCCGGAGCGGCTGGATCAGGTGTTCAACTCGGGGCCGGCCCACCCATCTCGTGCCGGCTCCGGGCAGTCCCAGGACTCCAGCGCCTCGTCGACGTCGTACCCGATGGCGAGCGCCAACTTGGGGGTCGCGGAGACCAGGCGCGCCAGACCCACCGCAGGCGCCACCGCGATGAGCGCGCTCACGACCTCCTTCACCGTCGCTCCGGCGCCGAGGGCGTCGTCGACGCACCATTGATACGACGCGGTTGCCGAATCCAGGGCGAGCAGCGCCCCGAGGCGCACGAGGGCACGCGTCTTGGGATCGAGCCCCTCGGAATCGAGGGTTCCGGCACGCAGATCCAGCGCCCCCTCGATCGCCCCCTCGTGGTTGAGTGCAATGCGTCGCAGCAGTTCGTGTGCAGTGTCCATCCAGTTACTCCCATCGCTCCCGATGCATCCGGATCGAAGTCGGCCGGCGAATCTGCGGCGCGCGGGAGCAGCCGAAACCGGACCGGCTGGCTGCGTGGCGGGTTCCACCTGCGAATGCGGTGCCAGTGCCGCGGCGAGAGCCGCGTCGATCCTCGAACTTCTTCGCATGCAGACTAGCAACTCCATCCTGAGCGCCCGCTGAGAGGAGCATTGCGAATCTGTGGTGGCAGGCAACACTCCGGCCCGCCACCGGGGGGCAGGCGCTACGGCGTGGAGGAGTTGAGCTTCTGGCAGTTCGGATCGGCCGCGGCCGCCGCGTCCAGCGCCGTATTCGAGCCGAACTTGGAGAAGGAGCTCTGGACGCTGGAGAACTGTGAGTTGATCTCCGTCCCGATCTGCGCGGCGCCCTGCTTGAACGCGTTCGGGTCGTCGACGGGAAGCTGGCGGGCCTTGGTCTCGGCGGAGGACAGCACCCCCCGCAGCTGCGCGAACGCCGCGAGCAACTTCGCGTGCACCGCCTTGCCGCCGTCCACCCCCGGAGCTCCGACCGCCTTGATCTTGGCGGTCATCGCGTCCGTGTCGTGGACGGCCTCGCTCATCAGACCGGCGAGCTCGTCTCGCGCCTGCGGCAGGGAGGAGGCGGACGCCTCCTGCGTCTTGAACGTCTGCACCTGCCCCTGGATCGACTGGAGCCAGGTCACGACGGCAGCGCACGTGGTCTTCATGTACGTCTGGGCCGAGACGCCCGACGGCGAGGAGCTGCACCCCGTTAACAGCACGCCGACCACAACGATGCCGAGGGTTCCCCGGCGGAGCTGACTCGCCACGACTTCCCCCTTCTCCTGGGGAATCGTAGCCTGAGGATCCCGTCGATTCGGGAGCCGAACGCAACTTCGGCTACTCGGCCGAGTCGAGCTCCAGGGCAATCGAGTTGATGCAGTAGCGATCGCCCGTCGGCGCGGGGCCGTCGGGGAAGACGTGGCCCAGGTGCGAACCGCACCGCCGACAGGTCACCTCCGTTCGGACCATCCCGTGGCTGGTGTCGTTGTGGAGCTCGACGCTCTCGCGATCGGCCGGCTCGGTGAAGCTCGGCCACCCCGTCCCCGAGTCGAACTTCGTGTCGGAGCGAAACAGCTCGGCTCCGCACGCCGCGCACCGGTAGACGCCGTCTTCCTTGGAGTGGACGTAGAGACCCGTGAACGGCCGCTCGGTCCCCTTCCTGCGAAGCACCTCGAACTGGTCCGGCGTCAGCTTCTCCCGCCACTCCTCCTCGGTCATGTGCATGTCCATTCGGTGACCCCTTCCTTCCGTCACGACGTGGAACGCCTTCCTGCACGCATTCGTTCCCGGCAGTCATCAGGGCGGGTGACCGTACCGGTGGCAGCCAAAAGACGGGCTTGTGCGGCGCTCCTCTCCTCTGCTATCAACACCGAGCGGGCACATCGGGCGTCCGGCGCTCGGGATCGGCCCATCGGCCACGAACCCGGATCGCGCGATCCGGAGAAGGAGGCAACGCCATGAAGCGAGTACTCGGTGCGGCGCTCGGCGCCATCATCCTGCTGATCGGGATCGTGCCGCAAGCCCTCGGGGCGGCACGCGGAGTCCGGGACGGCGTCGCGCCCAGTGCCGCGACGCCGGCCGTCGCGGGGAACACGAATTTCGACAACATCGTGGTTCCGGCGGACTTCGTACAGACGGTCGTGTTGCACAAGCTCGACGGCGTCTCGTTCACGGGTGGCGGCACCGTCCTGAACTCGAGCGGCGGGTTCCTCGTCACGGGCTTCTCGGCACCGAACTTCCTCGCGTTCAACTGCGGTGCGAAGACGGCGGATCCCGCCACGGCGAAGCTTCCGGAAACCATCAAGCTCCCCGGCACCGTCGCCGTGCATCTGAGCGTGGGATCGGCGGGATCGGCCGGCAAGATCCTCAAGCTGCAGGGGTCGGGCAGCAAGGGATCCGAGACGCACCTCGTCACCCTCGCGCCCGCCCTGCAGGTCGTCACCTTCACGAAGCACGTTCAGACGATCAAGCTGTCGTCGGCGGACAAGAACAACCCGGTCTGCATCCTGGTGGTCGACGACATCGTCTATTGAGCGTGCTTGGGGCTGCGATCAACCGAAGTCCGGCTGCATCTCCTGGCCGGTCTCCAGCAGGGTCTTCAGCCCGCTCAGCACCCAGCTCCAGCCGCCGCCGGCGCCCTGATCGTCCATCTGACCGGAAACGATGGCAGCCAGCTTGGGCGCGCCGTCCAGGTCGTGGGTCACCGTCAGCCTGCTGACGCCGCCCGGGCGTTCCGAGATCTCGTACGTCAGGCGGGTGAAGCCCTCGGCCGCGATCGCGTCGTCCATGGCCATACGCCACGTCTGGACGAGCTTGTGGGGTGGATCCGCCTCGATGATCTCGCCGTCGACGGCGACCTCGGGGACGGGGAACCCGCGCTCAGCGCCCGCCCGCTTCATCGCGTCGCTGGTCAGGATGCGCCACGCACCGCCGGGACGCAGGTCGAACTCGCCCCGGCCGCCGTACCCGTAGCGTTCCGTCCACTCCGGCCTGGTGATGGCGTCCCAGATCGCCTGCGGCGTCGCCTTGATGTAGACGCGGTAGACCTGGGTGGTCACCGACGTCTCGGTCGCTGTTGCCGTCATGCCGTCCCCTCCTTCTCCAGCTCGAGCTTGAGGTCTGCGAGCGCAGACACACGGCGCTCCCGGTACTTGTCGATCCACCGGTCGTGGATCAGCCGGATCGGCACCGGGTTGAGGAAATGCAGCTTCTCCCGGCCCTGCCGGCGGGTGACGACCAGGCCCGCATCCTCCAGCACGCGAAGGTGCTTCATCACGCCGAAACGGGTCATCTCCAGGCCCGACTCCAGATCGGTCAGCGTTCGGCCGTCACGCTGGAAAAGCCGATCGAGCAGATGGCGCCGCGTCGGGTCGGCGAGAGCCCGGAACACGAGGTCGTCGTCGGTCACAGCGGCCAGAATAGGTGACCTACTGGTCACCTGTCAAGGCCGGGCTACCATTGGCTGGTGAGCCAGCGGCCCCGGCGCATCCCGTTCCGGTTCTCGAGCATGTGCCTCGTCTACACGGTCTGCGCGTCGGTGCTGTTCCTCTTCGCCCCCCTCGGCATGGAGCAAAGCATCTCCAGCTCGGGAGCGCAGGAGCAGCACCGCGTCTCCCTGTTGCAGATGAACGGGTGGCGGATCCTCGTCGTCCTCGGCGCCCCGGTGATCTTCGCGGCCGTGCCGGTGCTCCTGCGCCGGTCCGCCCACATCCGGACGCTCTGCATCGCCGCGGCGGTCCTGCTCTGCACGTACTGCTTGCTCGGAGCGCTCTCGATCGGCCTGTACTACGCGCCCAGCGCGGGACTCATGATCGCGGCCGCCGCCACCGCGCCGAAGACCGCTCAGGCGTCACGCCCGGCCGCGACGGGCTACCGTTCAGCGGATCCATCGCAGAACTGAACACACCACCACTGCCCGCGGAGCGGTCTATGCCGAGAGCCGGTCCTCGAGCTTGTGGGCGCTGACGCGAGCCTTGCCGTCGAACCACGACAGCTTGACCTTGAGGCTCGACAGCGACTTCGAGGACTCGGCGGCGACGCGATGCAGCACGTCCTCCACGGCCGTCAGGACCTCGCCGAACAGCTCGCTGTCCTCCTCGGCGGGGCCTTCACGATGCAGCATGCTGGCCCTCGTCACGTGGAAGTCGTCGCCGTCGTCCGCCTTGACCTTGATGCTGCCGTTCACCGAGGCGAGCGCCACCGTGCCGGCGGCCCCTCGGTACCAGACGCGGTCGCCCGTCTCCAGCGGGTCGGGGCGGTCCTGGGCCTCGCGCCGCCTGCGGGCGAGGTCGTTTCGCCTCTTCTGCTCGATCGATCGCTTCACGGCATCCTCCCTTCGTGTCCCCCTGGGCATCGGCGCGCGCCCCGGGCCGGTTGAGGAGCCCCGTTTGACCGGATCGCGTCAGTTCACGACGAACCGGGAGACGTTTCAGTCGCGGTTGCGCAGCGCCTCGACGCCCATCTCGAAATACCGGCGCAACGCCTCCCGGACCTCCGGCGACGCATCGAGCTCGTCCAGCGATGCCGCCATGTGGCGCAGCCACGCGTCGCGTTCGGCGGGCCCGATGGCGAAATCGATGTGCCGCATGCGAAGGCGCGGAGCGCCGCGCTCGCGGTCGTAGTCGTCCGGGCCGCCCCAGTACTGGGCGAGGAACAACGTCAGCCGGCGCCGCGCCGGCCGCAGATCGGGGTCGGGATAGACGGCGCGCAGCACGGGATCGGCCTCGACCCGGTCGTAGAAGCCGCCGACGAGCGCCTCGAAGAACGGCAGCCCGCCCACCGCCTCGTACAGCGTCGCCCCGGCGGCGGCCTCCCCGCCTGCGGCGTCCCCGGCGCTCACGGCGCGGCGCCGACCGCCGCGTCCCGCGCGGCGCGGAGCCGATCGAGCGAGCGCTCCCGGCCGAGAAGCTCCATGGACTCGAACAGGGGCGGAGACACGAGGGTCCCGGTCACCGCTGCGCGGACCGGCTGGAACGCCTGCTTGGACGACAGCGCCATGCGATCCTTCACCCCGTTCAGCGCCGCGTGGATCGCCTCGGCCGTCCACGCGTCGAGCGACTCGAGGGTCGACAGCGCGTCGCGCAGCAGGTCGGCACGATCCGACCCGAGCATCCCGCGCGCCTTCTCGTCGGGGACGACATCGGCGAACAGGAACCGGAGCATGGACGGTGCCTCCGCCAGGGTATGGATACGCTCCTTGATCAGCGGCACGGTGCGCAGCACGGTGCCCGGGTCGGCCTGGATGCCGTCCGCCACAAGGACGTCGCCCACCATGCGCGCCAGCCGTTCGTCGGAGGACTCCCGGATGTAGTGCCCGTTCATCCAGGCGAGCTTTTGCAGGTCGAACACGGCCGGGTTGCGCGAGACGTGGGCAACGTCGAAGGCGTCGATCAGCTCGTCGCGGGACAGAAACGTCGTCTTGGCGTCCTTCGACCACCCGAGCAGCGCAAGGTAGTTGACGAGGGCCTCCGGCAGGATGCCGTCTTCGCGGAAACGCTCGACGGCGACGGCGTGGAACCGCTTGGACAGCTTCTGCCCGTCGGGGCCGATGATCAGGGGCAGGTGCGCGTACGCCGGCGGCTCGGCCCCCAGCGCCTGGATGAGCTCCAGCTGCCGCGGCGTCGACGGCATGAGGTCTTCTCCCCGGATCACGTGCGTCATCCGCATGCGCACGTCGTCGTACGCGGCGGCCAGCGGGTACGTGGGCACGCCGTTCGAGCGCAGGATGATGAAGTCCTCCATCGCCGCGCCCGGGAACGTCGTCGGTCCGCGGATCAGGTCGTGGACGGTGACGTCGCGGCCGGACATCTGAAAGCGGATCGCGAAAGGACGGCCCTCCGCCTCGAAGGCGGCCCGCTCCGGCGGCGAGAGCGTCCGGCAGCGCCCGTCGTAGCCCGGGGTCTCGCCGCGCTTCAGCGCCGCGCGGCGGCGATCCTCCAGCTCGCCGGGTGTGCAGTAGCAGCGATACGCTCGGCCCTCCTCGAGGAGGCGGTTCGCCACGTCCGCGAACCGCTCCACTCCCTCCATCTGACGGTAGGGGGGGTGCGGCCCTCCCACCTCGAGCCCCTCGTCCCAGTCGAGGCCGAGCCACCGCAGGGAGGTCACAAGGATCTCGATCGCCTCCTGGGTGGATCGCGCCAGGTCCGTGTCCTCGG
>Ga0187777_10000991_pt1 | contig 18610 bp, 16 predicted proteins | sample 1015_Q2_SP5_10_M_FD_132416 | JGI IMG/M metagenome (GOLD analysis project Ga0187777, IMG submission 132416) | Tropical peat soil microbial communities from peatlands in Department of Meta, Colombia - 1015_Q2_SP5_10_MG | ecosystem: Environmental > Terrestrial > Soil > Wetlands > Peat | place... | reverse complement strand
ACCCGAGGCGAATGCGGGCACAGGCCCACTCGGGATTGCGCCGTGCGGCACGAAGGATTGAATTTCGTTTACGAGTACGGTCGCACGCTTTCAGATTTATACCTGGGGAACGATCTCAAGTGACGTGAGCGTCAGGATAGTGGTCGGCTACGAGCTTGAGATCCACATTGTGTTCTAGCAGTGCCTTGAGCCCGGCCAGAACAAACGAGAACCCTCCCATCGCGTCCATGGCTTGCTTGACTATCTCATCATCATTTCCGCGAAAACCCCAGGTGGAGATGGCTACGAGAGCACCGTCTGGCCGGGAAGTGAACAGCCACTCAACGGGTAAAGGTGGATCATCCCACTCAATCAGTATTCGCTGGTGCGGTTCAATGGCTTTCACCTTCACCTCTGCGGATACACCGTACATTTCCCACTCCCAGCGAACTTCTCTGCCTGCTTCCAATCTTCCGGTGCTCCGGGTGAACCAGAATTTCGTCGTGATTGCAGGGTTCACAAACGCCTCGAATACGTCTTCGACCGGTTTGCGGATAAGCATCTGTGTCTTCACAATGGGCGCAGTGTTAAATGTCATGGAATAGCCCCGTTGAAACCGCGATCACAGTAGCATAGCCCGGGCTTTCGTGCGGACCTGACTGTCGGCGCATTTGACTCCTCGCGAGCCGCTACGCTAGCCTCAGAAGTCCGCCTCAGAACAAGATGGCAAGCACCCGCAAGCTGCTGACCGTAGTCTGCTTCAACCTTTTACTGGGGGCCGCAGCAGTTGCCTCGACCCAACCCGTTCATGCGCCCCATGTCATTGTGGTTAGCGTGCACGAACTCGCGTCCCAAACAGGCGTGGAGATCATGCGAGCGGGCGGGAACGCGGTCGATGCAGCAGTCGCGACCGGCTTTGCCCTGGCGGTGGTCCACCCAGCGGCGGGAAATCTTGGCGGCGGCGGTTTCATGCTGGTGCGCATGACGGATAGCAAACTGCACTTTATTGACTTCCGCGAGAAAGCACCTGCCGCCGCCACAGCCACCATGTATCTGGATTCCAACGGTGATGTGACCGACGACCCCTGGCTCGGATATCGCTCGATTGGAGTCCCCGGTTCCGTCGCCGGCCTGGTCTTTGCCGAGACCCATCTTGGCAAGCTAACCCTGGCGCAGGTCATGGCTCCAGCAATCAGGCTGGCCCGCGAAGGCTATCCTCTGACTTGGCAAGAAGCTCGCGACATGCGCGATGACAAGTACCTGGGCAAGTTTCCGGAGTCTCGGCGCATCTTCCAGCGCGATGGCAATTACTACAAACAAGGCGAGATTTTCCGGCAGCCGGAGTTGGCTCGAACTTTGGAGCGCATCGCAAGCAACCCAAGTGATTTCTATCATGGGGCGATGGCACGGGAGCTCGCCACCTCGATACAAAAGGGTGGCGGCCTGATCACCACGAATGACTTGGCCAACTACGAAGTCAAGGAGCGAGCGCCGGTCGAGGGCAGCTATCGCGGATATCAGGTCATCAGTGCCCCGCCGCCTTCTTCCGGGGGCACGGTGCTGCTTGAGATTCTCAATATTCTCGAAGGCTATGATCTGGCGAGGTCTGGCGCTCGCTCCGCAGAATCCGTTCACCTCGTGGCAGAAGCGTTTCGGCGTGCCTTCTACGATCGCGCCGAGTTCATGGGTGATCCTGATTTCTCCAAGATCCCCGTGGCACAGCTTATTGACAAAAAGTATGCCGCCGCATGGCGGGAGTCAATTGAGCCGGAGCATGCCAGCATCAGCAAGAATTTGAAGCGTCCGGCAATTTTCAGTGAGCTCGAACAATACGCGGCGGCGCATCCCCAGCCGACCGTCACGAGCGAGTCGCCGCACACCACCCATTATTCCGTCGTCGATGCGGAAGGAAATGCCGTAGCCGTCACAACTACATTGAACGACTGGTTCGGGTCCCGGGTGACGGCCGAGGGCCTGGGTTTCCTTCTGAATGATGAAATGGATGATTTCGCCGCCAAGCCAGACGTGCCCAACTCGGATGACCTTATTCAAGGCAGGGCGAATGCCATCAGCCCGGGAAAACGCCCACTCTCGTCGATGGCTCCAACCATGGTTTTGAACGATGGCAAGCTGTTTCTGGTGCTTGGTTCGCCGGGCAGCTCTCGTATCATAAGCACGGTTGCAAATGTCTTGATCGGTGTCGTGGATTACGGAATGAACATTCAGGAAGCAGTGAATGCACCGCGCTTTCATAACCAGTGGATACCGGATGTTCTGAGCTTGGAGGAATGGTTTTCTCCCGATACAGTAAAGATATTGGAACAGATGGGATATACGATAAAGTTCGGGGTTGGAAAAGGCGATGAATGGCGCGGCTATTGGAGCGATGCCGAGTGCATCGGAATTGATCCGAAAACCGGCGAGCGTCTGGGGGCGAGCGACGTCAGACACAATGGAAAGGCGGTGGGCTACTAAATGTTGAAAGCGATGTCCACCTATGTTTATGTCAAGGAGCGGTTGCATCCCGGTCTGCTGGACTCGTTAGTAAGGGGCGGTGCACAGGGCATCGAGATTTTTGCCGCCCGCCAGCATCTCGACTATGCCAACCGCAAGCAGCATGTACGGGAAATTGCCGACTGGTTTCGGACCAGCGGCGTGCCTTTGCATTCCGTGCATGCGCCGATGTTCGCGGACTATGAGTGGGGACGCACTGGGGCGCCTCCGGTGAACGTCACCTCGACCGACCGCGCTCATCGCATCGATGCCATGGACGAGATCAAGCGCGCGCTCGAGATTGCGGAACAGATTCCGTTTCGCTTTCTGGTGCAGCACATGGGAGTGGGCAACGAATCGTTCGATGAGCGCAAGTTTGAAGCGGCGATGACCTCAATCGAGCATCTGCGTGCTTTTGCCAAGCCGCTGGGCGTGCACATTCTGCTCGAAAATATTCCGAACGAAATGTCCACTCCCGAAAAGCTGGTGGAATTTATACAGGCTACGCACTTTGAGGATCTCGGAGTGTGTTTCGATGTCGGGCACGCCCACTTGATGAGCGACGTTCCACGAGCTTTCGAAACTCTGAAGGACTACATACGCTCCACACATGTCCACGACAATGCCAAAGACCGCGATTCTCATCTTTGGCCGGGAAGCGGCTCGATTGACTGGAAACAAGCTATGAAGCTTCTGCGATCGTCGCCCAACAAGCCGCCGATACTGCTGGAGATTGAAGGCGAGGAGAAAGTCAATCCGGCCGACAAGATGCCCGATGCCTTCAAACAATTGGAGCAGAACTGAAACGCGCTTGGCCACCCTGGAGTGAAGAAGTTAGGCTGCTGACACACTCGTTAGCGATATCCTTTGCCGCTTAGAGATTTTCCAGATGGGATCGCCTGTAAGCACGATCGCGGAAGTCGGAAAACACGAGGGACAGAGTGTCAGCATTCGGGGATGGCTTTATAACCTGCGCGAAAGCGGCAAATTGCTGTTTCCTCAATTTCGCGATGGCACTGGTGTGATTCAGGGAGTGGTGGCGAAGAACGCTGTTCCTGCCGAAGTATTCGACGCGGTGAAGGGGCTCAGCCAGGAATCAAGCGTGATCGCCGAAGGCAAGGTCCGGGCGGACAAGCGGGCTCCCGGTGGCTACGAGCTGGACGTCTCCAACGTACAGGTCATTCAGCGCGTTCCGGAGAGCGACCCCTATCCCATTTCGCTGAAAGAACACGGGGTCGATTTTCTGATGGAGCACCGGCATCTCTGGGTGCGCTCCCCACGGCAGGCGGCGATTTTGCGCATCCGCGCCGAGATCATCAAAGCCGCGCGCGATTTCTTTGACGGGCGCGGATTCGTGCTGACTGATCCGCCGATTCTGACTCCGGCGGCGTGCGAAGGCACCACCACGCTGTTTCCTGTCGACTATTTCGACGAGCAGGCATTTCTGACCCAGTCGGGCCAGCTTTACATTGAAGCTACCGCCATGGCGCTGGGAAAGGTGTATTCGTTTGGACCTACATTTCGTGCGGAGAAATCGAAAACCCGGCGGCATTTGACTGAGTTCTGGATGGTCGAACCCGAAGTCGCGTTCGCCGACCTCGACGATCTGATGGAACTTGCCGAGGGGCTCGTCAGTTTCGTCGTGAAGCGGTGTTTGGAGAAACGCCGCGCCGATCTGCAAATGACTGGCCGGGACGTGTCCAAGCTCGAGACCGTTCAGCCGCCCTTTCCGCGCATCAGTTACGACGATGCGGTCAAGATGCTGCAGGAAGCCCACAAGAAAGGCGCCTTGGAAAGCAACTTCGAGTGGGGAGGGGACCTTGGGTCGCCGGATGAAACTTACATCTCCTCGCAGTTCGACCGCCCAGTCATGGTCCACCGCTACCCGGCCAAAGTAAAGGCCTTCTATATGGAACCAGACCCGCAGCGTCCCGAACTGGCGTTGTGTGTGGACGTGCTGGCGCCTGAGGGCTACGGCGAAATCATCGGTGGCTCGCAGCGTATGGCCTCGTACGATTTGTTGCTACAGCGCATTCACGAGCACGGGTTGCCGGAAGAAGCCTTCAAGTGGTATCTGGATTTGCGGAAGTACGGCAGTGTGCCGCACTCGGGTTTTGGCATGGGAATTGAACGTGTTGTGGCCTGGATTTGCGGTCTGGAGCATGTGCGCGAGACAATCCCATTTCCGCGAATGTTATATCGGCTTTATCCATAGCGTAGCGAATTCGGTTTCTTAATCGATGACGACAGCGATTCCACCGGTGACTAATATCAGTCCGAAGAAGATTCGCGTCATTGGTGTTCCGCTCGATCTTGGTCAATCGCGTCGAGGTGTCGATATGGGGCCCTCAGCGGTGCGTGTCGCGGGACTTGAAGCTCGGCTGGAGGCTTTAGGACACGTGGTGGAAGACGGCGGCAATATCGCAGTCGCCATCCCTGAACAGAAAAAAGAAGGTCACGCCAACGCGAAGTATCTCAAAGAGATTACCGCGACCTGCAACAAGCATGCCGAACTCGTGCTCAAAACGCTCGAGGCTGGAATATTCCCGCTTTGTCTAGGCGGCGATCATTCGATGGGCGCAGGTACGGTTGCGGGGGTGGCGGAATTTTATCGCCGCCACAACCAAAAAATTGGCGTGATCTGGATCGATGCGCATACCGATATCAATACCCCTGACAGCTCCCCCAGCGGCAATGTTCATGGCATGCCATTGGCGGCGATCATGGGACTGGGCCCTCCGGAGCTGGCCAACATTTTCAATTTCTCGCCCAAAGTGCAGCCGGAAAATTGCGTGTTAGTGGGCGTGCGCGATATCGACGCCATCGAAAAAGCGCACGTCCATCAGGCTGGCATCGAAGTTCTGACGATGCGCGACATCGACGAGCGCGGCATGCGAACTGTTATGGAAGAAGCCTTACGAATGGCAGGACGGGGGACTGCCGGCTATCACGTTTCGCTCGACATGGATTGGGTCGATCCCGAAGACGCCCCCGGCGTAGGTACTCCGGTGCGTGGGGGCGCAACCTACCGCGAAGCGCATCTGGCTATGGAGATCATCGCCGACCATGGCCGCATGCTGAGCATGGAAATCGTCGAAGTAAATCCTGTTATCGACGAACACAACCGAACCGCTGATCTCGCGGTTGAATTGGCTCTATCGGCATTCGGGAAGAAAATTCTATAGATCACCGGTAGGACGGCCGCCCTCGGCCGCCCCAGTCGAGCACCCAGCCTAGCTCAGTTGCGCAACAAGCGTCTCCAGCTTCACTCTCGTCGCGATCACGCTCAAGATCGGTTCAGCCACACTCCTCTGGCTGATCGGAGCGCCCTCCGTCTCAACGAGCAGCACTTTTGAGATGTCCGAAAAACTGCCTCCCGCAAGAATTAGGGCCGACAGCGCGGCTTGCAGCGGCGGAAGGCTTGGGTTGTACGCAGCATTCTCGATGTAGGCGCCTCTGAATATGCGCCCGGAGCGAGTGCCAACCGCAACTCCCGAATGTGCTTTTGTGTAGGGTGCATAAGATTTTCGGGCAGCGTCCAGCGCTGCTCTCGTCAACTGATCGCTCGCGCCGTTCCTCAGACCTAAGTTCGCTTCTTTCGCCGGAAAGGCTGACTCAGTCACTCCCAGATCTTTAGGTCCGAATGCCGAAGGCAACAAGGTCGAAAGTTTTGCCGCAGGTTTGCCGTCAACCAGCACCTGAATATCGGGAGATAGCTCATTCAGGAACTGGCGGCAATGACCGCATGGAGCAGCGGTAACCACAATCGCCGAAATTCCTTGTTCCATGTGCATGTACGCATTCGACAGCGCGGACTGCTCTCCATGCAGGGAAAAGCCGAGGGAATGGCCGGGAAACTCGATGTTTGTGCCCAAGTACAGGTCGCCACTGAATCCGCGAACTGCCGCTCCAACCTGATACTTCGAGATGGGCGAGTGCGAGTAGATTCGAGCCAGTGGAAGCAGGCCAAGCATAACGACATCTTCATCCTGCCCCTCAGTTTCGCGAGCCGCAGCAACTTCGGCCGCAGGAATCCGTCCGTCGAACCCGGCCGCCGTCACGACCCGGAGCAGGCGAGTGCGTGACTTCTCGCTGAATTTACCTAAGGCCGTGGTTAACAAGTCCTTTTCTGATGCATCGGCGCCGATTGCTGGCACTTTCATAGCCCATAATCCTAATCCCGCTGATCCAAGTGTAGCCAACAGGGTTCTGCGGTTCATGAACTCTTTCCTGCTCCCCAGTAATCGCACAGATCATAACCGTTAATTGACGGCAGGCCCATCGGCGTCGAGACTAAAGGGTCATGAAAAAGCTTCGCGTAGGCATCCTGTTTGGCGGGCGCAGCGGTGAGCACGAGGTTTCCCTGCTCTCGGCGGCTTCCGTATTCGATGCGATTGATAAAAACAGATATGAAGTTGTACCCATTGGGATCACCAAGGAAGGTCATTGGGTCACTGCGGCGGACGCCGAGCGATTACTGCGGGGCGAATTTGCTCACCACCCGGAACGCCATCTCCGCGCGGGCGATCCGGAAGCGACACCAGCGGCCGCGGTCCTGGCGAATGGCGAAGCTGTGGTTGTGCCGCCCGAGCCTCAGCCGCACGGGGCTTCGCTTACCGCGTTTCAGACCGACGCATCTTCTCAGGCACCGGCTCGCCGCGCCTCGGATCGCGCAATTAACGTCGACATTGTCTTTCCGGTGCTGCATGGAACTTTCGGCGAGGATGGAACGATTCAGGGCCTACTGGAACTGGCAGACATGCCTTATGTCGGCGCGGGTGTGCTCGGCTCGGCTGCCGGCATGGACAAAGACATCATGAAGTCACTCTTCCGCGCCGCCGGTCTTCCAATCGTAAAGCACGTAACCATTTTGCGAAGCGATTGGGGAGCAAACCGCAAGAAAATCGAAAAGCTGGTGGCCAGTAAGCTGAAGTACCCGGTTTTCGTCAAACCTGCGAACCTCGGATCGTCGGTGGGAATCTCGAAAGCCCACGATCGAAAGGAACTCGAGGCAGCGATTTCAGAGGCTGCCAAGTTCGACCGCAAGATCGTCATTGAACAGGGGGTTGGGGGAAAAAAGCAAAAAGCACGCGAGATCGAATGCTCAGTGCTTGGAAATGACCGGCCCGAAGCCTCGGTTCCTGGAGAAATCGTGCCCAGCAAAGAATTCTATGACTATGACGCGAAGTATCTGGATGAGGGCTCACAACTCATTATTCCGGCAAAACTCACCAAGTCCGAGATCAGAAAAGTCCAACAGATTGCGATTGCGGCATTCAAAGCTGTCGACTGCTCCGGCCTGGCACGAGTGGACTTCTTGATGGAGCCAAAGACCCACAAGATCTATTTGAATGAGATCAACACCATGCCCGGTTTTACTGCGATCAGCATGTATCCCAAGCTGTGGGCGGCTTCCGGGCTTCCCTATCCACAATTGATCGAGAGGCTCATCCAGCTTGGCCTGGAGCGCCACGCCGACAAAAAGAAGAACCAGTATAGCCGCTAGCGGCCCAGAGCCGTCCTTGAGAGGTGCAGTACGATCGCTGGCAGCCAGGGGCACGCTTCCCTGTCACTTTGCCCCCGGAGTCAAAAGGGCTACTTCTTTCTTAGCTCGTCTCGCTCCACCACGCCGTCTTTAATATGAATCACGCGGTGAGCGTACGCAGCGATGTCATGTTCGTGGGTGACCAGCACGATGGTATTGCCCTGGGCGTGCAGCCGGTCGAATAGCGCCATGATCTCGTTCCCGGTTTGCGAATCGAGGTTTCCGGTAGGTTCATCGGCAAGAATGATGGAAGGATGATTCACCAGAGCGCGCGCGATTGCGACTCTTTGCCGCTGTCCGCCCGAAAGTTCATTCGGCTTGTGCATCATTCGTTCGTCCATGCCGACCGCCGTCAGTGAAGCTTTCGCGCGCTCCGCCCGCTCTTCTGAAGGTACCCCTGCATAGATCAATGGCAGCTCTACGTTGTGCAATGCTGTGGCGCGGGCCAGGAGGTTGAAGGTCTGAAAGACGAAACCGATTTCTTTGTTGCGGATACGCGCCAGTTCGTCGTCGTCCAATTCACTTACCAATTGGCCATTCAACCAGTACTGGCCTTTGCTGGGAGTATCCAGGCAGCCGATCAAATTCATCAGCGTCGACTTACCCGAACCCGACGGCCCCATGATGGCGACATACTCATTGCGGCGGATCTTCAGATTCACGCCACGGAGCGCATGCACCTGCTGCTCCGATCCCATGTCATAGGTCTTCCATAGATCGATCGTGCTGATCATGGAAGAATCTGGCCCTGCTGACTCCGCGGGTTGTGAAAAATTGATCACTTCAGCCGTTGCCATTCTTTTCTCCTGGTCCTGTGCAGCCACCTGCAGGCTCTCCACCATCGCTTGGTCGTGAGTTGCCCTGGCAGGCCCGTCGATTGGACGGGCCATGCCGACGAACGTTATAGCTAAGTCTGCTCTTCTTTTTTTGGCGCCGAATTATCGATCTTTACACCCGCTCCGGGGCGCAAAGTGCGCAAAACTTTGTAACTTCCGGTCACAATCTCGTCCCCCGGGTTAAGGCCTTTGGTCACCTCGATATCGGTGGTACCAGCAATGCCCGTTTCTACGGGCACAAACTGGGCCTTGTGATTGCGAATCACGAATACTCCCTCAATCTCCTCTTTCGGATTAGAAACTGCCTTTTGTCGTACTGCCGCCTCGACGGAATTTTTTTCGTCTTTCGGAACAAGGTCCTCCTGGCGTCGAACCACCAGCGCCTGGATCGGAATCGTTAAAGCCTGGGTGCGCGTCGCGGTGGTGATCTTGGCGGTAGCAGAAAGCCCCGGCCGCAAATCGCTGGGCGGATCCTGCAACGTCACCACCACCTTGAAGTCCTTCGCCTCCTGGCTTCCGGTGGTTTGCTGCGAAGTGGATACACCGGTGGACCGCACCATCGCATTGTCGCCGATTTCCGTAACCGTGGCCTTGAAAGTTTTCTTGGGTATCGCATCAATACTCACTTCCGCCGGCTGGCCCATTTGCACCGTCACGATGTCGGTTTCATCCACTCTCACCTCCGCCGTGATGACCGACATGTCGGCAAGCGTCATCAACACGCTGCCTGGCGAATTCTGAATTCCGATAACGACGGTCTCTCCCTCGCGAACGGGGACGCTGGTGATGACGCCATCGAAGGGCGCGGGATACAGAGTTTTCTTCAACACATCAGCTGCGTGAGTCTGATTAGCTTCCGCCTGCGAAATGCGGCGGTCCGCGGACTCTTTCTGGGCCTTGGCCTGAGCCACTCGGGCCTGAGCTTGAGCCAGCCCGGCGACGGCGGCGTTATGTGCGGCATTCTGGCTGTCGTATTCCTGTTTTGCGATCAGCGCGTCTTTGTACAGCCCCTGAGCGCGCGTCCAGTCGAGGTCGGATCGCGCGGCGTCGGACTTCGCCCGATTAAGGTCAGCCAACGCAGTGTTCAATGCCGCCTCAGCCGCCATCGCATCCGTGCGCGCCGCCTGAAGAGTAGCTTGCATGGCGTCCAAGTCCGCCTGTGGCTGCACATTTTCGAGTTGTGCCAGCATCTGGCCTTTCTTCACCCGGTCGCCTTCTTTGACGTACAGATGCGTGATCTTACCGAAGGCGTTTGCTCCGATGTTTACGTAGGTTTTTGGTTTGACCTCTCCCGACGCACTCACAATTGAAGCCACGTCCTGCCGCTGCGCCTTTGCGGTTTGAACGGTCACGACATTCTTGCCGCTTTGATAGACAGTAAAGCCCACGATCGCAGCGAGCAATATCGCTACGCCGGCGCCGATCGCGACTTTCTTCCACGTGCTCATCGCATTGCGGTTTGCAGAGCGAGACTTTGCCGGCTCTGCCAATATTTCCCGGCATTGCACCGCTTCAGAGACAATACCGCCCATAGCGGTAGATACGGCTTCCCAAGCCAAAAGTTCCCAGGGATTGCAGGACGGTAAATGCCACCGAGGCGGATCTACGGTTAACCCCTGATTATAGCTTGCCCGCCGAGAGACAGAATTCCTGGAGGTGCGGATGAGTCACTTGTGACAACAGATCAGACTCACAAGGTGAATTGGGCCAAGAACTTGGCCACGTTTCCGACCACGCTGTAAGCTGGCATGACCCTGGAATCATTGGGAGGTACTTTGCGAACGCACCTAGTGAGCTTTCGACAATTGCCGGGCACATTTGCGATCTGCCGATTACCCTCTGATTCCCATCTGCCGGCATGGGCAATCTCAGCCGAGAGTTTCATGTCTATCACCCGTAGCGAGGACGAGCTATCGATCGTCTGCCCGCAAGATTCTGTGCCGCCCGAACATCGCACCGGAAGTCGATGGGCCTGTTTCAAGCTCGAAGGCCCATTCTCGTTTTCAGCGGTCGGAATCTTAACTTCGTTTATTGCCCCGCTGGCCGAAGCGGGTATACCCATCTTTGCAGTGTCCACGTACGACACTGATTACGTGCTGGTGAAAGAGGAAGATGCGGCACGCGCTACAGAAGCGCTGGAACGAGCGGGACACCAATCAGTCCGATGATGTGTTAAGATAATCAAAGATCGGCAGCCGAACTGATTGCTCAGTTCGGCTTCAGTTTTTGAATGACGAAATCGGCCTGCACTTCGGTGCAGGCCGATTTCTTTTAAGGAGAAAATTATGGCTTTCGAAAGCAAACGCATCACGCACGAGTACGCGCAAACCAATAACGCTTCGCCGGATCGAGTCTTCCCTCTTCTTTGTCCCGTGCGCGAGGCGGACTGGGTGCCCGGATGGCAATATCGAATGATCTACTCGCAATCCGGCGTGGCAGAACTCGGCTGCGTCTTTATGACGCCGAATGACGACGGCTCCGAGACCATTTGGCTGGTTACTGAGTACGATCCGCCTGCATTCAGAATCGCCTTTGCCTGGTTCACAGCGGGATTGGTCGTGGCACAAATCAACATCCAGCTTCATGGCAAATCGCCGAAGCAGACCACCGCCCACATTCGCTACACCTACGTCGGCTTATCTGAGGAGGGAAATCGAATCGTGGAGCACCACGATCGTCGCTGGTTTGAACACAAAATGAGGAGCTGGAAGGCAGCCATCAACTATTTTCTGCAAACCGGAAAAAAGATTGATGCGGCTGCCTGGGAGTAACTTGCAATCGAACTATGCGACTCTGCCCTGTCCCAGGCGGGCTTCCTCGCTGATTGGGATGCTGCTGCTCCAGCAATCGGCCGCGATCAGCCACGCGCCCAGTCGCCGCCAGCTGCGCAGATACTTGCCGGCATCTGCAACTGTGTTGCCGCCGCGACGAATGGTCACGCTGTAACGGCCGGTTTCAACCGCCATGTCGCCGGAGCAATCAACGTTCGTGGTTTCCAGGCGGAGGTCCTCATAACCGTGATCGCCAAATTCTTTGAGAACCTTTTCAATTGCTTTTACCCCCTGGATAGACTCGCGATGCGGCGGCATAAATTGGGCATCTGGCCGGAAGAGGGCCGCTGCTTGATCGTAATTTCCGGTGTTGAAAGCTGTGCAGAAGTCTTGGGTTAAGCCACGGATTGTGGAACCTGGGTCGTGGTTTGCACCTGAATTGGATGCACCAAAAGCAGCCTGGCGGTACATCTACTGCCTCCTGGGGGGAACAGGATTGCGCAGCTTCAGACTGGGAAGTCAAGCCGGCAAGCGCAATAGGGATTCTAGCGCAAAAGCGACAAACCAAGGTCAATTTCCAAGAATTTTTTTCACTGGCTCTGACAGCCGCCTTGAGCGGTATCATTTGCAGGACAGTTGCGGTCACCATCCGCCAGGAGGACAACCATGTATTTCGAACAGTTCTACTTAGGCTGTTTGGCCCACGCTTCCTACCTGCTCGCCTCCGCGGGAGAAGCAGTTGTGGTTGATCCACAGCGCGATGTTGATGTCTATCTGAAAGCAGCTGAGGAACATGGAGTCAAGATCCGTCACATTTTTGAGAGCCATCTGCACGCCGACTTTGTTTCAGGGCACAAGGAATTGGCTGCCCGCACGGGCGCCCGTATCTACGTCAGCGCCCACGCCGGAGCAAGGTTTCCTCACGTGGATGTCGGCGATGGCTTTGAACTGCACGTAGGCAATATTTTGATCAAGGCCCTCGAAACTCCCGGACACACTCCCGAAAGCATCTGCCTCCTCATCACTGATGAGGAAAAATCTCCCCAACCCTGGGCGGTGCTGACGGGAGATACGCTTTTTATTGGCGACGTGGGACGCCCCGATCTGTCAAAGACACACACTCCAGCTGAGCTTGCGGGCATGCTGTTTGATAGCTTGCATAACAAGCTGCTCCCCCTGCCAGACGATGTACGTGTATATCCGGCTCACGGGGCGGGCTCGCTTTGCGGCCGCAACATGCGCGCCGAGCGCTCCTCCACCATCGGAACCGAGCGGCTGACAAACTACGCACTCCAGATCAAGAGCAGGGAAGAATTTATTCGACAGTTAACCACAAACTTACCCGCTCGGCCGGACTATTTCCTGCAGGATGCCGAGATTAACCGTTCCGGCGCCGCGGCGCTGTCTGATTTGCCGGCGTTGCAACCTCTCTCGGCAGTCGAAGTCATGGATCTGATGAACGAAGGAGTCCTCGCGCTTGATGTTCGCCCCGGCGATCAGTTTGCGTCCGCCCATGTGCCGGGTTCCATTAACATCGCACTCTCCGGCCAGTTTGCCTCGTGGGCGGGCACACTGCTGGGTTTGTCATCGCAACCCGTGCTAATCGCCGGCTCAGATGAACAGGTCGCTGAAGCCCGCATGAGGCTGGCGCGAGTCGGCATTGAAAACTCGCGGGGATACCTGCAAGGGGGGATCGAAGCCTGGAAACAGGCACAGTTGCCGATCGCCGAACTGACGCAGATCACCGTTGAGACTTTGGCCGACCGTTTACAGTCGCGCCAAGCCAGCATTCTCGATGTGCGGCGTGAACCGGAATGGCAGGCAGGACATATTGAAGGCGCCAACTGGTGGCCGCTCGATCACTTCAAGGTCTCATCTCCGGAAATCGACCACTCTGCACCGATTGCCGTACATTGCAAAAGCGGATATCGCAGCATGATCGCTTGCAGCCTGCTGCAGCGTGCCGGATTTCAAAATGTAACTAACGTGGTCGGCGGCTTCGACGCCTGGCTGGAAGCAAAGCTTCCAGTAGAAAGCGGAAGTCCTGTGGGGGTCTGAACGGGATCCATCGGACTGTCGCCTAATCCCGTTTCTCCGAACGCCGCATCTGAAGATAGGCGCGTATAAACGGCTCCAAATCCCCATCGAGCACTCGATCTACGTCGCCGACTTCCACCTTGGTGCGATGATCTTTAATCAATCGATATGGCTGCAGCACATAGGAGCGAATCTGTGATCCGAAATCGATGTCCAGCTTCGAATCTTCAATCTTTTTTGTCGCCTCGCGCTTCTTCTCCATTTCATGCTCGTAGAGCTTGGAGCGCAACATGCTCATGGCGCGTTCCCGATTTTTATGTTGCGATCGCTCGTTCTGGCAGCTTGCGACCAGTCCTGTAGGGATGTGCGTGATGCGGACAGCCGAATCGGTCGTATTCACATGTTGCCCGCCCTTGCCGCTGGAACGATAAGTGTCCACGCGAATGTCTTCCGGCTTGATTACGACTTCAATAGTGTCGTCGATCTCTGGCGAGACAAACACGCTGGCAAAAGAAGTATGTCTTCGCTTCGCCTGATCGAAAGGCGAAATTCGCACCAGCCGGTGCACGCCAATTTCGCTGGTGAGCAGCCCGAATGCGTATTCACCATTGACAGCAAAGGTAGCGGACTTCAGGCCCGCCTCTTCTCCGGGCTGATAATCGTACAGAACGGTCTGGAATCCCTGCCGCTCCGCCCATCGCAAATACATCCGCAACAACATGTCAGCCCAATCCTGCGACTCGGTGCCGCCAGCGCCGGGATGAATGGTAACGATGGCATTGCGGGCATCGTTTTCGCCGGAGAGCATCGTCTCGGTCTCGAGGTGATCGACCTTCTGGCGCAGAGAATCGATCTCGCGGCGCAGATCCGCATCGACCGACTCGCCTTCGCGGGCCAGTTCGAAGTACGCGGCAATATCGTCGGTGCGCCGGATGAGGTCGGCCTCGGTGGCCAACATGTCCTCGAGGCGCTTCTTCTCGCGCATGACCTGCTGAGATTTTTGGGGATTTGACCAGAAATTCGGATCGGCGGTTTGCTTCTCGATTTCGGTCAATTGCAGGCGTAGTTTGCCGGGGTCAAAGATAGTCCCGAAGTTCTTGGACTTTGCTTTTCAAAACTCCGTATTCCTGTTCCAGTTCTTCGACCATCGTTATCGATCTGCCTTGTTGCGGATTGAGAGGCGCAGAATCACCGCCGCTACACAGATTATCGCACACAGATATGCGAACCAATCTCCGTGACGTGTGTAGAAGGTCGTTTCATCAGCCAGGGCATACGGCGCCTGCAAGGCGATGCGCACCTTTCGTGGCACGTTGGCGACAATTCTTCCATAGGGATCGATGGAAGCGGTAACTCCGGTGTTGGTGTCGCGCAGCAGCCAGCGTGCGTTTTCCACCGCTCGCATGCGAGCTTGCTTAAGATGCTGCGCGTAGGCGCCGCTATCGCCATACCACCCATCGTTTGAGATGTTCACCAGCGCCTGCGCACCATGCGCGGCGAATTGGCGAACTTCGTCAGGAAATATCGACTCGTAGCAAATCAACACTCCGAGCTTGCTGCCATCGGCGGTAAGCGGCAGCCGGGACGCGCCGGCTGAGAACTCCCCCACTTCTTTCGTCAATCCTCCGGCAAACGCGAAGAAGCGTTTGAAAGGCACATATTCGCCAAAGGGCACGAGATGGGCTTTGTTGTATCGCGAAACCCATTCACCAGTAGGGCCAACCAACTGCGCCGAGTTGTAGATTTTGGTGGCCTGCTCCGGCTTTTGCGTGGCATTGTCGATGCCCACGGCGCCGGCCAGCACCCAAGTGTTCGCCTCTCGCGCAACGCTGCTCAGTGCATTTCGGAACAGTGGGTCGCTGGTGTAAAACGGCGCCGGCGATTCCGGCCACACGATGAGATCGGCATGCGATGGTTGCGCGTCAGAAGACATGCCTGGATTCAGGCTCAGTGCGCTCAGCTCGCGCAAGGTTGTGATGAAGTAGTCTCGAGTCCAGTCGGCTCCCTGCAAAACCGGCACATTGGATTGGACGAGAACGGCAGTCTTATCGGCGTACAGCGGCGGAGCGGGCACCAGTCGGCCAGCTTGAAGAATCAATGTGGCTGCGGTTGCGGCCGTCAGCAGCGGTTTTCGCCGGTCACGGCGAACCAGGGATACTGCCGCCCACGCGGAACTCACAATCATGATTTCCAAGGACAGACCGTAGACGCCCGTCGCCGTCGCGATGCGAGCCAACGGAATGTTGTCCACTTGAGTCGTTCCGAGCAGATCCCAGGGAAATCCCGTGATCCGTGTACGAGCGAGTTCTACCGCTACCCATGCTACTGGGGCCAAAATCAGCGCCCGGCGATTGAAAGCACTGGTGTCCGCCAGCAAGCAGATCAGTAATCCAAACACGCCGTGATAGATCGCGAGATAGAGGCAGAAGAGAATTAGTATCCCCACCGCCACGGGTGCCTCCACGCCGCCATATTGCCGCATCGTGTTGTACACCCAGTAACACGTACCTCCGTACCACAGAACTCCGCAGGTGTAAGCGAGCAAAAATCCCTGCAGCGGCTTCGCGGGAAGCAGCTTGATCCCCTCCCGCAATTGCAATGTGTCGGGTTCGCGCGCGCGCAATAGCGCGATGAGCAGAGGCGTGACCGCCACCCAACAAAATACATATAAGTTCGGCAGCGGAAAGATCGCAATCTGCAGCCCGGCCGACAGAAGAACCAGCAGCCAGGCACGGTGGTGAATCTGGCGCACAGCCAAGCATAACAAAGCGCAGCGGCAGCCCTCGAAGTCGCGCCACTGTATTTTGTAGGCCAGTTCTCCTAGAATTCGGGGCATGAAAATGCGGCTTTCTCACCTGGTTCTGATCCTGCTTAGTTATTCCACTGCCTTTGCCGCGCCACGAACTATGCGCCTCGACTATTACCACACCGGCAACAACCACCAGGAAAGCTTCGCGGTCGATCGCATCGTGATTGAGCCTTTGCCATGGCCCGGCGATCTGGCCAAATCCATCGACAACAGCAACCTTGGCACCTACTTCTTCGAAGTCCGCGATAAATCCACCGGTCGCTTGCTTTACTCTCGCGGATTCAGCTCGGTGTACGGCGAGTGGGTCACGACTGATGAGGCCAAGAATGCCAGTCGAACTTTTTCGGAGTCTTTACGCTTCCCGGCCCCGGATGCGCCAGCAAAAGTTGTCCTGAAAGAACGCGAGCAAGGGGAATTTCACGACGTATGGACTGCGACGGTTGACCCAAAAGATAAATTCATCGACACTTCGCTTCCGCCGTCGCCCGGCCCACTCCTGACGATCCAGAAGAACGGCGAGCCTCCGGCCAAAGTCGATCTGTTGATCATGGGGGACGGTTATACTGCCGCCGAGCGTTCCAAGTTCGAGCAAGATGCCCGGCGTTTTACCGAAATCCTGTTCAGCCGGCCACCGTTTCGCGATCACCGCCAGGAGTTCAACGTCTGGGGATTGTGCCCGACAGCGCAGGAATCCGGCATATCGCGTCCATCCACCGGCATTCACCAGCGTAACCCTCTGGGAACGACCTACGACACCTTCGGTACGGAACGGTACATTTTGACCACGGAAAATCGCGCGTTGCGCGACTACGCCTCCTACGCGCCATACGAATTCATCGAAATACTGGTGAATGCAAGAACGTACGGGGGCGGCGGCATTTTCAATCTCTACGCAACCGTTGCTGCCGACAACGAATGGGCGCCTTACGTGTTCGTTCACGAATTCGGGCACCACTTCGCCGGCCTGGCCGATGAGTATTTCACCTCCGATGTCGCCTACCTGCCGCCCACAAAGAAGATTGAACCCTGGGAGCCGAATGTCACCGCCTTGCTCGATCCAACAAACCTCAAATGGCGAGACCTGGCCGTTCCCGGCACCCCGATTCCAACCCCTTGGCGAAAACAAGACTTTGAAGCTCTCGAGCGCGAGTTTCAAAAACAGCGGCACGATATGCGCGCCACGAACCGCCCCGAGTCCGAGATGGAGGCGCTTTTCACTAAGGAAAAGCAGGAGGAAGATTCGCTGCTGGCTCACGACCAGTACTCAGATAAGGCAGGCGCCTTCGAAGGCGCGAATTATCAGGCGAAGGGTTATTACAGGCCGCAGGAAAACTGCATTATGTTCACGCGATATGACGCATTTTGCGCAGTCTGCCGTCGCGCTATCGAACGGATCATTTCGATGTACGCGAGCCAGTAATGCCGGCTTGTTGCGATCGCGGTTCGGGCTATTCGTCGGCAACCGGGTTTCGGAGCACGCCCACACCATCGACCCTGATCTCCACCACATCACCGTTGACAACCGGCCCCACTCCCTCGGGAGTTCCGGTGGCAATCACGTCGCCTGGCAAAAGCGTCATCACTTCCGCAATGTGGCGGATAATCACGTCGAGCGGAAAAATGAAATCCCTCGTACTGCCGTGTTGCCTGATTTCGCCGTTCACCCGCGTCTCCACTTCGACTCCCGCCCATGGATCAAGTTCCGTGTTGACCAGCGGCCCGACGGGGCAGAATGTGTCAAAACCTTTGGCTCGCCACCACTGGCCATCTTTCTTCTGCAGGTCTCGTGCTGTGAAGTCATTCAGGACCGTATATCCGAGAATGAACGGACGCACATCCGCGTCAGGCCCCAGTTTGTGGCAGCGGCGGCCTACTATCACGGCCAATTCTCCTTCGTAATCGGTGCGCTCGGAAATTTTCGGGCGCCGAATTGTTTCGCCATGTGCCAGCAACGATGAATTTGGCTTAAAAAAAATTAGCGGTTCTTGCGGAATTTCGTTGCCCAGTTCTGCCGCATGCTCGCGATAGTTTCGTCCGACGCACAAAATCTTGGTCGGCCGGACCGGTATTAAAAGTTTGGCCTCAGTTAACGGTATGCGCGGAACCGCCTTGGTCGGCAAATCCTCAAGGTCGGCAACTT
>Ga0187777_10000990_pt1 | contig 18635 bp, 18 predicted proteins | sample 1015_Q2_SP5_10_M_FD_132416 | JGI IMG/M metagenome (GOLD analysis project Ga0187777, IMG submission 132416) | Tropical peat soil microbial communities from peatlands in Department of Meta, Colombia - 1015_Q2_SP5_10_MG | ecosystem: Environmental > Terrestrial > Soil > Wetlands > Peat | place... | reverse complement strand
GGCGATCGCCATTTCCTCGACGACGTTGACGAGCTGGCGCTCCTTGTCGGTCTGCGGGTCGACGAGCTGGACCGCTCCGGTGGACCACAGCACCTTGTTCGGTCCGGTGGAGAACCCGTACCAGGCGATCCCGGCGCCGATGGCCGTCATGACGAGTCCGAACCACGGAAATGTGTGATGATAGGCGCCCGGAGCGGCGTCCGACGTGGCGAGCCAGTAGGCGAAGTCGCCGCCGAACCCGAGCCAGGCGAAGAACAGCACGAAGGCGATCACCAGCCAGACGGTCCGCCGGCGATTCGCCTCCTGCTGCTGAAACAGGTTGAGACTGGTGTCGTCCGTCACGCCTTGGGCTTCATCGAGAGATCGACCTGCGGGACCGCGCGCTCACCTTCGTCGGTGATCTCCCACAATTCCGCCGGCGTCGCCTTGGCAATCCCCGCGAACATGTTGGTCGGGAACTGCTGCTGCTTGGTGTTGTACTGCGTAGCGGTGTCGTTATAGGCCTGCCGCGCGAAGCTGATCCGGTTTTCGGTGGAGGTCAGTTCCTCCTGCAGCTGCGCGACGTTGCCCGTCGCCTTGAGCTGCGGGTACTGCTCCACGACGACATTGAAGCGCGACAACGCCGCAGTGAGCTGGTTCTCCGCCGCCGCCACCTGCTTCATCGCGTCGGGGCTGGCGTTTGCGCCGGCCGAAACCGCCTGATTGCGCGCCTGAATCACCGCCTCGAGCGTCGACTTCTCGAAATCCATGGCGCCCTTGACCGCGTTCACCAGGTTGGGGATGAGATCATGGCGCCGCTTCAGCTGAACGTCGATCTGCTTGAAGGCGTTGAGCGTCTGGTTCTTGAGGCTGATCAAGCCGTTGTAGGCGCTGATGCCGTACAGCACCACCACTACGAGAATGATCAGCAGAATCACCGTACCGCCCATGGGTCACTCCCGGATATGGAGAAAAGGAACTACGCGGGCCACTGCGGCAGGAGTTTCGCGAGTGCCTGCCGCACCATCTCGGCCACGCCGGCTTCCTCGGGCCCGAGCCGCGCGAGCGGGTGGTCCGCATCGAGATGCAGCTCGACGCCGCGGCCCACCGGGATGCGCCGCCAGCTGGAAGGCGCCCCGGGCTCGCGCTCCACGTCGCGCGACAGCCACGCGCTGACCGCGCGGCCCGAGCGCCCGCGTGGCAACCCCTCGCCGCCGCGCAACGACAGGCGGTCGGGTGGCGGCAACGCCGCCCCCAGCGTTTGCGCGGCCCGGCGCTCCAGCACATCGCCGGTCTGCTCCGCCATGTCACGCGTGATGGCCGCCAGCGTCGCGCCCTCCATCTGCCGCAGTTTGATGCAGAGCAGCTGCAGGAAATGTCGGTAGGTGTACGTCGCCGCGGTGCCGCGCCCTTCGGGTGGAGAGACGAGCCCGCGGGCGACGTAGAAGCGAATGGTGCGTTGGCTCGGCGTTGCCCGCGCCGCGGCGTTGATCGGGGTCACCGCCGACGCCTGCAACACCGCACCCACGAGAATCGACAGGTCGTGCAGATTCCACGGCGCGAGATTGCGGTACTCTCGCAGGGTATGGAGAGGATCGCGCTGCGGCGCGGCAGTCATCGTTTGCAACATAGCGTGGCCCCGGCTGACAGGTTAGACCGGGGTGGGATCACTGGCAGCTGCGCGTGTTTCGGCACCGTGCCGCCGTAATCGGGTGACGCACACCGGCGGCGCATGCCTACACTTGCGGCCATGCGACGCGGTATGACACTGATCGAGCTCGTCGTGGTGCTCACGATCCTGGCGGTGCTGACGAGCTTCGTGGTCGCTCGTCTCATCCCGCTCGTCGACTGGATCACGACGGACGGTGCGGCGCGGCGCGTAACCACGGCACTGGCCGTGACGCGCAACGCCGCCATTCTGCGCGGTACGCGCGCCCGGTTGCGAATCGGTGCTGACTCGCTGCGCATCGACCGGGAGGGAGCGGCCGGCTGGGAGCCGTTCGCGCGCTGGGCCGGTCCGGCGTCCGCCGGAGTCTCGCTGACGGTCACGAACCCGGAGGTCGTCTTCGGTCCGCTCGGGATCGCCTGGGGTCTCTCGAACACGAAGATCGTCGTGAGCCGTGGGTCACAGATTGAAACGATCACGACCTCCCGCCTGGGGCGGGTACGGCGGTCTTGAGTGGTGCAACGCTTTGCCGGGGGCATGCATCAAATGAGGTGCAGCACCGCTGAGCGCTTGCAACTATTCGCGAGCCTGTTGCGTAGGGTAGATCGACTGCAGTAGCGAACAAGAGGTCGCGGCCGGAGTGTGACGGCCACTTCGCCCGACCCGCCAACCCGGGGTGCGCAAGCCCCCGGGTTTGGTCTTTTCAGGGCCCCGGTACGTCGCTCCCCTCGAGAAACACGAGGGAGCGTCGTCGCCGCACGACCTCGGCGAGCGCGGCGTAGACTCGCGGGTCGAGCACCGATCCCGCCATCTGCCCCATCCGTTGCACGGCCTCGTAGGGCGACATCTTCTCCTGATACGGCCGGCTGGTGCAGAGCGCGTCGTATACCTCGGCCGCGCCGATGATGCGCGCCACGATGGGAATCTCCTCGCCTTTCAGTCCGTCGGGATAGCCGGACCCGTCCCACCGCTCGTGGTGGTTGCGGACGCCGCCGAGCACCGGGCGCAGCTCCTCGATCGGCGCGAGCAGCTGCGAGCCGATCAGGACGTGCTGCTTGATGTGCTCTCGCTCTTCCGGCGTCAGCGATCCCTGCTTGTTCAACACGCTCTCACGGCTGCCGATCTTGCCGATGTCGTGGAGCCGGCCCGCGAGCCGCACCGCCTCGACCACGTCGTCGGCGAGACCGAGGTGCGCGGCGACGGTCGCGGCGAGATCGGCGACGCGTGCGGAGTGGCCGCGCAGGTAGGGGTCGCGCGACTCCATGACGTTCACCAGGGCTTCCAGGGTGGCGACCGTCAAACGGGCTGCCTTCGCCCGCTCGCGCTCCCACGCCTCCCGGGCGCGCTGATCGAGTTCGCGCGTGGCGCGGCGCTCGTCGCGGCGGCGCAGCGCCTGCTGGAGCGCGCGCGCCAGATCGTCCAGGTCGATCGGCTTCGTGAGGTAGTCCATCGCGCCCCGCTGCATGCACAGCGCGGCGGTCGTGGCGTCGTTCACCGCCGACAGCATCACCACCGCCAGGTCGGGAACGATCGCCAGCGCCTGCGGCACGAGGTCGATGCCGCTCATCCCGGGCATGCGGATGTCGCTCAGCATCACCGCGATGGGGTTGGTCCGCAGCACCTCGAGCGCTTCGGCACCGGACCCTGCGGCGAACGAGTCCAGGTTGATTCCCTTGAGAAACCGCTGCAGCGCGTTGCGAATCGGCTCCTCGTCGTCAACCACCAGCACCGCCGTGCTCTGGTCGGCGTCGATCGGACCGGTCATCAGGCCGCCACGAAGTGCAACGGCACCGGCCCGGGCACGATCCCGGCACGGTGGCCGCGCGCGAGCAGCTCGCCGACCGCCCGCCGTCCCCGCTCGCCGTAGTCCACGGTGTAGTCGTTGACGTACATCCCGACGAACCGATCGGTCTTGGCGGGGTCGAGGCCACGGCTGAAGCGTTGCGCGTGCGCCAGGGCCTCGGCGCGGTGCGCGAGGCCATACTCGATGCTCGCCTTGAGGTCGGCGGCGATGGCGCCGAGCATCGCGTCCCCGAGATCGCGGCGCACCACGTTGCCACCGAGCGGCAGGGGGAGCCCGGTTTCGTCATCCCACCATTCGCCCAGGTCGACCCACAGCTGCAGTCCACGATCGGCGAAGGTGAGCTGGCCCTCGTGGATCAGGAGACCGGCGGCGGCGTGTCCGGCCGCGACGTAGTCCTCGATCTCATCGAAGGGCACGACGACGGTTCTGGCCGCCGGCTGAAAGAGCCGCAGGGCGAGAAAGGCGGTCGTGAGCTCGCCCGGGACGGCGACGACGCGCCCCGCCAGCGCCGCGCGCGGATCGGCCGGCGCGGGCTCACGCGCGACGATGCGCGGACCGTAGCGGTCACCGATGCTCGCGCCGTGGGCGAGCAGGGCGTAGCGGTCGGCGAGATAGGCGTAGGCGTGGATCGAGACGGCGGTGACCTCGAGCTCACCGGCGAGCGCGCGCCGATTCAGCGTCTCGATGTCGGCGAGCTCGTGAACGTAGCGCCTGTCCCCGGTGTCGATGCGTCCAGCCGCCAGCGCCCAGAACATGAACGCGTCGTCCGAGTCTGGGCTGTGGGCGACGCGGATCGTCGGTGCGTCAGCCGTCACGACGCCTCGGTTTCGGCGGCCGCGTGGGGGAGTGTGAGGAACCGGCGCGCGACGAGCTGCAGGGCAGCTTCGGGTGTCAGCGAAAGCCTCATCTCACCGGCCGTCAGACCAAGGTAGAAGCGGGCGTGCTGTTGCAGCGTGCGGACCTGGGAGTAGCCGAGCCGCTTGGCGACGTCCTCGACCGTGAAGCCCGGATCCTGCAGCAGCCGATGCGCGTACAGGACGCGCGCCGCCGCGAGGAAATGCCGTGGACTGGGCATCGCGGCCCGCATGAACCAGCGCTCGCAGGTCCGGCGTCCTACTCCGGCGGCCGTGGCGAGCTGCTCCACCGTCTGCACGCCCTCGGGGGCGCGCAACGCCCCCTCGAGCAGCCACCGGATCTCGGCGCGCAGCGGCGCGAACGTCTCCGCGATCTGCTCGAGCAGCTGCTGGGAGCAGGCGCGCGCCTGTTCGCGCTCGAGCGCGGTGCGCAACCCGTCGGGGTGGTCGTCGAGACGACAGAACACGACTTCCTGAACGCCCTGGCGGCCGAGTGCGAGCAGCACCGGGGCGAGGGCGGGAGTGAACGTCGTGTAGAGCAGCACCGGCAGGGACGGGAACAACAGCCGCAGCCGCTCGATTTCCTGGCTGCGCGGCTCGCCGGAGAGTATCGGGTCCACCACGGCCAGCTCGATCGGCTGGCGGCAGATGATATCGACGACGTCTCCCCAGGCGGGGGCCGGTACAAACCCGAAGCGTGCTCCGGCCGCGCGGCGCAGGCGGAGTATCTGGATCTCGGGAACGGCGGCCAGGACGAGCATCAATGTCGCAGGAGCAACCTAAGTTGTCGCAAATCCGACCTCAAAAAGCCGACTCGCCCGGTCCAATATGAGCCCCAGCCAAGGTGCTGTCTACTCTCTCACGCTGGAGGCTCTTCATGTCCCGCCGAATCGCTGCGCTCGTGACACTTGCGGTTGCCGGTATTCTGTTCGCGTCTGCCTGCGCCAACAACGCCACGGGGCCCGCCCCGGTGCGGGCGGACAATACGTGCGACTATTCCAGCCAAGGAACCTGCCGCCACTAGTCGCGGATCAGGGGACGAGGCCAGCCAGGGCGCGCGACACCGCGTCGATTGTCGCCGCCCAGGCTGGTGTTTTTACCACTGCTTCATGCTCCGCTTGCATCTGCTCACAGGCATTCAGCCCAGCCGCGATCCGCTCGATGCGGAATTCGAATTCGTGCAAACCATGCGCGCGCGCGACGTCGAGCGCGAGGCGCAGCTCGTTGGGAGACCGATCGAACCGGCCAAACCGCGCCAACCCGATCCCCAGCTTGAGGTGATAGTCGGTCAAAGTGTTGGGCTGCATGGTCGCCACGGCGCGGGTGCACTCGCTGCTCCACCGGGCGAAACCGACGCGATCCCGACGGTATGACGCGCAGTGCATCAGCTCGACCATGCAGTTGTTGATGACCTCGACGCGGTGGGCCCGCTGCAGCACGAACCGGAATGCCCGCTCGGCGGACTCCACCAACCCCAGCCGTCCGAACGAGTATCCCAGATTGCTCAGCGAGGCTAGTGCTTCTTCCGGATCATCCTCCAGCAACTCGAACGCTCTCCAAAAGTGCGGAACCGAATCGGGGATCTGCCCCCGGTTACCCAATACAACTCCCAAGCCGTGCTCCACCTGTCCTTCCAGGCTGCGATCGGCCAGCGCGCGCGCATCCTCCAGCAGTCGCAAGTACTCGCGCTCCGCCTCGGGCAGGTTGCCTCTCGACTGGAGCACGATGGCGCAGCCCAGGCGGGAGAACGCCTCCATGCGGCGATCACTAACCGCCGCCGACAACCGTCCGGCATGACGGTACGCGACCTCCGCCTCATCGAATCGCGCGGCAAGACGCTTCGTTCGCCCGGTGAGCATGGCGACGGTAATCGCTGCGGAGGGCTCGATCTGCGCACCGGCGGACCGCTCGAAGGTGACCAGCACGTCGAGCGCCTCCTCGAAACGGCTTGCCGCAATCAGGTCGCGAGACAGGTCGAGCATCGCAGCAGCGATGAGATTGGTGTTCCTGCGGCGATGGGCGTGGGCGGCACTGCTGACGATGTCGAGGAGGCGGTCCATCTCCGGCCCGGGCTCCAGTTGCTCGGAACAATATCGGGCGGTGGCCGCCGCCTGGTAACCGAATTGATCGGCGCTGCGCTCGTCCGTCGACGGCGCCCCCAGCAAGTCGACCAATCGCAACACGAGGAACGCCGCCTGTCCGAAGCGGCTCTGGCTCGACGCTTCCTCGCGCACGGCGCGCTCGAGGAACACGACGTGCGCTAACCCCAACCCCATCGGCTGCACGTCCGCCATGCCCTGCGTCCCTCCAGAGGTAGGCCAACCTTGGCTGCGCCCTCTCGTGGGTCAAGAGCGGCAACCGACATGCCAGCGGATCCCCAGCCTTACGAGGGGCTTTCAACCCCCCATTCCCGGATCTCGTGAGGCGCGCCCTCCCCATCGATCAGGAATGTCAGGGACCGCCGCCGCTTGACGACCTCCGATAATGCCGCGAATACGGCGGGGTCGAGCACCGAGCCGGAGAGTTCCCCCATGCGCCGTAGCGCCTGATCGGCGGTGAGCTTCTCCTGATACGGTCGGGAAGTGCTGAGCGCGTCCCACACCTCCGCGGCGCCGATGATGCGTGCGGCCAGCGGTATCTCATCGCCGCGCCGTCCATCGGGATACCCCGAGCCGTCCCAGCGCTCGTGGTGGCCGCGGACGACGTCGATGATCGGTCCGAGATGCTGCAGCGGCCCGAGAATCTGGGACCCGATCACCACGTGCTGCTTGATGTGCTCGTACTCCTCGGGGGTCAGCCGGCCCTGCTTGTTCTGGATGTCCTCCCGGGTCCCGATCTTGCCGATGTCGTGCAGCCGGCCGGCCAGACGGACCTGCTCGATCTCGTCGTCCGGGAGGCTCATCTCGGCGGCGAGCGTGGCGGAGAGGTCTGCCACGCGGGCCGAGTGGCCGCGCAGATAGGGGTCTTTCGCCTCCAGGGCGTTGATCAGCACCTCGAGGGTGGCTACGGAGACCCGTTCCAGCCGTGCCCGCTCGCGCTGGAACTCCTGCGTGCGGCGCTCGACCTCTTCCTTGATGTGCTGGTCGAGCTCGCGGCGGCCGATCATCATTTCGCGCCGCTTCAGCGCGCGCTGAATCGTCCGGCCCAGCTCGAGCAGCTCGACCGGCTTGGTGAGATAGTCGAGCGCACCCCGTTGCATGCACAACGCCGCGGTCGTGGCGTCGTTCACCGCGGTGAGCATCAGGATCGCGAGATCCGGCGACAGCTCGAGCGCCTGGGGAACGATGTCCACGCCGCTCATGCCAGCCATGCGGATGTCGCACAGCATGAGCGCGATATCGTCGTGCGCCCGGAGCTGGGTCAGCGCCTCCTCTCCGGACGACGCGGTGTGAACCAGACAATCCTGCTTGGCGAGATACCGTTTGAGGGCGTTGCGAATCGGCTCCTCGTCGTCGACGACGAGGACGGGCACAGGCGCATCGGTCATGACAGCCCTCCCTCCAACACGCTAGGAAGTTGCCACTATACTAGGGCCTTCCCGCGGTCAAAAGTAGTCGCGCGCGCGGCGTCTTCATGCTGTCGCGTTCCCGCACCTGAGTGGCGCAAAAACGACCTAGGACCCCCGATCTTCCACCCCTACTTGAAGATCGGAGGTCTCGAGGCAGCGGATCGCAATGACCACATCCTTGCGGCGCATCGTGAACCTGGGTCTGGGCTCTGCCCTGGGCATGCTGCTCGTCGTCGGGGTGGTGTCGCTGGTGAGCGCCGGCGGCCCGCTCTCCCGGATCACGATTCTCGTCGGAACGCTGGTGACGGCCGCCCTCCTCCTTTTCACGCGCTGGCGCGTCGCGCGCACCATGGCCGACCGCGATCGCGCCGAGCTGGACATACAGCGCTCGCGGTCGTTTCTCGACTCGGTCATCGAACAGCTGCCCCACATGATCTTCATCAAGGATGCGCGGGACCTGCGGTTCGTCCGTCTCAATCGGGCGGGCGAGGAGCTGCTCGGGTACCCGCGCGACGAGCTGATCGGCAGGAACGACTTCGATTTCTTTCCGGATGCGGAAGCCCGTTCCTTCGTCGAGAAGGATCGCCAAGTCCTGGCGCGCGGCACCGTGTTCGACATCCCCGAAGAGATCATCCACACCCGTCACAAGGGCGCGCGGATTCTGCACACGAAGAAAGTGCCGGTGATCGACGACGCCGGGCGTCCGGAGTTTCTGCTGGGGGTGTCGGAGGACATTACCGAACAGCGCCAGGCCGCAGACGCGCTGCGGGCGGCGGAGACGCGGCTGCAGCAAGTGCTCACGTTCTCGAGCACCGTGATCTACGCCCACGAGGTCCGGCCGGGGCAGCTCGTCCCGGTGTTCGTCAGCGACAATTTCCCGCGCATCACGGGGTACGAAACAAGGGACGCCCTCGAGCCGGGCTGGGCCGAGGGGCGCCTGCACCCCGACGAGCGGGAGCGGCTCCTCTCCGAGCTGCCTGCGCTGCTCGTCCAGGATCGCTTCACCCGCGAGTACCGCTACCTGTTTCGCGACGGGACGTATCACTGGCTGCGCGACGAGTCGCGCGTCTTGCGTGATGGCGACGGCAGGCCGGTTCGGATTCTCGGCGCCTGGTTCGATATCTCCGAGCGCGTACGGGCCGAGGAGGAGGCGCGCCGTGCACGGGCGGCCGCCGAGACGGCCAATCGAGCCAAATCCGAGTTTCTCGCGAAGATGAGCCACGAGCTGCGCACGCCCCTGAACTCGATCATCGGGTTTTCCGAAATGCTCGAGGACGAGACGTTCGGTGTGTTGAATCAGAAGCAGCATCGCTACGTGGACAACGTGTTGACCTCGGGACGCCTGCTGCTGCAGGTCATCAACGACATCCTCGATCTCTCGAAGGTCGAAGCCGGTCGGATGGAGCTGACGCTCTCGCAGTTTGACGTCGGTGAAGCGCTGGCCGAGGTCCGGGCCCTGATGGAATCGCCCGCGGAGCGCAAGCAGCACACCATGGAAACGGACGTGGAGACCGGCCTGCCGCCGATCGTCGCCGATCCGGCCCGGGTGCGGCAGATCATGGTCAACCTGCTGAGCAACGCGATCAAGTTCACCCCGGATCGGGGCCGCATCCGCATCACCGCACGGCGCCCGCCGGGGGAGCCCATGATCGAGATCGCCGTGACCGACACCGGAATCGGCATCGCACCGGACGACCAGCGCCGCATTTTCCGGGAGTTCGAGCAGCTCGATTCAAAGCACGTCCGCGAACAGCAGGGCACAGGACTGGGACTCGCCCTGACCAAGAAGCTCGTCGAGCTCCACGGCGGGCGCATCCAGGTGGAGAGCGAAGTCGATCGGGGCAGCACGTTCCGGTTCTATCTGCCATTGCGCGCCGAGCCGATCGTCGCTCCCCAGGACGGGCCGCCCGCGCGCGATCAGGCTCCGAAGCCGGAGCGGGGCCCGCTCATCCTCGTCGTGGAGGACGATGCCCGGGCAGGCGATCTCCTGGGCCACTACCTTGCCGAGGCGGGGTACCGCGTCGCGCACGCCTCGAGCGGGACTCAGGCCATCACGCTCGCTCGCACCCTGCAGCCCGACGCGATCACGCTCGACATCCTGCTCCCTGGCGAGGACGGTATCGGCATCCTGGGGCAGCTCAAGGGTGCCCAGGCCACCCGGGAGATCCCGGTGGTCGTGGTGAGCATCACCGCCCATCGGGAGCTGGGGCTCAGCCTGGGCGCCGTGGAGTGGCTCATGAAGCCGGTGCAGCGCGACAGCTTCGTCGCCGCGGTGCGCCGCTCGCTCGGTGCGATGGCCGCGAACCACACGCCGACGGTGCTCGTCGTCGACGACGAGATGCCGACGGTCGAATTGCTCACCGAAGCACTGAATCGCAACGGCCTGCGGGCGCTCACGGCCACGGACGGTCGGACCGGCGTGGAGCTGGCGCTGGCCCACCGCCCCGATTGCATCGTGCTCGACCTCGTGATGCCCGGGATGACGGGATTCCAGGTGGTGCGGCAGCTGCGCGACCACCCGGTGGGGCGCAACATCCCGATCCTCGTGTTCACCGGTAAGGAGCTGACCGCCGACGATCGAGCGCGGCTGCTCGACGGCGTTCAGGCGGTGGTCAAGAAAGACGGCGCGGCCGAGCTGCTAGCCGAGCTGGCGCGCGTCTGCCCGGTGGCGAGGCGTCCGGCCGCTTGACGGGCGTTCCGGCAACACGAATTCTGATTGTGGAGGACGACGCCCTGAATCTCGAGCCGGCGATGCATGGGCTGGGTGCGGTGCGAGCCCTGAAGGGAGATGAGCGGACGTGACCGAACCCGCCCTGCGGCGGCGCCAAGCGGTGACCGGCCGCGTCCTGGTGGTGGACGACCAGGATCCCAACCGCCTGCTGTTGCGCGACCTGCTCGAAGCGCAGGGGCACGAGGTCATCGAGGCGATCGACGGCTCCGAGGCGCTGCAGCAGGTGGCGACGACCGCCCCCGACGTGGTGCTCCTCGACATCGGGATGCCGGGGATGGACGGGTTCGAGGTTTGCCGCCGCATCAAGTCCGAGCCGACCACCGCGTCGATCCCGGTGCTGCTCGTGACGGCCCTCAGCCAGCGCGATCAGCGCCTCCTGGGCATCGGCGCCGGGGCGAACGACTACATCACGAAACCGATCGACAAGAGCGATCTGACGCTGCGCGTGCGCAACGCCATCCGCATGCACCAGCTGTACGTCGAGGTCGAGCAACAGTACCGGCGGCTCGAGCGGCTGGAGCGGCTGCGCGACAGCCTCGTGCACATGATCGTGCACGACCTGCGCTCGCCCCTGGCGGGGATCCGCGCCTACCTCGATCTCCTGAAGCTCGACGGCGCCGGCCGGCTCGACCACGAGATGACCCAGTCGATTGACGAGGCCCGCAAGGTGGCGGTCGAGATGACCGAGATGGTGAGCGACTTGCTGGACGTGAGCCGCCTCGAAGCCGGGAAAATGCCGCTCGAGCTGGCGCTCAGCGATATCGGCGTCATCGCGACTGACGCCGTCACCGGCATCGGCGCAGCTGCCCGCCGCGTATCGCTCCAGATCGAGCGACCTTCCGAGCGACTGCGGGCCCTGGTCGACCCGAGCGTCATCCGCCGCGTGATCGCCAACCTCGTGGGGAACGCGATCAAGTTCACTCCTTCCACCGGGCGCATCCGGGTGTCGGTCCAGGGCTCCGAGGGTCAGGTGCGCGTGTCCGTCAACGACAGCGGGCCCGGGATTCCGGCGGAATTCCACGACAAGATCTTCGAGAAGTTCGGACAGGTCGAAGCGGCGCGCCACGGCGCCAAGCACTCGAGCGGTCTGGGGCTGACCTTCTGCAAGTTCGCGGTGGAGGCCCACGGCGGCACGATCGGCGTGGAGAGCACCGTGGGGCAAGGCAGCACGTTCTCGTTCGTGCTGCCGGTGCAGGGTCCGGCGCCGCGGCCAGCCAATCCGCCGCAACCCGCTTGAACATCCTCATCGCCGAGGACGATCCGGTCGGCCGGTTGACCCTGCAGGCGATGCTCAAGGCGGCCGGCTATCAGGTCACCCCGGCGAGCGACGGGCAGGAGGCGCTGGACGCCTGGCGGCTCACCGCAGCGCGGGTCATCATCTCGGACTGGATGATGCCGGAGATGGACGGCCTCGAACTGTGCCGCCGCATCCGCGACGCGCGCACCCCGCTCTACACGTACTTCATCCTGCTCACGGGTCGGAGCGGGAAGGAAAGCTTTCTCACCGCCATGGAATCGGGCGTCGACGACTTCATCACGAAGCCCGTGGACGCCGACGAGCTGAAGGCGCGGCTCGGCGTGGCGCAGCGGATCCTCGGCATGCGGCAGCGGATCGATGCGCTCGAGGGGCTGCTACCGATCTGCAGTTACTGCAAGCGCATTCGCAACGAGTCGGATCAGTGGAGCGAGCTCGAGGGGTACATCGAGACCCGGTCCCAGGCGGAGTTCAGTCACGGCATCTGCCCCGACTGCTACCGCACGAAGGTCGAACCCCGGCTTACTTGACGCGGTTCACCGCGTCGCCGTGGAACGCGTCCAGTAGCCGGGCACGATCGGTGTACTCCGGCCGACGCCGCGCCCGCTCGCTGCTCTCATTCTTGAGAAAATTCTGATACGCGGCACGGGCCCCAGTGGTGTTGTTCTGCGTCTCGAAGGCGCGGGCGCGCAAGATGTCGGCGAACAGATGGGTCGGAATCTCGCGGCGGATCGTGTCGGCTTCCGCCAGGGCGCCGGCCTGATCGCCGCCCGCCAGATCGAGGAGTCCAACGTCGAAGTGGCCGTCGAGCTCCAGCGCGGGAAGCTGCTGGTAGGCGCCGAGCGCCATCGGCAGGAAGAAGCGCACGCTGTCCGCCTTGCCCGACTCTTGGAGCCGCATGACGCGGTCGAACAATCGTTGGGCGCGCTCCTCGGGTGACATCTGGCTGATGTCGGGAGCGGCGACGCCGCCTGTCGATGCGCCCCCGGCGAACGGAGCGACCGGCGGGGCCGCCACGGCGGATCCTGATGCGCTGCCACCTCCGCTGCCGCGCATCACCAGGACGGTGATGAGGGCGGCGACCGCGGCTCCCGCGATTCCCCACGGCAGCCCCAGCCGCCAGCCGGTCGCCGGTGCGCTGGTGCTCGCTCCGCATTTGTGACAGTAGCGCGCGCCCTCGGAAAGGGTCGTCCCACAGGCGTGACAGTTCATGGTGCTGCCAATCTAACTGGCTGGCAGGATACCACGAGACAGCGTAGCGTAGAGACATGCCTGAGGCGTTTCCCGGACAGGATCGCACCCGCCACATGGGCGAGCTGAAGCGCGGGCAGAGTCGCTGGAATGTCTACTTGGAGTTCCAACCCGACGCCGAGCTGGAGGCGGTGCGCGGCCGGATGCACTTCGTTGGAGACGGTCAACACAAGACAACCGGTTGGGTGTTTCTCGAGCGACAGGAGAAGGACATCCTCGAGCGATTCGGTGAATTTTCGGCTGTAGAGCTTGTACAGTTCGTTGAGGCCATTCCAGGCTGAATCGCTGTTGCTCGAAATGTGCAAATGTTGCACGATTTAAACTGCAGTTCGTCACTTATCAACACCATTCGAAGCACAAACCCATGATACACTGCATTTGGCGCAGGAATTGCTTGACGCCCCAAATGGTGCCGGCTACCTTGCGCCATGCCAGAACCAAGTGGCGACCTGAGAATTAGAGAGCCCGTCGCACCGAGCCCGGAGGCGGGCTTTCGTCTTTTTGACCACCCGTTCACGCCGACCGACATGGAGAGAGGATCAGCGACATGACCGCGACGTTGGAGCCGACGAAAGAGGCGAAGGGCTCGGGTAAGCCCACGCCTGCCGAGGTGATCCGCCGCGCCCGCGAGGCCGGCGTGCAGGTGGTGGACGTGAAGTTCTGCGACCTTCCGGGCACGTGGCAACACTTCTCGCTGCCGTTGAAGGAGCTCTCCGAGGACACGTTCAGCGAGGGGCTGGGTTTCGATGGGTCGTCGATCCGCGGCTTTCAGGCGATCAACGAGAGCGACATGCTGCTCTTCCCCGATCCCTCGAGCGCGTTCGTCGACCCGTGCCTGCAGGTGCCGACGCTGTCCCTCACCTGCGACATCGGCGATCCCATCACCGGCCAGCGCTACTCGCGCGATCCGCGCTACGTCGCCCAGAAGGCGGAGCAATACGTCGTGAAGAGCGGCGTCGCCACCACCGCGTACTTCGGGCCCGAGGCCGAGTTCTACATCTTCAACTCGGCCCGCTACGACCAGAACGCGCACGAGGGCTACTACCATCTCGATTCGGTCGAAGGCATCTGGAATTCCGGCGCCAACGGCACGCCGAACCTGGGGCACCGTCCGCGGCACAAAGAGGGCTACTTCCCGGTCCCGCCGGTGGACAAGCTGCAGGACCTGCGTTCCCGCATCATGCTGGCGCTGATCGCGGCGGGGATCGACGTGGAAGTGCACCACCACGAGGTGGGCACCGCCGGCCAGACCGAGATCGACATGCGGTTTACGACGCTCACCCGTATGGCCGATCAGGTCATGATGTACAAGTACGTGGTGAAAAACGTGTGCGCGCAGTACGGCTACACAGCCACGTTCATGCCAAAGCCGATGTTCGGCGACAACGGCTCCGGGATGCACGTGCATATGAGCCTGTGGAACGACAAGACGAACCTGTTCTACGATCCCAAGGGCTACGCGCTGTTGTCCGATCCAGCGCGCTGGTATATCGGGGGGCTCATCAAGCACGCGGCTTCGTTGCTCGCCTTCGCCGCGCCGACGACGAACAGCTATCGCCGGCTGGTGCCGGGATACGAAGCGCCGATCAACCTCATCTACTCGCAGCGCAACCGTTCGGCGATCTGCCGCATTCCGATGTACTCGAAGTCGCCGAAGTCGAAGCGCATCGAGTTCCGCGCGCCCGATCCGTCGAGCAACCCGTACCTCACCTTCGCCGCGCTCTTGATGGCCGGGCTGGACGGGTTGAAGAACAAGATCGAGCCGCCGAAGCCGATGGACGTGGATCTGTACGAGCTCGAGCCGGCGGAGCGCAAGCACGTCAAGAACACGCCGGGAAGCCTCGCCGAGTCGCTCGCGGCGCTCGAGGCGGACCACGCGTTCCTGCTCGAGGGCGGCGTCTTCACGCAAGACCTGATCGACACCTGGCTCGCCTACAAGCGGGCGAAGGAGATCGATCCGGTCGCGCTGCGGCCGCATCCGTACGAGTTCTTCCTCTATTACGACTGCTGACGGAAGGGGACGGTAGGAGATGGTAGGAGTCTGAAGCTCTACCCCTACCGTCCCCTACCGTCTCCTGCCGTCCCCTACCGTCATGACTGGCAGACCCACCGGGGCCACCAAAGCCGACATCCTCGCGCTCGCCAAGGAGCGCGCCGTCGCCTTTCTGCGCCTGCAATTCACCGACATCCTCGGCATCAACAAGAACGTCGAGGTGCCGGCCAGCCAGTTCGAGAAGGCCCTGGATGGCGACATCATGTTCGACGGCAGCTCGATCGAGGGGTTCGTGCGGATCGAGGAGTCGGACATGGTCCTGAAGCCCGATCTCGACACCTTCCGGGTCCTGCCGTACGAGGACGAGGGTGGCAAGGTCGCGCGCGTGATCTGCGACATCTACAATCCCGACGGCTCGGCGTTCGCCGGGTGCACGCGCGCGGCGCTGCAGCGCCAGATCGCCCGGGCGCGGACGCTCGGGTACGAGCTCATGGCGGGGGTCGAGGCAGAGTTCTTCATCTTCCAGCTCGACGCGCGCGGCCAGGCGACCGTGGAGACGCATGACGAGGGGGGCTATTTCGACCTCACGCCGGTCGACCGGGCCGAGGAGATCAGGCGCCTGATCATCACGGACCTCGTCTCCATGGGCTTCGAGGTGGAAGCGGGGCATCACGAGGTGGCGCCGGGCCAGCACGAGATCGATTTCCGCTACGCCGCCGCGCTCGAGACGGCAGACAACCTCGCCACGTTCCGCTTCGTGGTGCGCGACGTCGCCTTTCGCCACGGTTTCCTGGCCACCTTCATGCCGAAGCCGATCTTCGGGCAGAACGGCTCCGGGATGCACACCCACCAGTCGTTGTTCGCGAACGGTCGCAACGCGTTTCACGACCCCAAGGGGAAGTGGGAGCTGTCGGAGGTGGCGCTATCCTATATCGCGGGGCTGCTGGAGCACGCGCGGGGGTTCTGCGCCGTCACGAACCCGCTCGTCAACAGCTACAAGCGCCTCGTGCCGGGGTACGAAGCGCCGGTGAACGTGGCGTGGTCGATGCGCAACCGCTCGCCGCTCGTGCGTATTCCCGACAAGCGCGGCACGGGCACCCGCTGCGAGCTGCGCATGCCCGACCCCTCGGCGAATCCGTATCTCGCGCTCGCCGTGCAGCTCGCCGCGGGGCTCGATGGCCTCGAGCGCAAGCTGGTCCCGACTGACCCCGTGGACAAGAACATCTTCGAGATGAGCTTTCGCGAGCGCCGGCGGTACCGGATCGACGAGCTGCCGCGGGATCTGCACGAAGCGCTCGAGTGTCTCGAGAAATCGCCCGTCATCCGGGAGGCTCTGGGGGAGCACATCTACGAGCGATTTGTGGAAGCCAAGGAAGGGGAGTGGAATGAATACATCGGGCAGGTGAGTGAATGGGAGCGAAAGAGATACTTGGGGCAGTACTGAAGACGTCGACGATCTCCTTCTCGGGGATCCTCCTCCTGACGTTTTCGGGTTGTGGATTCCTTCCGGAGAAAGGCGATACCGAAGGCGATCAGCAACAGGCGCAGTGGCTGACCAGCGCACGCCTCGTCGTCGACACCGATCCGACTCTCACGCTCGTCCGATTGAAGAGCGAACCCCTCGATTCCACCCACGGTGGACACCATCTCCTGCTCGCACGCTACGACTTCAACCCCGACCCGACGATCCTCGGCGACGAGTACTCCCTGCACATCGCGCTCGATCTGGGTGACATCCGTACGGTCGAGCGGGGCAGAGCCTATCCCCTGGGTCCCCCCGGCCGGATACCGGCCTACGCCACGGTGAGCTGTCTCTGCAGTCCGCTGCGTCCCGACTCGGTGCGCGGCACATTCACGATCGTGCAGCGCGGCTTGGCGCAGATCATCGGACGCGTCGACGCCACGCTATTCTTCACCGAATGGAGCGATTCGACGAAGCACGCCACGTATCGGCTGCGCCAGCGGATCGACGGGCTGCGCTGACCACCCCCCGAGCTCGCGGCGTGCGCGTCGTACTGGGAGTGCTCCTGCTCGGCGCCCTGCACGGCGCGTCGCTCGGAGCGCAGGATCCGAAGATCGACACCGTGATCGTCGTCTCCCACAACGTGTTCGATCCTCCGGACGGCACACCCCGCGTCGTCGCGCACGTGGGCAACGCGCTGCACGTCACCACTCATCCGGCGGTGATCCGCCGGCTGCTGCTCGTGAGCGCCGGAACCCCCCTCGACTCCGCCCGTCTCGTGGAGAGCGAGCGGGCGCTGCGGGAGCTCGGTGTGTTCCGCTCGGTGCGATTCGATACGCTGCGGGTCGACGATCGCCTGGCCCTGCGCGTCGAGACGGCCGATGGCTGGAGTACCTCGCCGCAGCTGAACTTCTCCACGTCGGCCGGCTCCACGACGTGGAATGCCGCGATGGTGGAGCGCAATTTCCTCGGCCTCGCCACCCTGGTCAGCGTGTCCTACGGCGTCACTCCCGATCGCCACTCACTCGACCTGCAATTCGCGAGCCCCGGTCTCATCGTGCGGCACGCCCCGCTCGTCGCCGCGTACAGTCACCTCTCCGACGGCGATGCGGGACAGTGGGGCTACGGACTGCCGTTCTACCGCACCGACGCCCGGTGGGCGCTCTACACGACCGGCGAGGCGGCGAACCAGCGCGCCCTCGATTTCCGGGACGGCGTGGTCTCCGACAGCGCGGTGCGGCACGCGCTCGTCTTCGGTCTCACGGGCGGCGTGGCGCTGCACGCGACGTCGCGGGACTACGTCCGCCTCTGGACCGGCGCCGTATGGCGGCGCGAGGACTACGTCCCGAAGACCACCCCGGCGACTCCCGCACCGTACTCGTCGTTCGGCACCATCGGCGCCGGGATCGATGCCGCCCGGGTGCGCTACGGCGTGTACCGTCACCTGAACGGTTTCGCGCAGCAGGAAGACGTCGATCTCTCGTCGCTGCTCTCCGTGGGGGTCTGGGCGGCGCCGCGGGCGTGGGGCTACGCCGGCAGCCGAGCGGGCCTAGGACCAGTGGTGAGCGGGCAGGTGGGCACCCGGTGGAGCACCGGGCTCGCACTGGTGCGGCTCGATGCCCACGGTGTGTTCGGGCGGGACGGCCTCGACTCCGGCCAGGCGAGCGCAAGCATCGACGTGGCGAATCTCGCCGGGTCGGACCAGGCCTTGCTGCTGCACGTCGAGGGCGGCGCGATGCAGGGACAGCGTCCCGGCACGACGTTCGACCCCTGGGTGACCCTGAACGGCCCGCGGGGCTTCGGCGCCCACGCGTTCACGGGAACGCGGCTCGTCTACGCGATGGTCGAGGACCGCCTCGTCATCACCGATCAGCTCTGGGGTGTGGTCGGGGTCGGCCTCGCGCCCTACCTCGAATACGGCGGCGCGTGGTATGCCGGATCGGAGGCGGCGCGGCTGGGCGGTGACGTGGGCCTCGCCCTGCGCATCGGGTCACCGCGGTCGGTGCGCGGCGATGTCGGTGAGTTCGCGGTGTCGTACCGCTATCGGCGGTTCTCGGGAGGCCCCTGGGCGCTGACGGTGCGCAAGAGTTTCGCCCTCAAGTAAGTCCCTCGATCATAGCCGCCGCGTGCGC
>Ga0187777_10000989_pt1 | contig 18657 bp, 13 predicted proteins | sample 1015_Q2_SP5_10_M_FD_132416 | JGI IMG/M metagenome (GOLD analysis project Ga0187777, IMG submission 132416) | Tropical peat soil microbial communities from peatlands in Department of Meta, Colombia - 1015_Q2_SP5_10_MG | ecosystem: Environmental > Terrestrial > Soil > Wetlands > Peat | place... | reverse complement strand
CTGCCTGCGGCAAGCAGCATGAATGGCGGCGCCTGCAGAATCTTTGCTCTGCCTGCAGCAAACCGCTGTTCGCGATTTACGACTTGGTCGCGGCCCGGAAAGTTGACTGGTTTAACCAGTCAAATCTCCAGCGACGCGACAGATCGTTGTGGCGTTGGCGCGAGTTGCTGCCACTGCCGAAGGATGTTGAGCCAATTTCGTTGGGCGAGGGAGGAACCCCACTATTGAACTCGACGAAGATCGGCGGTGACGTCGAGGTCGATCTTTGGATCAAAGACGAATCAGTCAATCCTACCCAAAGTTTCAAAGCCCGCGGAATGAGCGTCGCCGTTTCGATGGCGAAATATCTTGGCGCTGAAAAACTGGCTGTTCCGAGCGCGGGAAACGCCGGCGGCGCGATGGCTGCCTACGCGGCACGCGCAGGATTGGAAGCGCACATCTTCATGCCGCGCGATACGCCGCGTGCGAACATTATCGAATGTCGAGAAGTCGGCGCGCAGGTGACGCTGCTCGACGGACTAATAACGGATTGCGGCGCGGAAATTGCGAAGCGCAAGGAGAAGGAAGGCTGGTTCGATGTCTCCACCTTAAAGGAACCGTATCGAATCGAGGGCAAGAAAACACTCGGCTACGAAATTGCCGAGCAACTCAATTGGAAATTGCCGGACGTCGTTCTTTATCCAACGGGCGGAGGCACGGGCTTGATCGGGATGTGGAAAGCGTTCGATGAAATGAGCAAGCTTGGTTGGATTAATAGCAAGCGGCCACGAATGTTTTCAGTTCAGGCGGCCGGTTGTGCGCCAGTCGTCCGCGCGTTTGAAGCGGGCAACAAATTCGCGACCGAGTTTCCAAACGCTCACACGGTCGCCTCCGGATTGCGGGTACCGAAAGCGATCGGCGATTTTCTGATGTTGAACATTTTGCGCGAATCAAAAGGGGGCGCGGTCGCGGTGAGTGATGACGAAATGATTGACGCGGTCCGTGAAGTTGGATCAAAGGAAGGATTGTTCATTGCGCCGGAAGGCGCTGCCTGTTTCGTTGCGCTAAGAAAGCTCCGGGCATCGGGCAAGATCAAGGGCGGCGAACGGGTCGTGATTTTCAACACCGGTTCCGGGATCAAATACCTCGACTGCTTCGAGAATTTAACAAGTTAGCGATTTAACGATTTAGCGACTCCCATAAGTCAGATCAACCTGCGCTCGCGCGTAATTCGTTATTCTTCTTCGTCTTTCGACGATTCGCCGCTTCCGCCGATTTGACGGCACCATTACCGAGTACACACCCGGTAGCACGATTGTGCTGAAGGAAAGTGCCGGCCCGCGACATTATCGTTTCGGAAGGAGGTCGTTTATGTGAACCGAAGTGGTAAACCGCTTGACGAAGCGACGGTTCGCACCCGCGTTCGCGTCGGCGTGCCGGTGCACGTACACTACGTTGGCGAAGGCGACAACATGCTCGTTGACCGCGTGGTCTTGGACGAGGATTAAAATCTAGAGCCTAAAACAAATTCGCGCCTTTTCTGTTCGCGTTGGCGAAAGGAAGGGCGCGATTTGTGTACTGGGTATTGCTTGCCGCTTAGCTTGTTGCGCGCGGCGGCAAAGATCGTTAGTCCGCGTCCCAATGTTCGGCGATCATCCCGTCCTGGACCCGAAACATATCGAATCCAAAGGCTTGATGATGTTGGCCATCCTTACTGCTCGTCCAAGTTTGGCGAATATAAATTACGACGAGGTCGTTGTCCCCGACCACATTGAGTAATTCGCGTTTGTAATCGGCGGGCAACGGCTGAGCAAAGCGCTCTCGAAACGTATCCATGAAACCTTTAAGGCCGGTCGGCACCTGCGGGTTATGCTGAATATAATCAGGCTTCAAGAATTTCGGCGCGGCATTCACATCGCGTCCGAGGAATACCGTCGTATAAAAATTACGAACAACCTCCTTATTTCGCGCGGTCAGCGCTTCGTCCGCCGAAACCGACCGGGCAGTGAAAATCAGCAACAGCATTAGAGTGAATCGAGCCGCCATTTTGTTGATCATAATTTAGAAAGAGCCTTTTCCGTTCTATTGACTCATAAGACCTGGGGCCGTTCAGAAAATTTTCTAATGCAGGTTAAGCCCAAGATGGGATTTCGAGTGCAGGCTGTCATTTATCCATAAAATTGAGCCGTGACTGAAATCGCAATTGCGGGAGGCGGCGCCGCTGGATTTTTTGCGGCTATCGCCGCGGCGCGCACGAGTAAGAATTGCGCGGTTTCGCTGTTCGAACGGAGCTCGCAATTTCTTTCCAAGGTGCGGATTTCTGGAGGCGGACGATGCAACGTCACCCATGCCTTGTTCGATCCCCGCACGTTTACAACGCGTTATCCGCGCGGCGAACGCGAATTAATTTCGCCATTCCACCGATTTTCGGCGGAGGATACGATTGCCTGGTTTGAATCGCGCGGCGTACGCCTGAAACGCGAAGAGGATGGACGAATTTTTCCGGTCACTGATTCGTCGGAAACCGTTGTCGAATGTTTGATCAATGAATCGAAAGCCGCGGGGATTCGACTATTCACCCGGAAGGGGATCGAAGACGCGCGTGTTCGAACTCAAGGTGGTTTCGAGTTGAAATTGAGTGACGGAAAGTCAGCCACCTGCGATCGATTGCTCCTTGCCACGGGTGGCGCTCGAAATGCGATTGGTGCTGGTCTCGCGCGTCAGCTTGGTCACACGATCGAATCGCCTGTTCCATCGCTTTTTTCTTTCCACACTTCCGCGACCTGGTTGCGATCGTTGCCCGGGATATCCGTAGCCGATGTCGAAGTGTCAGTGGGAAAACTGCGCGAACGCGGCCCATTGCTGATCACGCACAACGGAGTGAGTGGTCCCGCAGTTTTGAGACTTTCAGCTTGGGGCGCTCGCCTCTTGCACGAACAAAATTACCGCTTCACCTTGCGGATAAATTGGACTCCCGGATTGAATGAGGACGCACTGCGATCCGAGTTCGGTTCGCGACGACAAACGGAACCGACCCGAAGGGTGTCCAATTCACGAATTGGCTCAATTCCAGCGCGGCTCTGGGAAGAGTTGATTTCGAATGCCGGCGTTGCCCCAGGAACGAATTGGAGCTCGCTCGCTCGGGTTGGAGTGAACGAACTAATTGCGCAGTTGCGTGCGACAGAGCTGAGGATCGACGGGAAATCACTAAACAAAGAGGAGTTTGTCACTTGCGGCGGCGTTCGATTGAGCGAGATCAATTTTAAGACAATGGAGAGCCGGGTTGTACCAAACCTTTATTTTGCCGGGGAGTTGCTGGATATCGACGGCATTACGGGCGGTTTCAACTTTCAGGCCGCGTGGACGACGGGTTGGATTGCCGGGCGCGCCATGGCTGGAGTCGAGCCTGGAACTTCATGAATGCCGGCAATGCATCGCAGAAGCTCACGGCGGCGCTCGAAGAAGTGCGACAAGTATACGTCGATCTCGCCCAAAGGCCTATCCAGCGGAATTGCGCGCGTCGGGCTGAGTGTTGTCAGTTCAAGTTAACCGGACGCACTCCTTATCTGACAAAGGGCGAGGCGATATTCGCCGCCCAGGCGTTTCGCGCGACCGGCCGAAAATTTCTGCCACAAAATGACGATGGCGCATGTCCAATGCTTCAGCGAGAAACGGGCAAGTGCCTGATCTACGACGCGCGACCCTTTGGATGTCGCACTCATTTTTGTGATGCGGCCGGTGGACCGGCCGCCCGCCGGGAAGTCCTCGATCTGGTCCGACGCCTCGAAGATGTCGATGTTAGATTAAACGGAGATGGGCCACGTGTTTTGCAAAAGGCAATTGCCGATGCCCTCAAAGAAATGCAATAAACGCGGAGATTCTTCCGGCTCGCCGGCGGTGAACGCTAGACGCCTTCCTGCTCGCCAACCGGCTCGTCGCTGGTGCTGATACTTCCGATCCCGTTGGCTTCGTTTAGATTCACGAAGAGCGGTTTTTCTTCGCGAATCATCTGCATCATCGCGGGGAAATCGCGCATCGAGTAATGCAATCGGGGAACGCCGTCGACGATTGTGTTTGCTGGAATCGACTGACCGTCTTTCATGAACAGGAGCGTGCCTACGTTTGCCGCGCTCAGGTAGAGATCGATCCGGACGGCCCAGTCGTATTGCGGCGCGCTATAATAATAGACGCGATAAATATTGAACTCGGTCATTTAAAAAAAATTAGCCGCTGCGCAAGGCGCAGACCAGCTATTAAGTTGACCGGGCCGTCGTGAAGAAAAACTATTTCTTCTTCGACTCTTTCTTCGGCTTGGACTCTTTGGCCTCTTTGGCCAGCTTTGGTTCTTTGCCGGTGGCCTTCTTGGATTCGCCGGGCCGATATTCCTCCTGCTCCGCGGCGGCGAACGCTTTCTCCAAACCAACCATGTCCTCGCCGGGACGCAGGGTGTCGAAAGTTTCCGCTTCCTTGCGCAACTGCTCCTCGGTGTAGTTGGCGGCTTTGATCGACAACCCAATGCGGCGCTCGACTTTGTCGACTTTGATCACGCGCGCTTCGACTTCCTGGCCTACTTTGAGCACGTCTTTCACCTTGGCGACGTGCTCCTCGCTCAACTGGGAAATGTGCACGAGACCATCGATGTCGTCCTGCAATTCGACGAAGGCGCCAAAGCTGGCGAGCTTGCTCACTTTGCCCTTCACCAAATCGCCGATCTTGTATTTCTGATCGATCGTCTTCCACGGATCGTCGCCGAGCTGTTTGATGCCGAGACTGATCCGCTGATTCGTCTTGTCGATATCGATGACCTCAGCTTCGACTTCATCGCCTTTCTTAAACATTTCGCTCGGATGATTGATCTTGCGCGTCCAACTCAAGTCGGAGACGTGGATCATGCCGTCGATGCCCTCTTCCAGCTCCACGAAGGCGCCATAGGCGGTCATGTTGCGGATCGTTCCTTTCACCCGGCTACCAATCGTGAATTTCTTCTCGATTTCGTCCCACGGATTGGGCTCGAGCTGGCGAAGGCCCAGGGAAATCTTTTGTTCCTCTTTGTTGACGCCGAGCACGACGGCCTCGACTTCCTGGCCAACCGTCAAGATATCGGACGGCCGCATGATTCGTTTCGTCCAGGAAAGTTCGGAAACGTGGATGAGACCTTCAACGCCTTCTTCGAGTTCCACGAACGCGCCGTAGGGAACGAGGTTCGTAATCTTGCCTTTTACTTTTTGTCCGGCTGGGAAGCGTTCTTCAATCTGGTCCCACGGGTTCTTTTGCGTCTGCTTGAGGCCTAACGAGACGCGTTCTTTCTCTTTATTGATATCGAGAACCTGGACTTCGAGCTGCTGGCCAACCTTGACGAGCTCGCTCGGATGCCCGAGGCGGCCCCAGGTCATGTCGGTTATGTGAAGCAATCCGTCCATCCCATCGAGATCGATGAATGCGCCGAAGTCGGTGAGATTTTTGACCGTGCCAGTGACACGATCACCGACCTTCACACTGTCCATGAATTGCTGACGCTTTTCGCTTCGCTCCTGCTCGATCAACTCGCGCCGGCTGAGAACGACGTTGCGGCGATCGTCGTTGATCTTGACGATCTTGAAATCGTAAGTGTTGCCGACGAATTGTTGCAAATCCTTCGGGGGCACGATGTCGATCTGCGACGCGGGCAAAAAGGCCTCGACGCCGATGTTCACCATCAGTCCGCCTTTGACTACTGATTTTACCTTGCCCTTGATCAGGCCATCTTCCTGGAACACACTGGCGATCTTGTTCCAATTTTGGCGATAAGCAGCTTTCTCTTTCGAAAGCACGACCATGCCTTCGTCATTCTCAAGCCGCTCGAGCAACACATCGACTTCGTCTCCGACTTCGAGATTCTCGACATCCTCAAACTCAGACAGTGAAATGACGCCTTCCGACTTGTAACCGATATCGACCAGCACTTCGCGTGGTCGCACTTCCAAAATTCGTCCTTTGACAATCGAGCCCTCCCGGAAATCCGGCATTGGCCTCGACATCACATCCTGCATTTGCACCATATATAATATAGAAGGCTCCTTGGGCCCTTAAGCGCTGTAGCGTCCCCGCCGCGGCGGGGTCGCATTGATTCGGCGGTCGGAGACCGCCGCTACAACAGCGAAAACGGAACGCCACATTAGCGAACTTACTGCACATGGTCAAATGCATGGTAGGGGCCGAGAATCCGTCCAGCCGGCTCCTAGGAGCGTCAGCCCAGCGCTCTTGAGAGCAAGGTGTAATCTGACGCAGAAAGACTTTGCCGATGCCTCCGGGTGGCGCGATTTTTCGGCACCGTGGCACTCCGCCGCCCAGGCGAACCACGATTATAAATAGGCGGCCTTCGTAACCAAACCGGGACTTTGAACGTCATTACTTGGAGAGGACCCAACACCGAGGCCACCTGTGGAAATCGATGTCAAAACGAACCCTTTTTGTAATTGCCGGAGTTGTGATTCTTCTGATCGCGTGGTGGACCTGCCACCGCGGCGGCGGTAATCAACAGTCGAGTGGAAATTTTGGGGGACGGCGAGGTCCAATGGGTGGCGGCGGCCCGGTGCCCGTGGTCTCCGGAAGGGTCGAGCAAAAGGATATGCCGATCTATCTCGACGGACTTGGCACCGTGCAGGCGTTTAACACCGTTACTGTCCACACCCGAGTGGATGGCAATCTCGTCCAAGTTAAATTTACGGAAGGGCAGGACGTAAAAACGGGCGACTTGCTGGCCGTGGTCGATCCAAAACCGTACCAAGCCGCGCTTGATCAGGCAAAGGCGCAATCCGCATTGGATCAGGTCACACTGCAGAGACAAGCGGACCTGCGGGCGAGGAACGTCATAGCGCCCCAGGATTACGATACAGCTGTAGCTAACGCCCAGAAATCGCAAGCCGCGGCGGAAGCTGCTCAGGTCAATCTGGATTATTGCTATATCAAGTCGCCGATCGATGGGCGCACCGGGGTGCGACTTGTCGATATTGGCAACGTCGTTCACGCGGCGGACCAGACCGGGATCGTCGTGATTACGCAGATGCATCCAATTTCCGTCACGTTCACTTTGCCGGAAACAAATCTGCAATCGATTTTGAACGCGGGCGGCGCGAACGGCGGCCTCCAAGTCACCGCGCTGGATCGAGGAAACACGACGACGTTGGACCAGGGTACGCTTGCCGTTGTTGATAACGAGATCGATCCCGCGACCGGCACAGTGAAGTTGAAAGCCACGTTTCCGAACAACGATTTGAAATTGTGGCCGGGCAAGTTTGTAAACGCTCGACTGATTTTGACGACCCAGAAAGGCGCGACCGTTGTGCCAACCAGCGTCGTGCAGCGCGGGCCGCAAGGAACCTATGCGTATGTAATCAAGCCGGACAAGACGGCTGAGATGCGTCCGATAAAAATCGGGCAGACCGAAGGCAACTACGTTCTCATCGAAAGTGGCCTGCAACCGGGTGAAGACGTGGTGGTCGACGGCCAATATAAATTGCAGCCGGGCGCGCGCGTCGAAGCGACTTCATCGCAACAAGCGCAGCAGGCACAAACGAAGCCGGGAGGATCAGCGCGACCGCATCGCGGCGACAAGTCGTGAGCATTTCGGAACCGTTCATTCGCCGGCCGGTCGCGACGTCGCTGATGATGGCCGGCGTCGTTTTGCTCGGCATTCTCGGGTACAAACTTCTACCGATCTCCGCGCTTCCGACCGTCGATTTTCCAACAATCGAAGTCACAACCTATTATCCGGGTGCCAGCGCAGATGTAATGGTGTCATCAATCACGACACCGTTGGAGCGGCAATTCGGCCAGATCAGCGGGCTGTCGTCCATGAATTCGACCAGCTCGTTCGGTGTGTCGATAATCACCCTTCAATTCGTGCTCGATCGTCCGATTGACGTTGCGGCGCAGGATGTGCAGGCGGCGATCAACGTCGCCGGCGGATTTTTGCCGAAGGATCTGCCGAATCCGCCCAAGTACAACAAAGTTAATCCCGCCGACACACCAATCCTGACGCTTTCCATCACTTCGGAGAGTTTGCCGCTCGACAAGGTAAATGATTTTGCCGACACGTTGCTTGCCCAAAAGCTGAGCGAAGTGACTGGCGTCGGCCTGGTCACGATCGAGGGAAATCAAAAGCCAGCGGTCCGAGTGCAGGTAAATCCGGCGGCGATCTCATCCCTCGGTCTCAGTCTCGAAGATGTCAGGACGATTCTTGGGCAGGCAAACGTGAATGCCCCGAAGGGAAGCTTCGATGGGCCGCGCCAGGCTTTTACTATCGGATCTAACGACCAGATTTTTTCGGCGGACGCTTACAAGCCGATCATTGTTGCCTACAAAAACGGCGCGCCGATCCGCCTGGGCGATGTTGCCAACGTGATCGACGGTGTCGAGAACGATCAACTCGGCGCCTGGGTTAGCACCAAGGATGGAGAGAAACCGGCCGTCCTCCTCGATATTCAACGACAGCCGGGCGCGAACATCATTCAAACCGTCGATCGGGTGAAACAATTGCTGCCAAACCTGACCGCGTCGCTGCCGCCGTCGGTGCACGTCGATGTTTTAGCGGACCGCACCGAAACGATTCGTGCGTCAGTGCACGACGTTCAGTTCACTCTGCTGCTGACCGTCGCGCTGGTTGTCCTGGTGATGTTTCTCTTCCTGCGAAAGCTCTGGACCACAGTTATCACGAGCATCGCGCTCCCTCTGTCGCTCATCGGAACGTTTGGCATCATGTATCTCGCCGGATTCAGTCTCGATAACCTTTCGTTAATGGCGTTGACCATCTCGACTGGCTTTGTGGTCGACGATGCCATCGTCATGATCGAGAACATTGTCCGTTTCATCGAAGCCGGTGATTCCCCCTTGGAAGCGGCATTAAAAGGCGCCAAACAAATCGGGTTTACGGTCGTTTCATTGAGCTTGTCGCTAGTCGCCGTTTTCATCCCCCTTTTGTTCATGACCGGAATCGTGGGCCGGTTATTCCGTGAGTTTGCCATCACTTTGAGCGTCGCGGTCGGTGTGTCCGCTTTTGTTTCCCTGACCCTGACTCCGATGATGTGCGCGAAGTTGTTGCAGCGGGAAAGCGAGGAGGAACAGGAACATCAGGGAGAATTTTATCGGCGGACCGAAGAATACTGGACACGCTTTCGGAATTGGTACGAGCGCGGGCTGCGCTGGGTACTGGCTCACCAGCGGTTCGTTCTGAATCTCGCCATCATTACGCTGGTTGCGACGATTCTGCTCTACATCGTCGTGCCGAAAGGTCTGCTTCCCCAACAGGACACGGGCGTCATTGTCGGCGTTACCGATGCGGCCGAAAATATTTCCTTCGCGGCAATGATGGAACGGGTGCACGCCGTTTCCGATATCATTAGAAAAGATCCCGATGTGGCCAGCGTTTCGGCTTCAGTAGGAGCGGGAACGGTCAACGCCACAATCAACACCGCGCGGCTTTACATCGTGCTCAAGCCACACAATCAGCGGGCGAACGCCGAACGGATCATCGATCGACTGCGCGATGCGACGCGAAACGTTGAGGGCGTCTCGCTGTTCATGCAGGCGGCACAGGATTTACAAATCGACGCCCGAGTCAGTCGAACCCAGTTTCAGTATATTTTGCAGGACGCCGATGCGGCTGAGCTGGGAGAGTGGACGCCGAAGCTTGTAAAAAAACTCGGCAGTTTACCGCAACTGAGCGATGTGGCCAGCGATCAGCAGATCAACGGATTGCAATTAAATGTCGATGTCGATCGCGAGAAAGCTTCGCGACTCAACGTCTTGACGCAGGCAATCGACGATACGCTCTACGACGCCTTCGGCCAAAGACAGGTATCGATCATTTTCACTCAGCTCAATCAGTTTCGAGTGATTCTTGAAGTAGAGCCGCAATTTCGTCAGTCGCCCGACGTGCTGGACAAGATTTATGTGAAATCAACCACCGGCCAGCCGGTCCCATTGAGTGCGTTTGCCACCATGCGAACTAGCAACACACCGCTTTCGATTCCGCATCAAGGCCAGTTCCCAGCGGCGACAATTTCGTTCAACCTGCGCAGTGGTAGCTCCCTGAGTCATGCCATACCTGCGATCGAAAAAGCAGAACGCGAAATCGGCCTGCCCAATACGATCGCGACGACATTCACCGGCGCGGCAGCAGAATTCCGCACTTCCCTGACCAGCGAACCACTCTTGATCCTGGCTGCGGTGATCGTGATCTACATAGTGCTCGGAGTTCTCTACGAGAGTTATATTCATCCAATTACGATTCTTTCGACCCTGCCTTCGGCCGGGGTTGGCGCGTTGCTCGCGCTCCTGATTTGTCGAACCGATTTTTCCCTGGTCGCCCTGATCGGAATCATTCTCCTGATCGGCATCGTGAAGAAGAACGCGATCATGATGATCGACTTTGCGCTCGAAGCGGAACGCAAGGAAGGGATGTCCCCGGAAGAATCAATTTATCAGGCGTGTCTGCTGCGGTTTCGACCGATCATGATGACAACAGCGGCCGCGTTATTGGGCGCGTTGCCGCTTGCGTTGGAGCATGGCACCGGTAGTGAGCTGCGCCGACCGATGGGAATCTCGATTGTTGGCGGGTTGATTCTGTCGCAATTTCTAACCCTCTACACGACGCCCGTCATTTATCTCTATCTCGATCGTCTTGGACGCTGGCTGGAGGAACGACGAAACCGTGGTCAGGTAGAGCAGGGGGAACTCCCGTTGAGAACGGCGCCCGAATTCGATTATCAACCCGAGCCGCAATTTGCAGAAGTGGACGGTGAGAATGAACGCCTGGGATTTTAAGGTGACGACGAATTTTGTTGGTAGGGGCGGCCCGCCAGGCCGTCGGCATCTGGGGAGCGCACGCGCCTCGCGTGCACGTTTCGGCGCCTTCGCCGAAATGCTTCCTACGATTGATGTTTACATTTTTCTTAAAAGTTCCCGATGGTGGGGGCGCCATCGCCAGCACGCGGGGGGGCACGCGCTCCCCAGAGCAATATGAGTGTTTCCGAGCCATTTATCCGTCGTCCGGTTGGGACGTCGTTGTTGGCAGCAGGAGTATTGTTGTTAGGGGCAGTTGCTTATCATTTTCTTCCGGTTGCCCCGCTGCCCAAGGTAGATTTCCCCACGATTTCGGTTAGCGCTCAGGAACCGGGGGTGGATCCGGCGACCGCCGCTTCGTCTCTTGCCGCACCACTCGAACGACGATTTGCCCAGATCGCCGGTGTTAACGAGATCACTTCAGTTAGTTCGTTAGGCGGATCGAACATCACAATTCAGTTCGATCTCAATCGCGACATCAACGGCGCGGCCCGAGATGTTCAAAGCGCCATCGACGCGGCCGCGGGCGAATTGCCAAGCGGACTTCCGCAGCCGCCATCCTATCGCAAAGCGAATCCTTCCGACGCTCCCATCATGGTGCTGGCAATGACCTCCGACGCGCAGCCGTTATCGGAGGTTTATAATCTGGCCGACCAAATCATTGGCCAGCGCATCAGCCAGATCGATGGCGTCAGTCAGGTCACGATTGGCGGCGGCGCGAATTCGGCCGTCCGCATTCAACTCAATCCCGTCGCAATCGCTTCGATGGGCCTGAGTCTGGAGGATATTCGGAATACAATTTCTCAGGTAAACGTGTTGTCACCCAAGGGCGCCATCGATGGCCCGGATCAGCGCTACGTCATTTCGACTAACGACCAGTTAACGCAGGCGTCGCAATATCTGCCGATCATTGTCGCACAGCACAACGGGAATGCGGTTCCGTTGCGGGATGTTGGGACAGCGATCGATGCTCAGGCGAATCGGGATCTGGCCGGTAATTTTAACAATAAACGCGCGGTGTTGCTGGTGATCTTCAAGCAGCCTGACGCCAACGTAGTTCAAACAACCGATTCGATCCGCGCCATCCTGCCGCAATTGCAAACCTGGCTTCCACCAAGCATGCATCTCGACGTGATGAGTGATCGAACAATCACGATTCGATCGTCGGTTCGTGACGTGCAAATCACCCTCGTGTTCACCATGGCGTTGGTGGTAATGGTGATGTTTCTTTTTCTCCGTCGGTTTTGGCCGACTTTCATTTCGGGAATTACCATGCCGCTCGCGCTGGCCGGTACCTTCGGCGTGATGTGGCTCTGTGGTTACAGCCTCGACAATCTTTCACTCATGGCTCTGACCGTATCGACCGGTTTCGTCGTCGACGATGCGATCGTCGTGATCGAAAATATCGTCCGCTTTATCGAAAAAGGAGAGCCGCCGCTCCAGGCTGCGCTCAAGGGCGCGCGCCAAATCGGTTTCACCGTGATTTCGATCAGTCTCTCGTTGGTGGCGGTTTTCATTCCGCTTTTATTTATGAGCGGAATTATTGGCCGCCTGTTTCACGAATTTGCCGTGACTCTCAGCGCGGCAATCCTGGTTTCCGGCGTAGTCTCTCTAACGCTAACGCCAATGCTCTGCGGCAAGTTCCTTGGACATGACGAGTCGCGCCGGAAGCGTGGAAGGATCGAACAAATCAGCGAAGCGGGATTCAATGCCATGCATCGATTTTACGAACGAACGTTGAAATGGGTGCTGAATCGAGAGTATCTCATGCTCGTAGTGACCGCCGGCATAATCGTCACCACCGGCGTTCTGTATTACATGGTTCCCAGGGGATTCTTTCCGCAACAGGATACGGGCCAAATGATGGGCATCACCGAAGCGGCCCAGGATATTTCGTTCTCAGCCATGAAAGAAAAACAGGAAGAGGCCGTGAAGATCGTCATGGAGGATCCCGCCGTTCAGGCCGTGGGATCCTTTTTCGGTGGTGGCGGCGGTTCGGGGTCGAATAGCGCCCGCATGTTCATCAGCTTGAAGCCCAAGGGCTGGGGCAAGAACGATCGAAAAGATGATGCAGGTGCAGTAATTGCGCGGTTGCGTCAAAAACTGGTAAAAATCCCGGGCGCACAGCTTTTCCTGACAGCAAACCAGGACATTCGCGTTGGTGGAAGATCGTCCAAGGCGCAATACCAGTATGCGTTGTCGGACCAAAACATAGACGAGCTAAATGCCTGGGCGCCAAAACTGGTGAACAAGTTGCGTCAGTATCCGGAGCTCAAAGACGTTACGAGCGATCAACAATTTCGTGGATTACAGCAAACTGTCGTGATCAATCGCGACGCCGCGGCGCGGCTTGGCATCCAGCCTGAGGCTGTGGACAGCACTCTTTACAGTGCCTTTGGTCAGCGGCAGATCTCGATTATTTATACCGAGAAAAATCAATACCACGTTATTCTGGAGGTTGATCCGCAGTTCTACAGTGATCCAACTTCGCTCGACAAAATTTACATCAAATCAAACTCGGGCAGCCAGGTGCCTCTGAGCACAATTGCGCACTTTAAGTTGGACAACACACCGCTTTCCATTAACCACCAGGGCCAGTTTCCGTGCGTAACGGTTACCTTTAACACCGCGCCGGGAGTTTCGCTCAGCAAGGTCACCCAGATCATAGATCAAGCAATGCGTGAACTCGGAATGCCGTCCGGAATTCGTGCAAATCCCGCCGGCACGCTGCAGGCGGCACAGGCCACTTGGGGAACAATGTTATGGTTGCTGCTCGCCGCCCTTCTCGCCGTCTACATTATTTTGGGAATCCTTTACGAAAGCCTGGTCCATCCCCTGACCATCCTTTCCACGATTCCATCGGCCGGGTTGGGCGCTCTCCTGACAATGTTTCTTCCTAACAACCAGCTCGATCTCGTTTCGATGATCGGCATCATCCTGCTCATTGGGATTGTAAAGAAAAACGCAATCATGATGGTGGACTTTGCCCTTGAAGCGGAGCGACATGAAGGACTCAGTCCGGAAGAGTCAATTTATCAGGCGTGCCTGGTCCGGTTCCGTCCGATCATGATGACGACTTTCGCCGCCTTATTCGGGGCGTTGCCACTGGCCATCGGTATGGGTGTGGGCAGCGAACTACGCAAACCGCTTGGCTATGCCATCGTTGGCGGGCTGATCGTCTCCCAGATCCTCACTCTATATAGCACTCCGGTGATTTACCTGGCGCTGGATCAACTCCGGCAACGACGAAGACAAAAGCGCGCGGATTATCCACTCGACGCTCCGTCGCCCGCTCCGGCCTGATCAACTGACTAGGTGGATCGAGATCTCCGAGCTCGATAGAAGAAAAATAACGCGCTTGGAGATCGCGTTCCACCTGATCTTGAGCCTGTCGCACTTCTCGCCCTGCCAATCTTGAGCATCCGACGTTTCTCTCCATATTTAGTACGATGTTGATCTTGCGAACAACAGCCGTGGCTCTTCTTGCGTTAACTGTTACTGCGCGGGCGCAGGACGATTTGGGTCGGGCTGCGGCGCCCAAGCCAGCGGAGCAAAATATCCTTGCGGCGGTCAAATCGTCAGATTTAACGGTTGTCCATCTCTGGGCGCCGTGGTGTTCGAATTGCCAGGCCGAACTCAAGAGCGGTGGTTGGCTCAAAATGGTGAAGGCCAACCCCGAGGTGCATTTTTATTTCGTATCGGTTTGGGATGATGGCATCGACGGCAAATCGATGCTGGAAAAGTTTCAAATCGCCAGTCAACCAAACGTTATCATCCTCGCCGACCCCGGTCCGCGCCGGGGAGACAACAAAATCAAGAGTTTCGCCGGCATGCCGGTGTCGTGGATTCCCACGACCTGGGTTTATAAAGAAGGCGATCTTCGTTACGCGCTAAATTACGGAGAAGTTCGGTTCGACGTGCTTCAACAATTCCTCGAGGACAGCAAAAATGAGTGGTCACACAAGGGCGAACCGAAATTGCCCGAATGACGGCTGCTTCGCCTTCTCTCCCCAGTTCCAGAGTTAAATTTCGCCTCGCCGGCGGCGCGCAGCCGCTGATCTTGCTTCCGGTTCGCGTCAACGATCGCGGCCCGTTTGATTTTATTCTCGATACCGGCGCGGGAACTTCGCTGCTTTCGGCGGATCTGGCGAAAGAACTCGGCGTTAAGATTCTTGGTTCAAAAGAAGGACAGAGCGCGGGCGGCAGAGTCTCCGTCTCACTAGCCAAAGTTGATTCGCTCACCGTTGGGGAGACTAAATTGCGCGATGTCGATATGGGTATTGTCGACCTCGGCCATATCGCAAAAGTCGTTGGCGCAAGAATCGACGGCGATCTCGGCTATAATTTTTTAAAACATTTTCGCGTCACGATTGACTATCGCGATTCCGAGATTCGACTGGACGATCCAAAACGCGTGGAAGGTCTTGCTGGCGGCGGGCAAACCGAAGTCCCGATTCGTCTTGCCGCTCCGGCGAAGCCGCTCATCCTGGTTGATGTCTACCTGAACGGTGGTGGTCCGTTTCAATTCGCAATTGATACGGGCACATCTACCACCGCGATGACGCCCCAGCTTGCGCGCCAGCTTAAGGTCCTGGCCTCGCCGGTCGGCCCGGGAACTACCGGCGGCGCCCCGGTCGATTTTTCCGCCGGATCGTTGCAGTCATTTCAGCTCGGTGGTGCTAAGATCGACAACATGGCCGTGATCGTGGCGGACTTTTTTGAAATGTTAAGCGCGGCGGTTGGAGCGAAGCTCGACGGCATTGTCGGTTACAATTTCCTTCGCAACTACAAAGTCGTGATCGACTATCCGGGCGAAAGGCTCACATTGTTCTAGTCATGCTCGAGGTTCCTCCAGCTCCGACTGCAAGCAAGAGGCCGCCGGCAATTCTCTCGATGATCGGAGAGACGCCACTCATCGAGATTACGCAGTTGGATACCGGTCCATGCCGATTGTTCCTCAAATTGGAGAATCAAAATCCAACGGGCTCAATCAAGGATCGTATCGCATTATCGATGATCGAAGCAGCCGAGGAAGACGGAAAGTTGGAACCTGGCGGAACCGTTATCGAGGCCACGGCGGGAAACACTGGACTCGGGCTTGCGCTGGTCGCCGCGGCGAAAGGTTATCGGGTGATGCTGGTGATTCCGGACAAGATGTCGCAGGAAAAGATTTCACACGTGCGCGCCCTGGGCGCCGAAGTTATTCTCACTCGATCGGACGTGACTCGCGGTCACCCCGAGTACTATCAAGACGTCGCCGCTCGCCTGGCCGGGGACATCCCGGGCGCGTTTTACGTCAATCAATTCGGCAATCCGGCGAATCCGCTTGCGCACGAACGCACCACCGGTCCGGAGATTTGGGAACAAATGCGACACGATGTCGATGCGATTGTCGTCGGCGTTGGTTCCGGCGGAACGCTCACCGGTCTCGGCAGATTTTTTAATCGTGTGAAACCGCGTCGCGGGATCGAGATGGTTCTGGCCGATCCCACCGGTTCCGTGCTTTACGAATACGTGAAGACTGGAAAGCTCGTGGAATCCGGAAGTTGGGCGGTCGAAGGCATCGGCGAAGATTTTATTCCTGACATCGCTGAGATGTCGCTCGTCACCGATGCCTATGAAATCGATGACGAAGAAAGTTTCGCGATCGCGCGCGAACTTTTGCGCAAAGAGGGAATCTTTGGAGGCTCGTCGACCGGGACCCTGGTCGCTGGCGCGCTGCGTTACTGCCGTGAACAACAGAAGGCAAAGCGGGTGGTGAGCTTCGTTCCGGATACCGGGAATAAGTATCTCTCGAAGATGTACAACGATTTCTGGATGGCGGAGCAGGGATTCATCCATCGTCCGCCACACGGTGACTTGAGTGACCTGATCACTCACCGCTATGAAAAAGGCGAAGTCATCACGATCGGACCGACCGACTCGTTGCTCACCGCTTACAAGCGAATGCGGGACAGCGACGTGTCGCAATTGCCGGTTGTTGATCAAAACGGCCGTGCGGTTGGAATCATCGATGAATCGGACATTCTGGTGAAGGTCCATCGGGATTCGACGCACTTTAACGATCCCGTCCAAACCGCGATGACTGATAAACTCGAAACCCTTCCACCCAGCGTGAAAATCAGCGACCTGCTCAACGTTTTTGATCGCGGTCGAGTCGCAATCGTGATGGACGGCGACAAATTTCTCGGCCTGATCACGCGGACCGATTTGCTTTCCTATTTGCGGCTGAGCATGCCGAAGGCCGCCGCGCCGAAAGAGCGCGAGTATTCCTAAGGTGATCGAGCTTTCTAAGCTCGATTTCAACGCGCTCGTAGAATCATGCTGCCTTGCGGCGATCCATAAGTCGGGAACATTATGGATGCACTAGCGGGAGCGTATCGCGTTCCACCCGCTTTGCGATTACATTAATTCGACATGAACAAGCAAAGAGGCTTTGCCACCCGCGCGATTCACGCTGGCCAGGAACCTGACCCGACGACTGGAGCGGTAATGACGCCCATTTACGCGACGTCGACCTATGTTCAGGAGAGCCCGGGAAAGCACAAGGGTTTTGATTATGCGCGCTCGATCAACCCCACGCGGCTTGCCTACGAGAAGTGCATTGCTGATCTCGAGGGCGGGACGCGCGGTTTCGCGTTCGCTTCCGGACTCGCCGCAATGTCGACAGTGCTTGAATTGCTCGACAGCGGTTCGCACATCGTGGTCAGCGATGATCTTTACGGCGGCACGTTTCGCTTGTTCGACAAAGTGCGAAAACAATCAGCGGGCCTGGAGTTCACCTACGTCGATCTTACGGACGCTTCACGCTTCGAGAAGGCGATCAAAGGCAATACGCGAATGGTTTGGATTGAGACGCCGAGCAATCCGCTTTTGAAAATCATTGACCTCGAAGCGATCGGGAAGGTTGCCCGCGAACGAAAGATCCTTTCTGTCGCGGACAACACTTTCGCCACACCCTGGATCCAGCGACCGATTGAAGCTGGGTTCGACATCGTCGTTCATTCGGCGACGAAGTATCTGAACGGACACTCCGATCTGGTGAGCGGCGTGGCGGTGGTTGGCAATAAGGACCTGGGCGACCGGATGTGGTTTCTTCAAAACTCCATCGGCGCAATCGCCGGGGCGTTCGATAGTTTCCTTGTCTTGCGGAGCCTGAAGACGCTCGCCCTGCGGATGGAACGTCATTGTGCAAACGCCCTGGAGCTTGCCCGCTGGCTCGAGGAACAATCCCAGGTCGAGAAGGTGATGTACCCCGGGTTGAAATCGCATCCTCAACACGATCTCGCCCGCACCCAAATGCGCGGGTTTGGCGGGATGGTCTCGATTCTTCTCAAGACCGATCTTGCCGGAACAAAGCGATTTTTAGAGAACACGCACCTGTTCGCGCTGGCGGAGAGCCTGGGGGGCGTTGAAAGCCTAATTAATCATCCAGCGCTGATGACTCACGCGTCAGTCCCAAAAGAAAAACGAGACGAGCTTGGCGTCGGTGATTCGCTCGTTCGCTTGTCGGTGGGCGTTGAAGACTTGCGGGACTTGATCGACGATTTGCAATTCGCCTTCGAGGCGATCTGATGTCATTCCAGAACTTGCCCTCACCTCAATCCTCTCCCTGAGGGAGAGGAGGCCAAATGGCCGACCCGCGGATTCTTTACCTCTCTCTAAGGAAGAGCGGCGCAGACGAACTGGCGGCGACCATTCGTCGCGGTGAAGCTTATCTCGGCATCGAGAGCAAATGGACGAGCTGTGCGATTCTTCACCTGTGCGTGAGGGAGGAGGGAGGCCAAATGGACGACCCGCACGATTTCTTCACCTCTCCCTGAGGGAGAGGAAGCCGCGATAGCGGCAGGTGAGGGT
>Ga0187777_10000988_pt1 | contig 18667 bp, 16 predicted proteins | sample 1015_Q2_SP5_10_M_FD_132416 | JGI IMG/M metagenome (GOLD analysis project Ga0187777, IMG submission 132416) | Tropical peat soil microbial communities from peatlands in Department of Meta, Colombia - 1015_Q2_SP5_10_MG | ecosystem: Environmental > Terrestrial > Soil > Wetlands > Peat | place... | reverse complement strand
CATGGCGCCCTCCTGGAGCTTGCGCGCGCCACCAAGTCGCTTGTGCAACTCATCCCAGATACGCGTGTCCGACCAGTTCTCGATTTCCTCATCGTGATCGCATTGCAGATAGAGGCGCGCCAACGTCGGTGAACGCATGGTGTAGAGGGCAAAACCGCGATCGGTATACGAATAGATCAACTCGTGATCCGGTGGCGGCGATTCCGATAGAATGCCGAGCCATCCAAATGGATATTCGCGTTCGAACACGCTGAGGACACTCTCGGAAAAACTTGGCCGGCAGATGCCATGAAACCCATCGCAGCCTGCGATGAAATCGCAATCGATTTCCTGCGAGCGTCCTTCCTGCGTGAAACGGATCTTTGGCTGCTGGGTCTTGATGTCGTGAACAGTAACGCCGTCGACCTCAAACAGTAACGGTCCGCCGTCAGCCAGCCGACGTTCGACCAGATCTTTCACCACCTCCTGTTGCCCGTAAATGATGACGCGCTTGTTTACCAGAGCCTTGAAATCGATGCGGTGCACCGCACCGTTGATCCCGATATTGATCCCCCAATGTTGCATGCCTTCGCGCTGCAGGCGCGCGCCGACGCCGACTTCCGTCAGCAGGTCGGCGGCCCAATGTTCAATGAGCCCGGCGCGGATACGAATTTCAATGTATTCGCGGCTGCGGTTTTCGATAATGATCGACTCGATGCCCTGGAGATGAAGCAGCCTCGCCAGCATTAGTCCTGCCGGCCCCGCTCCAACAATTCCGACCTGCGTGCGCATCGTCCAATTCCTGAGTAGCTGACGCTCCTATACGGGGCCGCTTTCACGAACGCAAAGGGACGAAGCCCGGAAAGCGTTGCACAATTGTCGTACAGCTCAGAACGGCAGCCCGTAGCGCGGCACGCTACGCATGTAGTCACGGTAGGTGTCGCCGAATTTGGCCTCGAGGTAGCGCTCCTCGCGCCTGACGACTCCAAAATGGATCACCACGTCGAAAACGACGGTCATCACCAGTATCCAGTCTGCCGCAAGAAGGATAGCCAGCCCCACGAGAAACAACGTGCCTCCGACATACATCGGATTGCGCAACCAGCCGAAAATGCCTTCGACAACCAGCGTCACCGATGGCTTCCAAGGTTCGACGTTGGTGCCAGCCGATCGGAATGCGAGGTTGGCCGGGATAATCAGCGTAAACCCCGCAACAATCAGGACTGTACCGATCGTGATGCGAACGCTGAACGGCAGCAGCAGCGTCAACACATAGGCCGGCAACAGCCAATCGAGAATGAGGCCAAGCACGATGACGGCCGCAGCCAAGAGAGGCGGTGGCGCGATCACGCCCGCTGTGTCCGCGGTTTTCGTCATTCCTCTACGCTCCGTCCAGACACCAATATGATCGGTAAAATAGTTGCCATGGGTGATCTGTGGCGAAAAGATTAAGAATTAATGTGACTTATTGCGGTCCGGAAGCATTGACTTTGGCCCCTTGCACCCTATGTTCCCGCCAACCGGTCTGACTTTGAGGATTCGGCCGTCTCCCCGCGCAAAGCAATCGGTTTTGTAAGTCCGGCGCGATCTGGACGGCTTTTGAGGTTATATGGCTTTTTCTCATCTTGGCTTATCCGACAAGGTTCTCGCCGCAATTAAAGCGGCTGGCTACAAAACCCCCACCCCAATTCAAGATCAGGCTATCCCGCATGTGCTCGCGCGGCGCGACGTGCTTGGCATTGCGCAAACCGGCACCGGGAAGACCGCCGCGTTTGTTTTGCCGATGCTTACAATGCTCGAGCAAGGACGCGCGCGGGCCCGCATGCCGCGCACGCTCATTCTCGAGCCGACGCGCGAGCTCGCCGCTCAGGTCGCGGACCACTTCGAAAAATACGGCAAGAACCACAAACTCAATGTCGCGCTGATCATCGGTGGCGTTTCGTTCGACGATCAGGACGCCAAGCTCTTGCGCGGCGTTGATGTGTTGATCGCGACACCTGGCCGCCTTCTCGATCACTTCGAGCGCGGACGCTTGCTTCTGTCAGGCTGCGAGCTTCTGATTATCGACGAAGCCGATCGCATGCTCGACATGGGTTTCATTCCCGACATCGAGCGTATCGGCAAGCTTGTGCCATTCACGCGACAGACTTTGTTCTTTACGGCGACCATGCCGCCTGAAATCCAGCGCATCGCCGATACGTTTCTGCACAATCCGGTACGTGTCGAAGTCGCCAAACCGGCGACCACAGCCGCCACCATCAACCAATTGTTGGTTTCGACCGGCCGCGATCCGCACGAGAAGCGCGAAACCCTGCGCCAGCTGATCCGCTCGGCCGCCGGATTCAAGAACGCCATCATTTTCTGCAACCGCAAACGCGAGGTCGCGAATCTCCATCGTTCGTTGCTCCGCCACAAGTTCAATGCGGTTGCTTTGCACGGCGACATGGATCAGCCGGCGCGCATGGCTGCTCTTGATAGTTTCCGCCGTGGTGAAGTCGAATTACTCATTGCATCCGACGTCGCCGCCCGCGGGCTAGATATTCCGGAGGTGAGCCACGTCTTCAATTTCGACGTGCCGCATCATCCGGACGACTATGTGCATCGCATTGGCCGCACCGGGCGCGCGGGGCGAGCCGGCACAGCGATTACGATTGTCGCGCCAATCGACGGCAAGGCGGTCAGCGCCATCGAGCGGCTCACTGGCCAGACCATACCGTGGATGGACAAGCCGCCGGTCGCCAAAGCGGACGATAGCCGGCCCGCCCAGGACGGTAAGCGCCACCGTGCGGACCATGCACGTGATACGCGGCCCGATCGTCACCCGGCGCGCGGGCCAAAGAAGGGCACCCCTACCCCCAAGCCTACCCCCAAGAGCCCGCCCCATTCGGAAATCGAAGACTCCGACGGCAGCCATCTGCCCGCCTTCCTGCTCCGCCCTGTTCCGGCTAAAGCGTGACGGCATAAAGGTTTTTACAACCTGCCGTTGCGCGGGTCCCGGTTCCAAATTTACTCCCCATTCATTTCCCTCGAATACGGTTTTGCGAGAGACGCCGTGTGCCGTCCTCCGCAGGCATGGGCCTGCAACTGGGGGTCCTGCTGATGACCGGGCGCGCCGAAGACTACGAACGCATAATGGCGTTCGCGGAAATTGCTCTCGGTCAAATGAAGGCGTTGCGCCAAGCGCCAACCGTACGTAATTACGAAATTTGGTACACCTACGCGACCGGCTATCATCCGGCGCTCAATCAGCAAGTCAACGCAACGCTCAAGGCCAAGGGCACAATATCCGAGGCCGACCTCACGCAAATTTACGAGCACTATCTTTCGCCGGAGCGGCTGACCGACCGGATCGACGAAGTCGGCAGCCAGGTCAAAGGCGAAATCGATCAGGTGATGGCGATGATCGACGCAATGGTCGGCTCCGCGAGCAGCTACACTGAAAGCCTCGTCGGCGCGTCCGAACAACTCGTCCAATCGAAGGATCGCGAGGGCTTGCGCGCAATCGTCGAGAGCCTCGTGCAAACCACCAAGACCATGGAGCTTTCCAACAAGAAACTGGAAGAACGGCTTAGTGCCTCCAAGCGCGAAATCAACGAACTGCAGGTGAACCTCGAGGTCGTTCGTACGGAAAGCCTGACCGATCCGCTTACACAACTCTCGAACCGAAAATTCTTCGACTCCACTTTGGAAAATTCGATCGCGGATGCTTCCGCAAAGAACGAATCCCTGTCCTTGGTGCTTACCGATATCGATCACTTCAAGAAGTTCAACGACAGTTTTGGCCACCTGACCGGCGATCAGGTCCTTCGTCTAGTCGCGATGTCGGTGAAGCACAACGTCAAGGGCAAGGATACCGCCGCACGTTACGGCGGCGAAGAGTTCGCTATCATTCTGCCAAACACACCGTTGCGCGCAGCTGTCACCGTCGCAGACCATATACGCCGTGCCGTGATGACCAAGGAGCTCATGAAACGCTCGACCGGCGAGCAGCTCGGCCGCGTTACGCTCTCGCTCGGCGTTGCCTCGTTGCATCAGGGCGACACCGGACAGTCGCTCATCGAGCGCGCGGATGATTGTCTCTATGCCGCCAAACGGCACGGCCGCAACCGCGTGATGTGCGAAACTGATCCGGAAATAACGGCTGAAAGCGGCGACGCGACGCGAGTCGCCTGACTATTCTGCGCCTTTCGCCGGCGTGAGTTGCACCGACTCACCGCAACCACAAGCGCTGGTCTGATTTGGATTATTGAAGATGAACTGAGCCGACAGCTTGTCGGTTTTGTAGTCCATTTCGGTACCAAGCAAAAACAGCACGGCCTTCGGATCGATAAAGATCTTGACGCCTTTGTCTTCAACTATCTCGTCGGTTGATTTCACCGCCTCGGCATATTCCATGGTGTATTCCATGCCGGCACAGCCGCCGTTCTTGACGCCAACACGCACGCCGGCAACCGGTTTTGTCGCCCGCGCCATCACATCCTTGATGCGCATTGCGGCGGCATCAGTAAGCCGCATCACCTGAGGTCGGGGTCGAGCTGTTGCCATGGTCATCCTTGTTAAAGCCAAATCTGGTGATTTGCCGCCTCGACTGCAACTCACCACATATTCAACACGAGTCGCGCTTCATCCGACATCCGGCTAGGGTCCCAAGGCGGATCCCACACGACCTCAACCTTGGTCTCCCGCACGCCGGGCACGCTTGATACGGCATTTTCCACCATGACCGGCAAATCCTGCGCCGCCGGACAGTTGGGCGAGGTCAGCGACATGTCTATTTTCACCGTCCGATCGTCGCCAATGTCGATCTTGTAGATCAGGCCCAGCTCATAAATGTCCGCCGGAATCTCCGGGTCATAAACCGTCTTGAGCCCGGCGATGATGTCATCGGTAAGCTTATTCAGCTCATCCTGCGGCAGCGCGGCCGAGGCGGTCACGGCGGCATTCTCCGGCGGCTTTTCCGCAACTGGTGCGTTGTCAGAGGGCGTATTCTCGCTCATGCAAAAAATTCCTGCGCCTTGACCAGCGAGGCGGCGAGTGTGTTCACCTCATCCTCGGTGTTGTACATGGCGAACGACGCGCGGCAAGTGGCGGTTAGCCCATAGCGCGCAAGCAATGGCATTACGCAGTGAGTTCCCGCGCGCACCGCGACGCCCGCCCGGTCAATGATGGTGGCAACATCGTGCGGATGCGCACCCTTAATCTCGAACGAAACGATTGGCCCTTTGTCCGGAGCTTTGCCGATAATCCGTAACGAGTTGATCTGACCGAGCCGCTCGTGAGCATATTTGACCAACGTATTTTCATGGGCGCGGATCCGCGCCTTGCCGACCGATTTGACGTAGTCGATCGCCGCGCCAAGCCCGATCGCCTGCACGATCGCAGGGGTGCCGGCCTCGAACCTGTGCGGCGGTTCACCGTAAGTGATACGATCCTCGAATACCTCATGAATCATCTCGCCGCCGCCGTTGAACGGCGGCATTTTCACGAGATGTTCGTACTTGCCGTAAAGCGCCCCGATCCCGGTCGGGCCGTACAGCTTATGGCCAGTAAAAACGTAAAAATCGCAATCGAGATCGCGCACGTCGATGTCCATGTGCACGGCCGCCTGTGCGCCGTCGATCAGGACGGGAATGCCACGGGCATGTGCGAGCTTTACGACATCCTTGACCGGCACTACGGTGCCGAGCGCGTTCGACATATGAGTAATCGCGACCATCTTTGTGCGCGGCGTAAGCAGCTTCTCAACTTCATCGATCAGGAAATTGCCGTCCTCATCGATCGGCGCCCATTTGATCACCGCGCCCTGCCGTTCCCGCAAGAAATGCCACGGCACGATATTGGAGTGATGCTCCATGATTGACAAAACGATTTCGTCGCCAGCCTTGATGCGCTCGCGCCCGAAGGTATAGGCGACCAGATTGATCGCCTCGGTGGCATTGCGCGTGAAGATGATTTCTTCCTTGCGGCCGGCATTAAGGAAAGCACGAACGGATTCCCGCGCCGCCTCGTACGCCTCCGTGGCTTCGTTGGCCAGGTAATGTAGACCGCGATGCACATTGGCGTATTGCTCGGTGTAGGCTTTGTTAAGCCGGTCCAGCACTGCCTGTGGCTTCTGTGCCGAGGCAGCATTGTCCAGATAGACAAGCGGCTTTCCGTGGACTTTGAGCGCCAAGGCAGGAAAGTCGGCCCGGATCCGCGCGACGTCGTAAGAGCCGTTTTTGACCGCCGGATGCATGGTCATTGGCGCGCGCCCAGCCATTTTAGCGCCGCGAACATCAACGCCTCGCGAACAGCATCGTTGGAGATCTCTTCCACGACCTCGCCGATGAAGGCCTGGATCAGCAAAGCCTCGGCTTCACTCTCGGAAATTCCGCGCGACATCAGGTAGAACTTGAGTGCCTTGTCCGGCGCGGATGTGGTCGCACCATGGCCGCAGACCACATCGTCGGCGAAAATTTCCAATTCAGGTTTGTTGTCGGCTTCCGCCTCGTCGGAAAGCAGCAGCGCGCGCGTCATCATTTTGGCATCAGTCTTCTGCGCATGTGGCTGGACGACAATCTTGCCCTGAAATACCGCGTGGCTCTCGTCGTCGAGCACCGATTTGAACTGTTCGCGACTTTCGCAGTGGCCTTTGGCATGATCGATCGATAGCGTGGTATCAACGTGCTCCTTGCCTTTGAGCAAGCTCACGCCGCGAATGCCGGCTTTCGTCCCCTCTCCGGCGAAGCGCACGAACATCTGGTTGCGCACCACCCGCGCGTCGGCGTTGAACGAGAAGCTGTTGAAGGTGGCGCGTGCGCCAATAGCGGCCATCAGGCTTGCGATGTGCAATCCTTGCGCCTGCGTTGTTTTGATATAGTCGACCTGCGCATCGTCACCGACGATAAGTTCGAGCGCGGCATTCACCTGGCCAGCACCGGTCTCATGACTTTCGATCAAGGTCGCGCGCGCGCCTTTCTCAATCGCAATGATCGAACGAATGAAGGCCGCGGCTGGTTTATCGCTGCCATTCGCAAAAACCAGATGTATCGGTCGCTTGAGGGTCGTCCCGGCGGCAACGCGAATTGCCGCGCCGTCGCCCATCAGCGCGGTATTGAGCGCAACCGCTGCGTCATTGGTCTCAAAGGTCTTGCCGATATTGGCCGCCAATGTATCGCCCTTGCCAAGCGCATCGGCCAGCGAACCAACTGACAGCCCCGGTTCGGGCGTCAGGTCCGATAACTCCGGCACAAAGGCGCCATCGACGAACACCAAGCGGCGCGCCGCAACGCCGGCCAGTATTTTTCCCGCATTCTTTGCGCGCGCCTTTCCCGCTGAATCGGCCGGCAAGGCAAGCGGATAGGCATCGCGCATCAGCGCGCGCAGATCGGTGTATTTCCACTCCTCGACGCGCCGGTGCGGCAGGCCCTGCTCGTCGAAATACTGAAATGCTTTTTCGCGCAGCTTCGTGACCGCGCCCTTGCCCGGCAATTTATCCCGCGCAGCCGCAAATGTGGCGCCGAGAGACTGTTCTGCCGGTGTTTTCATGGCACGGACATCGGCATTCATCTCAGGCCGCCTCGCCCTGGAATTGTCCATAGCCCTTGGCTTCGAGCTCAAGGGCGAGTTCTTTGCCTCCGGACTTCACGACGCGGCCTTTCGCCAGCACATGGACAACGTCCGGTACAATGTAATTGAGCAAGCGTTGATAGTGCGTAATCACCACCATCGACCGCTCTGGCGAACGGAGGCGGTTGACGCCGTCGGCAACGATCTTGAGCGCGTCGATATCAAGACCCGAATCGGTTTCGTCGAGCACGGCCAGCCGCGGCTGCAGAATTGCCATCTGCAGAATTTCGTTGCGCTTTTTCTCGCCGCCGGAAAAGCCGACATTGACTCCGCGACGGAGCATCTCTTGATCAATCCCGAGCTGCTTCGAGGTCTCGCGCACGAGTTTCATGAATTCCGGAGTCGACAGTTCCGGCTCTCCACGCGTCTTACGTTGCGCATTGAGCGCCGTGCGCAAAAACGTCATCGTGGCAACGCCGGGAACCTCGACCGGATACTGAAAGGCAAGGAAAACACCCTTCGCCGCGCGCTCATCTGGCGGCATTTCGAGAATGCTCTCGTTATTGAGCAGTACGTCGCCTTCGGTGACGTTGTAGTTGTCCTTGCCTGCGAGAACATAGGCCAGCGTCGACTTACCCGACCCATTAGGGCCCATGATCGCAGCCACCTGCCCTTTCTCGACCGACAAGGTCAGACCGTTGAGGATTTTCTTGCCCTCAACCTCGACGCTCAGATTTTTGACCTCAAGAAACGCCATAAGACTAGCCCACGCTTCCTTCCAAACTGATCGAAATGAGTTTCTGCGCTTCGACCGCGAATTCCATCGGCAGCTGTTGCAGCACATCCTTGACGAAACCATTCACGACAAGGGCCGTCGCCTCTTCCGCCGACATGCCGCGCTGGCGACAATAGAAGAGCATGTCCTCGGAAATTTTCGAGGTCGTCGCCTCGTGCTCGAACATCGCCGAAGAGTTTTTCGCTTCGATATATGGAACGGTGTGCGCGCCTCACTTGTCGCCGATCAACAGCGAGTCGCAGTTGGTGAAATTGCGCGCACCCTTGGCCTTGCGATGCGCCGACACAAGCCCGCGATAGGTGTTGTTGGATTTACCGGCGGCGATTCCCTTCGAAATGATGCGGCTTACCGTATTCTTACCGAGATGCAGCATCTTGGTGCCGCTGTCGACCTGCTGGCGGCCGTTCGAGATCGCAATCGAATAGAATTCACCGCGCGAGTTATCGCCGCGCAGAATGCAGCTTGGGTATTTCCAGGTGATGGCCGAACCGGTCTCTACCTGTGTCCAGGAAATCTTCGAACGTGCGCCGCGGCAGTCACCGCGCTTGGTGACGAAGTTAAAGATACCGCCCTTGCCTTCGGCATCGCCCGGATACCAGTTCTGCACGGTCGAATACTTGATCTCGGCATCGTCCAACGCCACTAACTCGACAACGGCGGCGTGGAGCTGGTTTTCGTCGCGCATCGGCGCCGTGCAGCCCTCGAGGTAACTCACGTAAGAGCCCTTGTCGGCGATGATCAGCGTTCGCTCAAACTGGCCGGTGTTCTTCTCGTTGATGCGGAAATAGGTCGAGAGCTCCATCGGACAACGCACGCCTTCCGGTACATAAACGAAAGAGCCGTCGGAAAACACCGCAGAATTCAGCGTGGCGAAGTAATTGTCCGAGGTTGGCACCACCGAACCGAGATACTTCTTCACAAGCTCCGGATGCTCGCGGATCGCCTCCGAGATCGGCATGAAGATCACGCCGGCTTTCTTCAACTCGGCCTTGAAGGTGGTGGCGACTGAAACGGAATCGAATACGGCATCAACGGCGACGCGGCCGGAACGGAATTCGCCGCCGGTTGCTTCGTCATCCAGGGCGCTCGGCTCGCCCTGCTTGCGCACGCCGGCAAGGATTTCCTGTTCTTTCAGCGGAATGCCGAGCTTTTCGTAAGTCTTCAGAATCTCCGGGTCGACTTCGTCCAGCGATTTCGGTGCCGTAAATTTCTTCGGCGCCGCATAGTAGTAGATGTCCTGATAGTCGATCTTCGGATAGCTCACGCGCGCCCAGGTCGGCTCGCGCATCGTCAGCCAACGGCGATAGGCTTCAAGCCTCCAGTCGAGCATCCACTGGGGCTCGTTCTTCTTTCCCGAGATAAAATGAATCGTATCCTCCGAGAGACCCTTCGGAGCCTTCTCGGATTCGATCTTGGTCTCGAACCCATACTTGTATTGATCAACGTCGATACGGCGGACCTGGTCGACGGTCTCTTGTACTGCCGGCATTCTTCCCTCCGCTCACGGTGGCAAGGACCGCGGGTTGGATTTGTCCGTTATGGTGCTCGCGCGTTTTTCGCTGCGCTGGTTCCCATTGGTTGATGATGCATGCTGGTCTCACACGCCATCAGGCGGCGATACCGCGTTTCTCCTTAACTAATGATCCGGCCAAGGTATTCCAAGTTTCAAGGAACCGGTCGATCTCGGCCTCGGTCGTGCTGTACCCGATGCTGACACGGACGGCGCCGCGCCCCAACGCGCCATCCACGCCCATTGCCGCTAATACATGCGACTCCTGCACCTTGCCGGACGAGCAGGCGGCGCCGGACGAAACGGCTATCCCATTGAGATCGAATGCAATTATGGCTGTTTCCGCTCTCATGCCGGGAACAGAGAAAAAGGTCGTATTGGGCAGGCGTGGCGCATTTGCGCCGAAGATAACCGCCTGCGGGGTGAGCAACGTGATGCCGTTCTCCAGTCGGTCCCGCAACGCTGCCATGCGGGGTGCATCCGTCGACTTCGCGACAACAGCGGCGGCAGCCCCAAACCCCGCGATGCCTGCAACATTCTCGGTGCCTCCGCGCAAGCCGCGTTCCTGCCCACCGCCCTTGATCAGCGGCTCGGAAATCTGAATGTCGCCGCAGCGAATTAGCGCGCCGGCTCCCTGAGGTCCGCCGAGTTTGTGTGACGAAATCGTCAGAAGGTCAGCACAAAGTATTGCCATATTGCAGCCGATGCGCCCGGGTGCCTGAACTGCATCAACGTGCAACAGGCCATCTCCTGCATGCACAATTTCGGCAATCTCGGGGATCGGCTGAATCACGCCGGTTTCGTTGTTGGCCAGCATAACAGAGACCAACGGTCGCTTCGCTTTGCCTATAGCGAGCTTCAGCGCACCAAGATCCAGCACGCCATCGCAAGTGACTGGCAATAGCTCGACCTGTGCAAAACGACCGCCACACAGCACAGAGGGATGCTCGATCGCCGACACGAACAAGCGCTCGCGCGGTTCCTTGCGGCCACCAATTTCAAGACCTGGCGTCAGCGCCAGCGTGTTGGCTTCCGTCGCACCGCTGGTGAAGGTGACATTCTTCGCCTCAGCGCCGACAAGATTGGCAACATGAACGCGCGCCTCCTCCACCAACCGGCGGGCAGCCCGACCTTCTGCATGCACGGACGAAGCGTTACCGGTTCGCGACAGAGCGTCGCTCACCGCAACTCGTGCCTGCTCGCGTAGTGGCGCGGTGGCATTCCAATCAAAGTAGGTTCTGTCGGCCATTTCTGTCGCCAATACCAACTACCGTTCTGCCTCTAGACCCCCGAAAAAGCTTGCTTTTTGCCCTAGGGATCGTGTTAGAAGCCGAAATCTCCCGGCCCTTATAGCGTGTGTTTCGGCTAGGAACAGTGAAAATCAGAATAATTAGAATAATTCTAAAGTAAGTGCGAGGGCGGGTAAGTTTCGCCGGCTGCACGGCAATCCTGAGCCGCGAATGCAGCGGCACGTTTGGTACGAGGTTGACAGCAATGCCTGAGGTTATTTTCACGGGCCCTGCCGGCCGCATTGAAGGGCGCTATCACCCCGCGCGACAGAAGAACGCGCCGATCGCCATCATTTTGCACCCGCACCCGCAGTTTGGCGGGACGATGAACCACCCGATTATCTATCAGCTCTACTACGCCTTCGTGCACCGTGGTTTCTCGGCGCTGCGCTTTAATTTCCGCGGCGTCGGCCGCAGCCAAGGCTCGTTCGACCATGGCCAAGGGGAATTGTCCGATGCAGCCGCGGCGCTCGACTGGGCGCAGACCATCAATCCGGAAGCGAAAAGCTGCTGGATTGCCGGCTTTTCGTTCGGTGCCTGGATCGGCATGCAGCTCTTGATGCGCAGGCCAGAGATCGAAGGCTTCATTTCGATCTGTCCGCCGGCCAACTTGTATGACTTCTCTTTCCTTGCGCCTTGTCCGTCGTCTGGCCTGATCATTCACGGCGACAAGGACGCGGTTGTGCCGCACAAGGACGTGACTACGCTCGTCGACAAGCTGAAGACCCAGAAGGGCATAGTGATCGAGCAAAAAGTTGTGCAGGGCGCCAATCATTTCTTTGACGGCAAGGTCGAACCACTGCTCACTTCAATCAGTGCGTATCTCGACAAGCGGCTGAAGACCGAACGCAAGCCGGCCGCCTAGGCTTCCCACCGCAGCGACTCGTCGCGGCGCGCCTGGCTTGCTATGAGATGCGCGGCTGACCGTCGCCGTGTTGTCCCATGCTCCTGGTCAAGACCTATCTCGACAAAAGCGCTATTCACGGACTGGGTGTCTTTGCTGGCGAGTTTATCCGCAAAGGTGCAAAGGTCTGGCGATTTGTCGAAGGCTTTGATCGGGCGTATTCGCCGAAGCAATTCGCAAGCCTGCCAAAGCCCGCCCGCGAATATATCTGGAACTACGGGTACAGGGTGGATGGCGAAATTCTTCTGACGATCGATCACGATCATCACATGAACCATTCGGAGCACGCTAACACTCGTTGGCGGAACGGCCACATTGTCGCCCTTCGCAACATTCGCAAAGGCGAGGAAATAACCAACGACTACCGGCAATTTGACCGAGGATTTTGTGCGGCTTTTCTTAAAACCAAACGGCGGCTTAGCCGCATTTCCTAGGCCCGCGCCACTACTCCACCACATTGAATCCAACGCCGGACCTGTTACACCACCTACCGACCCACGCGAAAAGACCGCGGCCGAGAATTCGAAATGAGCGCCTACAAATCAGAATTCCTCAAAGTTCTGGCCGAACGTGGCTTCATCCACCAGGTTTCGGAACCGGAAGCACTCGACGCAAAGGCAAAAGCCGGCGCGATTACCGCCTATATAGGGTTCGATTGCACCGCGCCATCACTGCACGTCGGCTCACTTCTGCCGATCATGATGCTGTATTGGCTTCAACAAACCGGGCATCGCCCCATTGCGCTGATGGGTGGCGGCACGACGCGTGTCGGCGACCCATCCGGAAAAGACGAAAGCCGCCGCGTTCTCACCGACGAAGCCATCAACGAAAACCTCAAAGGCATTCGGTCGATATTTGCGAAGTTTCTGAAATTCGAAGACGGCGGCAATGCGGTCATGAGCAACAATGCCGATTGGCTCAACAGGCTCAACTACATCGATTTTTTGCGCGACGTTGGCCGGCATTTCTCTGTCAACCGCATGCTCTCATTCGATTCGGTGAAACTGCGTCTCGATCGCCAACAGGAGCTTTCGTTTCTTGAATTCAACTATATGGTACTCCAGGCGTACGATTTCGTTGAGCTGAACAAACGCTACGGCTGCATTCTGCAAATGGGTGGATCCGATCAATGGGGCAATATTGTAAATGGCATTGATCTCGGCCGACGATTGCTCAATGCCCAACTATTCGCGCTCACTGCCCCGCTGATCACAACCTCCTCGGGCGCCAAGATGGGCAAGACGGCGGCTGGCGCGGTGTGGCTCAACGCTGACCAAGTGAGCCCATACGACTACTGGCAGTACTGGCGCAACACCGAAGACGGTGACGTTGCACGCTTTCTCAAACTGTTCACCGTGTTGCCGCTTGACGAAATCTCACGGCTCGCCGCACTTAGGGGCAATGAGATCAATGAAGCGAAGAAGGCGCTAGCTACGGCGGCGACCGCGCTGGTTCATGGTCGCGAGGCCGCCGATCGAGCAGCCGAAACCGCGCGAAAGACATTCGAGGAAGGTACGCCGGCTGAGACACTGCCGACAATCAAGATTGAGAACGGAATGGGCATTCTAAATGCCGCCGTAGCCACCGGCACCGTGTCGTCAACCAGCGAGGCGCGCCGCCAAATCAAAAGCGGCGGCATCAAATTGAACGGTGTCGTCGTAACCGATGAAAAGCTGACGTTGACGGACAACAACGCGACGTCCGAGGGAGTTCACGTTCTGTCGTTCGGCAAAAAACGGCACTTTCAGCTCAAGCGGAAATAACCGCCTCAGCGCGCCTGCATCTGATTCTGCGTCTGCGGAAGCAAATTCGGATCGAACGATCCCGGCGACGGGATGAATTTGCGCAGCAGACCCGGCGCTATCGCGCTAACTGGATTGACCAGAATTCGCGGCGAGCCTGGTGGCCCGACGGCCTCATAATTTATTCCGAGCAAACCTTCTTTGCTGCCGCCGCCAAGGAACAGGCCAACGATGGGGATTTGGCCGAACATGTTGTTGAGCCCATAGAACGGCACGAAGGTGCCGCGCAGGTGCACGTCGTCGCGCGCGTAGTCAATTTGTCCCTCTATCGTCGCGCCAACGAGCGGCCCGCGTACGATACCGTCGCGGATCGCCATCTTGCCGGGCGAGCGCGTGAAATCGGTGCGCATCTCGCTGAAGTCGACACCCTGTGTGCCCGCCGCGCCCGGCGCCCCCGATACAACCCTCTCTAGCGCGGGTTCTCCGCGCACCGAGAAGCTCCGGATGAAAAGGGTCCCGATTTGCGGTGCCTGGTCCTGCGTCGGCGCATCCAGGGCAACCCACATCTGACCACCAAACATGCGCGGATACATGTCGGTGAACCTGAAGAGCGAACCGGCATCGTCGGTTTCGAAATAGATAACGTGATGATTGTCGCGGGCGCGTACCCGCAAATCGCCATTCAACGGAGTATCGCGGCCGATCTTGCTCGTCATCGAGAAACTTCGAATATGCCCTCCGCGGCGCGACAGTCTCAGGTCAAGCCCTCGTAGCGTCTCGCCGTTATGGCCTGCCACAGTGCCGAGTTTGACGTCGAGATCGAGATCTTCCTGCTTGGTTTTATTTTTGTCAGCGAGTCCACCCGCCAGCGACGACTTCACAAAATTCCGCCCATCGTAGACATCGCCGCGCATCGACACGCGCAACGTGCCGTCGCTGCCGCGGTCCGCCTTCAGGGCGACCTTATCGCCGTCGGAAAATCCGAATACCGGGAAATTCGCCGAAACGAGTTCGTTCGTGCCATCGAACTCTACCGAGCCCCGGACGGTCGTGCCCGCGCCGTCAACGCTGATATCATCGAAACGAACTGACTTGCCCGTTCTGACCATTGTATAGGTAGCGCGCGCAGGTTTTCCTGCCGGTTTGACCCAGCCGGGCAACAGATTGTCGATCTTCACCGGTGTGAGGTCCGCCTCAACGCTCAGGCCATTGTCGTCTTTGGTATTGTCGCCGACCCGCCCCAAAACCTTGACAGGAATGGCTCCTGCAACTGCGCTGCCGGCATCCATCCCCATGCGGCGACGGGCGGCCTCATCGATTATCGATTGCATACGAAGCTCGGCGTCAGGGTCGTCTTTCTGCTTACGCAATTCGATGGTTGCCGGCGTACCGTTGAGCTTGACGTCGCCCTTGAGCTGAAAACCATCGTTCGTTGCCGTTGCCTTGAGAAGCGAAGCCTCGAGCTTTTGGCCAAGTAAAATTTTATCGGCGGAAAAATTGATGAGGTCAGCGGCAATAGTATAAGTCGAAGAATCCTTGGGAACCGATCTTCCGATTGCCAAGCGGACCCCAACCTGGGCGGCGACCGTGCCGCGACTTGTTGCCGGATCAAGCGTGATGCCCACGCTATCGCGCAAGCCTTCGGTTGCAAGCAACGCTGCGGTAGCAGGCATGGTACCGTCGATGCGGAAGCTCGCCCGCGCGGGTGCCGGTTTGGGAAAAGTGTCCGGCACTTCGAATACGCCGCTTGCAATGTTGAGTTTGCGTCCCGGTACTGCTTCGACTGTGCCACGGCCGAGATTGATGACCGCGTTGCGGCCACTGATCCGGACTGTCAGATCAGCGTCACGAATAGCCGGCAAAGTTGCAATCGGACGCAGTGTCGTCCCGCTGGTTTCGATATCGACAGACAAGCCATCGTCCGGGGTCGGCGGGCCGTCGTGCCTGAAGACATCAAGTGGTGCGTTGCCGGCAACAACAACCCGTTCGACCATGCCATCGGCAATATGGTCTTCAACCCAAGACCGCACATCAGCGGCCACGAATATCGGCCAGAGCCGCTTCATCGCTGACACGGTCATGCGCGTACCGGCAGCGCCGAAAGCAAGGTGCGGCTCCGTCCCGGAATAATCGAGGCTCCCGGTAACGGCGATGCCGATATTGTGCGAGGGACGCGTGTCGATGCGGCCGAAATCACCCTGATCAAGTTCTAGCCGTTTGCGCGCGGTATCGATCCGTGCGCGGACAGCAACGCGATTGATGGAAATGCCCTCTTCATCCGCCGACGCGCCTGGCGCGATTATGATCGGATCGATTACAGAATCGCCGCGCGCGACTTCAAGCCGCCAGGCGCCGTTGTCATCGGGCAGCGCCTCCAGGCTCGCACGCAGGGTGAACTGGTTGCCGCCGGATTGGACCTGGAACGGCACAACCAGATTGTGCCGGTGCGCATCCCAATTGAATCGGAAATCGGCATGGTCGATGTTCAAACGAATCCTGTCATTGTCATTGATAGTGCCGGCATCCGCGATGAGCTGCCCCTGTACCTGTTGGGGCGTCCCGTCGGCTGACACGTCGGCACGGATACTCGCGGACAAAGGCAGGTCGATATCCACGTTTCGTGTGTCGAGCCTGAGCGCCAGTATAATGTCCCGTGTGGAAACCTTGCGCGCCTCGATGCCAACCGCGCGCATCCCATCGGTGAGCGGACGTATCGCTGCACTCAAAACCCATGGCCGTTCGGTATTGTCGGATTCTAGTCGGAAAATAACTCCGCCCTGTCGCGGACGCGTCAGGCTTGCGTTGATACCGTCAAAAGTCCAGCGCTTTCCATTGCGGCGGTCGTCAACGACGAGATTGCCGTTCTTGAGACCGAGCTCGCGCAGGTCGTGTCCATCGAGGCCCGTTTCACCAACGGCATCGAGCCTCGCCATGATGCCCGCAAGATCTTGGAAACCGGCTTGTAACGCGGCTTGCGGCGTAGCGTTGGAATCGGGCGCACTCATGCGCGGCGGTCCAATGCCCGGTGCGGCGGTCGCGATTGGCCGCTTATCCGCGCCGGCAAAAACGGTAAGACGACCGTCGGTCTCAATGCGTATGGACATTTCGGCGCCCACCAGATTGAGACTTTGCGCACGCAACCGCCCTGCCAGAAGACTTCTGCCGGAAATACCAACTTCGGCTTTTGGTGCGCTCGCGACTATGGTTCCGTCGCTATCCCGTACGATGATGTCGCGCAGGCGAAGCGAGGTTCGACCTTTCTCGTCGCGTTCGAGCTGTGTGCCTCCTACGACAACACTATGGTTGCCGCCGAAGTTTTCCTCGATTGCCGCCTTTAGCCACGGTGTAGCGAGATCAAGTTCGATCGGACCACCCGACAGCCGCCACCATAGCCCGACGACCGCAAGGGTCGCGATCGAGGCAAAGATCACCAAACCCCAAAGCACACGGCGAAGGAAACGCAAACGGACCAGACTGACTGCCCGCCGGCGCGCGCCTGTCCACCGCTGACGACCGAGAACACGCGTCACGCGCCGCTGATGCGGGGCATGAGCCACGGCAACAACGTGGCCTTCATGATGTGCGTGCTCGTGTTCGCTACCGGTCATTCGCTAGGTCGCGCCCTCGTCTGACTTAGCATGCGTATTCTACCGACAGCCGGACCCATACACGGCGTTTCTCGCGGCACTTATCTGTGGAACCGGTTGCGCCCCTCCGACGCAAATGGCATGTGCGACATGACCGTTTGAAAGCGACGAAAGGAAGGCATATGGGGCAAGAACTTGCTGCGGGTGCGAAGGCCCCAGCCTTCACATTACCGCGGGACGGCGGCGGCCAGATTTCACTGAAGGACTTCAAGGGCCGCAATCTTGTCCTCTATTTCTATCCCAAAGCCGATACGCCCGGATGCACCAAGGAAGCGCTTGCTTTCTCGCGGCTACGCGGCCAGTTCGCCAAGGTGGGGACCGAGATTCTCGGGGTCTCGGCCGACCCTGTCCAAGCCCAGGATCGATTCAAGTCCAAACACAAGCTCGGCATAGCGCTCGGGTCCGACGAAGAAAAAAAGATGATCGCCGCGTACGGGGCCTGGGGCGAGAAATCCATGTACGGGCGCAAATTCATGGGGGTCATCCGCAAGACATTTCTGATCGACGGGCGTACCCGTATTGTCAGGGTCTGGCCGAAAGTTCGGGTCCCGGACCATGCGGAAGAGGTTCTGCTTGCCGCTCGCGACCTGTAATTACCGGCAATTACTGAAGAATCATAGCCGAAACCGGTTTACCGGTTTCTTAACCATATCAGATTGATATCGGCTTGGCTGGCCACGGTTCGACCACGACGAACCCGGCGCGGAGCGTCGATGTCGCATTCTTCCCCCTCATACTACCCGGCAACCGACTCGGGTCCGCGCGCCGCGCACGCGCGAGCTTCAGCCGCAGCAATGTCCCGTCATCTGCATCGCAGCCATGATGGCTATACCCTCGTCCATGCCGGTCATCAGGTTCGGATAGGACCGATAGCGTTCTGGATCGTCGTCGGCGCACTGGTCATTATGGCAGTGTGGACCATCGCGACGGGCACTTATTTCGCGTTCCGCGACAACGTTCTGACCCGGCTGATCGGCCGTCAAACCGAGATGCAATTTGCGTACGAAGACCGCATCGCGGAATTGCGTGCGCAGGTCGATCGCATCATGAGCCGGCAGCTACTGGACCAGGAGCAGTTCGAACAAAGGCTCAATGCGTTGCTCCAGCGCCAGGCGGCATTGGAACAGCGCACATCCGCACTCACGGGCGACGTTTCAAGCACCGGATCGGTAAAGCCCTCGCGGATTGCGCCGCCGGCCCCGCCCGCGCCCGAAAGAATCCAGCCATCGCCAATCAGTGACACCGTGATCTT
>Ga0187777_10000987_pt1 | contig 18667 bp, 18 predicted proteins | sample 1015_Q2_SP5_10_M_FD_132416 | JGI IMG/M metagenome (GOLD analysis project Ga0187777, IMG submission 132416) | Tropical peat soil microbial communities from peatlands in Department of Meta, Colombia - 1015_Q2_SP5_10_MG | ecosystem: Environmental > Terrestrial > Soil > Wetlands > Peat | place... | reverse complement strand
CACGTTGAGCGGATACCCACAGCGAAATCGATCCGGCATTGATGACGAGGATGGTGTCAGTCACGGCTTCGCCTCCGCTTTGTTCCGCGCTAATAAAAGCGCAACCGCACAGGAGCTAAGGCGCGCCAGCGTCTTGTCGGCGCGGCTGGTCAAGATGATCGGTACGCGGGCGCCGAGCACGATGCCGGCGGTCTCCGCCCCGGCAAGATATTCGAGTTGCTTGGCCATCATGTTGCCGGCTTCAAGATCGGGCATCACGAATATGTCAGTTTCGCCGGCGACCGGCGAGACGATACCTTTGGTCTTGGCGGCTTCCGCCGATACCGCATTGTCGAAGGCGAGCGGACCGTCGAGGATCCCTCCGGTGATCTGTTGGCGGTCAGCCATCTTGCAGAGCGCCGCGGCATCGAGAGTGGATTTGATTTTCGACGATACCGTCTCGACGGCGGAGAGGATCGCAACCTTGGGCAGCGCGATGCCGAGCGCGTGAGCGAGGTCGATGGCATTCTGAACGATGTCGACCTTGTCTTCGAGCGTTGGGTAAATGTTGATCGCGGCGTCGGTCACAAGCATGAGCCGCGTATAATCCGGACAATCGATGACGAAGACATGGCTCATGCGCCGCGCGGTGCGAAGCCTTTCCTCATGGACAATCGCGCCCATGAATTCGTCGGTGTGCAGGCTGCCCTTCATCAGTGCTTCGACCTTGCGCTCAACCGCAAGCGCGACGGCCTGCGCTGCCGCCGCATGGCTGTGTTCGGTCGGGACGAGCTCGTAGTTGGAGAGGTCAAGCTTGGCCGCTTGTGCTGCTGCGCGGATTTTGTGCTCCGGACCGACTAAGACTGGAACGATCAGCTTTTCCTTGCCGGCCTCAATGGCACCGGCGAGCGAAACCTCGTCCACCGGATGCACGACCGCGGTGCGGAGCGGTGTAAGCCCTTGCGCCTTACGAACGAGGTCCTGGTGATGACGGCCTTCCATCTCCTCCATCTCTCGCTAGGCGCATACCCATGCACGCGCCTGCTCGGCGTCCTGTGAAGAAAAGAACTTTGTCGTGCCCGGCATCAGAAACCCGAAAAGCTGTACCACATGCGTGATCCAGCCAATATCGGTGACGACTGCACCCCAAAAGCAGACATTGATCGCATTAGATCGAAAGTCGGCTAAGGGCCAATAGCGGACATTGAACAGTAGACACATTCTCCGTGCCGAAGCGCAGGAGGCATCAGCCCCACAACCCCGATACTGCAGAAAACACTCCGAAGATGACTGTTGCCGCAACCACGATTGCTATGAGGGCAGCATAAGCCCCTTGCAATCGATACGGCTCTGGAAGGCGGCGGGCTAAAAGGTATAGAAAACCCAGCACGATCGGCAGCAACAGTGCATTCATCACCTGCACACCGACGCTCAATCTAACGAGATAGATACCCGACACGATAATGAGCGCCCCAGCGATAAGCGTTGCCGTATAGATGCCGTAGAACCACGGGGCTTCATGCGGCTCGTGCTCCAGTGAATGCTTCGTACCGAGAACTTCACTGACGGTGCGGGCAGCGGTCAGTGTTACTACGATCGTCGCCACAACGGCTGCGCCAGACAATCCGAGACTGAATAAGAGTCTACCAATCGTTTGGCCAAGATAAGGTGTGATCGCCTGGGCAATTTGTTGCACGGTATCAAGTGAACCAGACTGCCCTGCGCTTCCGAGCGTTGCGGCGGTGGCAGTCAATACCGCTGCCATAATTATTTGCGTCACTACGGCGCCAAACGCGGTATCCAAGCGCGACGCTGGCAAATCGTCAAGCGTGAGTCTCTTCTCAACAACGCACGACTGCTGATAAAACACCATCCACGGCATGATCACCGCACCGATGTTGGCAGCGACGAGATAAAGGTATTTCGGTTCGCGCCACGCGATATCAAAAGCCTCAGAAGTCAGCGCGGAAAATTCCGGGTTGGCCCGCCAAGCGACTAGCAAAAACACCAATTCAAATGCCCCAACGGCGATTGCTATCCGTTCGACAACGAGATACGAGCCCCTATAGGCCATGATGATAAGGGCGACAACGATCAGTGACATTGTGATTGGCGTGGGAACCCCCATAAGCAGACCGACACCCGCCAACCCGCTGAGTTCGGTCAACAGTGCGCCTACACAAGCCACCACCAGGGTTGCAACCGACAACCAAGCCCAGCCTTTGCCGAAGTGATTACGGATGAGTTCTGCGTGACCTTTACCCTCGACGATGCCGAGACGCACGGTCAACTCCTGAACGATGTACAAGACCGGCACCAGAACGAATTGAAGAAGCAGAAGTCGGTAACCCCACTCAGCACCACTTTGCGCAGCCGTAATAACGCTGCCGGCATCGGTATCTGCGAGCATTACGACGATCCCCGGTCCGGCCACGACTGAAACGCGACGCCAGCTCAGATTCCGCCACAGAGATTGGTAAGAAAGTTTGGAACTAGTCATTAAATCGAACCTGCCCCAACAATTCTCTGGTGGTCCAAACCCCGGACCGCGCGTTATTGGATCGTACAGGCTGAAACTAGCACTTTGGAAGCGGACCTGACGTCTGCTTTGGGCCATTAGCAGACATTTGCATCGCATCACGCCATGTCAGCTTTGCTCTTGAAAGCAGACATGGATCGCGTCAAACTTTATGTCTGCTAAGGGCCAAAAGCGGACATCAACTGGCTCTCGGAAGTCCGTGCCTGCTTTGATTTGGCTCAAAGAGCATACGAGCTGCTTCAACTAGTTCTACTCTGCTTATTTTGAGAAGAAACGAATGAGCATCTCAGAAGATATATTGAAAAAAGAATGCGTTCGCTCGCATCTTTTTCGAGAAACTTGGCAGAACTTGATCCCCGAAGTCTTCCGGGACGTGCCGACCTATTACGATAAGGGCAACGCGGTCGCATCGCTCGGGAACTGTTCGCGATGGAGCGATAGGTTCGCTACTTCAATCTACAGACATTTGCCGCAGGGAGCTAAGGTACTCGACGTTTGTTCCGGCACGCATGACATTCCGATGAGGCTTTTGGCATTTGATCCGACGCTCGACATCTATACGGTGGATGGCAGTGAACACATGACAGCCGAGGGTCAGCGTCGCGCTCGTGAGCACAATCTGTTGATACATGCGCGTGTCTGCGACGCTCATGTTTTGCCGTTTCCGGACAATTCCTTCGATGCCGTGACGTTACAATTCGCCTCACGCCATCTCGAGATTATTAAAGCATTTATGGAAATCAATCGGGTGCTCAAACCTGGCGGCATCTTCTGCCACAACGACATGCTTCGCCCAGCACTAAAAATAATCGAAATACCATACCTAATTTATTTGCGGTTCTCCGTATGGCTTACGGCAAAACTTTTTGGTAGTTCCGCGGAGAGCATGAAATGTATTGGATACTTCGCGAATGCTATACGCCACTTCTACACGCCGCGTGAGTTGACGGAGATTCTTAATCAGGTCGGCTTCGTTGATATCGAAAGTCGGAGTTTCCTCACGGGCGTTATGTCCTATCACATCTCGCGTAAGCCAATAGCATAGCTGGATGTCGCCAATGTCGCTTATTGGTCATCCGCCGACAGCGGAACATAATTGCTAAGATAGCATTTAACGAGGTCGCGCCGGTGCGTGCACGAGATTTGAATGACAATCGATGCAAGTCATTCGCTCAGTGCGCAGCAAGGCGTGTGCCTTCTGACCAGATTCGCTTGCCGGATGAATTGCTTGAGTATCGTGGCAGGAACGACAAGTAATGCTGTCCTGACGATGCATTTCCTCGCGAACGGCCTGCGCGCGCTTCGTTCGTTGGGCTTCCCAGATCTCGGAATCGCTGAAATGGGTATTCTCCGCGATAATATCTTTCAAACCCTGCCTTACATGTGTGTAGGTCTCGGTCCACCAATTGTTTTTCGGAATGTGGCAAGCGCTGCAACTGGCGACAATACCTGCAGCATTGCTGCGATGGATGGACTGTATAAACGCGGAGTCTGCCGCCAACATCGCCATTGAATGACACGACGTACAGAAGCTATCGGTTGAGGTCATCCGATTGACCTCTATGCTAACGATAATCGCGCCACAGCCGACAACAGTGCCAGCTGCAAAACATGCCAATGCCAACAGCCATCGCTTGCCTAGCATCGTCTGCGTCCAACTGTCACCCGGTCAGAACATTTATCGCCCGCAAAATCTACAATTAATAAGCCCTCGAAGCCTGAGCCCACAGCGTTGATCTACATTAAAAAATTGATTCGTTTTTGTCACTGCGCGGGATCGGCTAAATGGAGGTTGATATATGCCCAGGGAGTGTGTGGATGGAATAGTTGGAATGTCCGCTTTGGGTCATTAGCGGACATTTGCATTGCGTCATGCCATGACGGCTTTACCCCCGAAAGCAGACACCAATCGTGTCAGATCGAGTGTCGGCTAAGGGCCAATAGCGGACATGATACGTCGTCTGCTAGGGTCGAGACCGTTGACTTTGCGCAGCCGCTCAACGTCGCGTGCCTTCTTCATGCGGCTTCAGTTTGTTCCATCGACATGCGATTGATTTAGGTGAGTTTTCAGAGGAAGGGTTCGGCTCGCTTCAGGAGTTCGTCGAGCCCCGGCTCTTTCGGATTGCGCGGCTTGCCGGGATGGATGATCGAGACCTGGCAGCTCTCCGCCGCCTCAATCAGCTGCGCATAGGTGCCGGCATCCGGATTGATGATGGAAGCCTGCTTGTTGCCGTCGTAGCCGAACATCTTGTCGTTGATCTGGATGCACTCGTTGCAGGTCGAGCAACGCGGCGTCTCGATATAGGGATCGTCGGAGACTTTCTCTGGCGCCGTTTCGACAGCCGCAGGCGCAGCAGCAGCCGGAACAGCCGCTGCAGGCGCAGCTTGCGCAGCAGCAACAGGAGCAGCAGCAACAGGAGCAGCAGCAACAGGAGCAGCAGCAGTGGCCTCACGGGCCTGCTCGGCCAGCACTTTGCGTTCGCGTTCGATAGCGGCGGCCGCGTGCGAGTTGTGCACGCCGCCAAGCTCTTGCAGGCTGCGCCAGGCTTCGGCGCAACGGCGCGCCTCGCGCACCAGCTTGTCGTTGACGATCACCTTCTGCAGCCGATTGTCGCGATCGACCATCAGCATGCAGGGCACTTTGTCGGTGAGGTCCTTCTCCTGACGCGCCAGGAATTCGGACACCGGCACCAGATCGGCGGACCACTTCTCGCGCGGCACCTTGGCGAAATACTTGTTCGCGCGCGGATCGAGCGCCACGAATTCGACGACACTGAAGGCGAGATTTTCCGTATTGAGCTGCTGATCGGCGTCCTCATACTCGAAGCGCTGCGCCGGCCAGTCGAACTCAAGTTGAGAATTACCAGCAAGCGAGAATCGCGTGGCCCAATCGGCGCCGGCCGACGGATCGTAAATGAAGGCCGGGAACGCGCGCGATTCGGCAGCGGCGGCGGCTGTCAGATAGGCCGGGAGGCCGACGCCATTGGCGCCGGAGAACACGCTGAACAGCGCGGGGCCGCTGAACGACAATCCGCGCGCGAGCGCCTCGCGTAGCCGGTAAAGGCCGGACGCGCTCGCCTGCAAAACATAAGTCGTACCCGACGCGATTGCTGCGCTGGTGAGCTGACGGTTGCGTACACCGGAGACGATTAAGTCGTTGCTGATCGCCGACTGCTCGAGCAGATCGTCGGTCTGCACCAGCAGCTTCACCGGCATGCCGGCGGCGAACGCCTGCAGGACCAGTTCGCTGTCTTGCGCCGACAGATCGGCGGCGCGCGCGCAGATCAGATAATCCGGGAACAGCGCAAGCTCGCCTGCATCGAGGCCGTTTGCGCCGAATTCGGCGAAAAAGGCGTCGTGCCGCGTCTCGCTGTATTCGCCGATGGTTTCGAGCCGCGCGATAGCGATCGCCTTGGCGAACTCGACCATCTTCGGCAGCCGCTCGCGGTAGGCGGCGACCGCATTGCTGCATTTATCGAACGCATAAGAGAAGGTCTCGACGCCGATTTCCTTGTTGGCCTCGCCCGCCACCGCGTAAAAACGCTGCGCCCGCAGCACCGACAGCAGGCCGCGCACACGCTGACGGCGGCTCTCCGGCATCGGCACGTCATGTGCACTGTCGTTGAGCATCTTAGATAAGACTTTGAAATTAAACGTGTTTTGATGGACGTTGCCGACCGAGGCACGGAGACGCTCGGCGCTTTGCCCTTCCTTCGAACGCACGAATTCGGCGTTCAGGATGTCCGACAGCTTGGCAATCAGCTTGGTGAGCTCGGCGCGGAACGCCTTCGCCTTGCGATCCTGGCCGACCTGCCAGGCATGACGCACAGCGGCGACCGGCGTCGTTTGATCGCAATCGACCACATCGCCGTCGACCTTGATGGCCGCGCGCAGGCGCCTGGCGCTGTCCATTGGCTCGTCGATGGCAACGCGCTTGACGGCGGCATCCCACACCGTCTTGAACGTGCCGAGGCTGCCTTCCACGGCGATCTTGCGGATTTCGCGCTCGATGCAGAACGCATGCTTGCGCAGGCGGTCGATGTCGCCTTTCGCGCCCGCGATCTTCACCGCCTCGTCGATCACTGACGTGAGCGATTGGACCGGCTGCTTGTCGTCGCGGGCTAGCACCAGCGGATAGTCGTAGCGGAGCGCGGCCAAATTGCGATAGCCGGCAAGCAGTGCCGGCTGGAGATCGTTGCCGGCGAGCGCCGCGACCTCACCCTTGGCCATGCGGCCGGTGAGGTGAAACGCGATGTGCGCTTGGAGTTCTGGTTGCATCTGCTTTGCCTTGTTGTCTTACGCGGCGGGACGCGCGCCTTCCGGCCAAATCGTGAATTTGTCGAGTTCGGCTTCGAGGCCGGTCTGAATGTAGCGGGCCGAGCGCTGCTGCCCGGCGTTGCGCGTCTCTTCGTAGGTCGGCACGTTCCGATTGTGATAAAGAATGCCGACTGGAATCGGGTCCTGCAGACCAGAGATTTCACGCGCACGGTTGATGTCCGACGGATCGTGCACTTCCTGGTTCTTGTAAATCTTGGCCATCGCCGGGCTGAGCGTCACGCCCTTGTCGTGCGTGAGCAACAGCGTCTTGGTCGGATCCTGGACGTAATGGTCGAACGCATGCGGCAGCCATTCCGGACAGCGCTGCACGATACGTACGAATGACAGGCCCTTGTGATTATAGGCCTTGCGGATGATGTCGTAGAGTACCTCCGGAATCCAATCGACCGCCTGCGCCACGAACGACACGTTCTCCACGCCGAGCGTGACGGTCAGCGGATGCAGCGCCTCGAGATAGCTGCCGCGCGGGGTCGTGTTGCTCTTCGTTCCGATCGGCGACGTCGGCGAGGCCTGCTTCTTGGTCAGACCGTAGATCTGATTGTCGTGCAGCATCACGGTCAAATTCATGTTGTAGCGGATCGCATGAATCCAGTGAGCCGCGCCGATCGAACAGCAGTCGCCGTCGCCAGTGTTGACGAACACGTTGAGGTCGGGCCGCGCCATCTTGATGCCTTCGGCGACCGGCAGCGCGCGGCCGTGGATGCCGTGGAAGCCGTAGGTCTTCATGTAATGCGGGAACCGGCTGGAGCAGCCGATGCCTGATACGAAGATGGTCTTTTCCGGCCGCAGGTCCTCGTCGCGGCAGAGCCGCTGCACGGCGGCGAGAATGGCGTTGTCGCCGCAGCCGGTGCACCAGCGCGGCACGCCGCCCTGGTAGTCCTCGAGCTCATAATGCTGGTCGTGCATCCGCAGGAGGCATTCGGTGACATGCATGGTCATAAGCGTTGCCTCTTACTTCTGCTTAAGCTTGCCGAGCAGCACGTGCTCGATGGTACTGGGCTTGATCGGCGCACCGCGCACTTCGGTCCAGCAGTCGACGTCAACCAGATAGCGCGAGCGCAGCAGGGTCGCGAGCTGTGAGTAGCGGCGGTTGTTCTCGTCGATAATCTCGTCGTTCGGATCGTCACTCCAGTTGCCTTCGATCGTGATCACTTTCTTGAAGCCCTGCATGATCTCCTTGATGCCGGAGGCCATGGGCTGCAGGAAGGTGATATGCACCGACGACACTTTGTGTCCCTTGCCACGCAGGTTGGTGACTGCTTCTTCGATCGCGCCCTTGGTGCTGCCCCAGCCGATCACCAAGAGATCGCCTTTTGGATCGCCGAACACGGTCGGCGGCATCAGCGTCTTTTGCAGCGCGGCCAGCTTGAGGCTGCGCATGTGGATGCTCGACTGGTTGATCTCCGGGTCGTAGGCGACGCGGCTCATATTGTCGTGGGCGAGGCCGGTGAGCGTATGCATGCCGCCCGGCTGGCCGGGGATGAAACGGCGCGCAAGGCCGGTCTTCTCATTCCAGTCATAGGGCTTGAGACCCGGCGGGATTTCGCTCTGGTCGATCGGCGGCGCCAGCCAGGATTCGCTGAACTGCGGCCGCGGGAACGGCGACTGCGACGTCGCAAGGCTCGCGTCCGACAGCACGACCACGACCATGTTGAAGGTCTCGGCGATCTTGCGGGCGGTGATCACCGAATAAAAGCATTCCTCAATGGTCGCGGGCGCCATCACAACCTTCGGCGCATCACCGTGGCTGCCGAAGATCGAGGTCATCAGGTCGCCCTGCTCGACCTTGGTCGGCTGACCGGTCGACGGGCCGCCGCGCTGCACATTGATAATGACCAGCGGGATTTCGCCCATCACAGCGAGGCCGATACCTTCCTGCTTGAGCGAGTAGCCCGGGCCTGAGGTCACGGTGACCGCGCACTTGCCGGCATAAGATGAGCCGATCGCGAAGGTGCAGGCCGCAATTTCGTCTTCGGCCTGGTGCACGATGCCACCGACCTTTTCGAACACGCCGCTGAGATAGTGCGAGACCGAAGTGGCCGGCGTGATCGGATACATCGCGCAGATGTCCATGCCGGAAGCCACGCAACCGAGCGCCAGCGCGGTGTTGCCGTCGAGGACGACCTGCGGCTCGCTCGCCTTCACGGCCGGGATGGCATACTTGAATTCGAGGTTTTTCTCGGCCCAGGCGAAACCGGCATCGAGCAGCTTGACGTTGGTCTCGATGACCTTGGCGTCTTTCTTGCCGAAGGTGATCGCCATCTGGTCGCGAGCGATCTGCAGGTCGAGGCTGTAGATGCTGCACAACATACCCAGCGCGAACATGTTCTTGCCGCGCTTGGCGTCCGTGACGACCAGTCGGCACTCGCGCTCGAGCGGAACCTCGATGACCTTGTAGCCGGCCTTCACCAGCTCATCGTGGGTCTCGATATACATCGCGGCGATCTTCTTGTCCGCGCTGTCGCGCCACATACTTTCCAGCAGGATGGTGCAGCCCTTCTTAAGCTCGCCGGTGCGCACGCGACCGAGCAGCACCTGCTCGTTGAAGGCCACCACCAAGTCGGTCTCGTTGCCGCCATTGGTGATACGGTTCGAGCCGAGACGAATACGATTGCCGCTGCCGCCCGCGACGCTGCGGGCTGGCGGACGGATTTCGGCGGGGATGATTTCGACGGTCCACACGCCGTTACCCATCTTGGCAGCGATGGCGCCCAGCGACTGGCCGCAGCGCTGGGCGCCCTCGCCCGAGTCGCTGACGATTTCGACGATGTGCTCGCTCAGGGTCTGCACGGCCTTGCCGGCGGCTTTCGTGGGCGCGCCTTGACTCGGTTTTGCGCGGGTTTTGGCGGGAGGTGCGATCAGGGTGTCGCTCATTTTCGTCCCTTAGGCGGCACGAATGCGCGCGTAATTGCGTTCACGAACATCGATGCCGAAGAAGCTCTCGATCGGCGTTTCGGCCGCCGTCTCGGCGTCGCGGATTTTCAGATAGGCCTTCATGCTGGCGGCGGCTTTGCGACCGGCACCCATGGCCATGATGACCGTGGCTGCACCGGTGACGATGTCGCCGCCGGCATAGACGCCGGCCATCGAGGTGGCGAGATTTTCGTCGCAGGCGATATAGCCGCGCTTGTTGAGCTTGACCTTGGAGGTCTGGCCGATGATCGGATTGGCGTTGGTGCCGATCGCGAACACGATCTGATCGGTCTCAAATTCGAATTCGCTGCCGTTGACCGGAACCGGACGGCGGCGGCCGGAATCATCGGGCTCGCCGAGCTCCATCTTGATGCAGCGCATTGCGCGCACATTACCCTTGCCGTCGTCGAGCACTTCGATCGGCGCGGTGAGCCAGTGGAATTCAATGCCCTCTTCCTTGGCGTGATGGACTTCCTCTTCGCGCGCCGGGCATTCCGTCTCGGTACGACGATAGATGCAGTAGACTTTCTCCGCGCCAAGCCGTTTGCAGACGCGCATGGCGTCCATGGCGGTGTTGCCGGCGCCAATCACCGCAACGCGTTTGCCGAGCGGAATCGGCGTATCGAATTTCGGAAATTCCCTGGCCCGCATCAGATTGCAGCGGGTAAGCAGCTCGTTGGCCGAGAGTACGCCGTTGAGTGTGTCGCCCGGGATACCGAGCATCGACGGATAGCCGGCGCCGGTGCCGATGAACACCGCATCAAAGCCGAGTTCGTCGCGCATCTGCTCGATGGTAAACAGGCGGCCGACAAGCGTATTGCACACAAACTTAACGCCGAGCTTTCGCAGGTTTTCGATCTCGGCGTCGACCACGGAATTGGGCAGGCGGAAATCCGGGATGCCGTACTTGAGCACGCCGCCCGGCTCGTGGAAGGCCTCGAACACCGTGACCTCGCAGCCAGCCTTCGCCATGTCGGCGGCACAAGCCATACCGGCCGGACCGGAGCCGACAATGCCGATCTTGTAGCCGGTCTGCTCTGCGCAGGGCATGTTGATCCATTTTTCCTTGATGGCCTGGTCGCCGACAAAGCGCTCCAGGCGACCAATGGCGACCGGCTCAAGCGATTCGCCGACGATGCAGACCCCCTCGCACTGGGTTTCCTGCGGGCAAACGCGACCGCAGATGGCGGCGAGCAGATTGCTGGCGGCGATCACGTCGTAAGCACCGCGCAAATTCTTCTGGGTAATACTCTCGATGAATTTGGGGATGTTGATGTTGACGGGACAGCCCTTGATGCACTCCGCCTCCGGACACAACAAGCAGCGCTCCGCTTCATTAAGCGCCTGGTCAAGTGTGTAGCCGCAATTAACTTCTTCAAAGTTCTTGACCCGAACCTGCGGGTCAAGCTCGCGGACTGCGGTTCGTTGCTGCGGGATAGTCCGAATTGTTTTCTTCTTCTTGGCCATGCTGGATATCCCGCCGTTCGTATAGTCCTGCCCGCCGATTATCCGCCTAATACTTCCTCGAACGGATCGGGCGGCGCCGCCGCTGGATCCTCAACCTCACTCGCCTGCGTCACCTCAGGCGTCATGTTCATGAGATTGCAATCATCCGACCAGCGCTGGAGTGCGGCCTTCTCTTCCGCAGCATAGCGCTTCAGGCGCATCATCAGATCGTTGAAATCAACCTTATGGCCGTCGAAGTCGGGGCCATCGACACAAGCAAACTTGATTTCGCCGCCGACCTTGACGCGGCAGCCACCGCACATGCCGGTGCCGTCGACCATAATCGGGTTGAGACTGACGGTGGTCTTGATGCCGGCTGCACGCGTGGTCTCGGCGCAGGCTCTCATCATGATCGGCGGACCGATGGCGACACACTCGTCGATGTTTTTGTGGCCCTGCATCGCGAGTTTGATACCGTCGCTGACAAAGCCTTTCATACCCGCCGAACCATCATCGGTGCACAGGATTAGCTCGTCGCAGCAAGCGCGGAATTTGTCGGCCCAGAAGATCAAGCTTTTGCTGCGGAAGCCGAGCACGCCGATCACGTAAGCGCCATTTTCCTTGAAACCACGGGCCTGCGGATAAATCGGGGCAACACCGAGACCGCCGCCGACGCAAATAACTTTCTTTTTGCCTTTGAGCGGACTTGGAAGACCCATCGGCCCGACCAAGCCGTAGAGCGTGGTGCCCACCTTGCAAGTCTGCTGCATTTCCTTGGTGGTCTTGCCGACCGCCTGTACGACCAGGGTCACCGTGCCTTTTTTTCGGTCGAAGTCAGCGATCGTAAGTGGAATGCGCTCACCTTCGGGACGGGACATCACGATGACGAATTGACCGGGCTGGGCGGCGCGCGCCATCAGCGGATGGTGCACGACCAGCGAATAGGTCACATCTGAGAAATCTTCGCGGGCCAGAATTTTAAAACCTGCGTTTGAAAATGCCTCGCTCATCGATTTCGAACCGTTGAAGGGTGCATTGCAGCAACACTTATGTTTCACCGGAAATCTAAGCGCCTTGATTTATCTCAAAGCCTTGGGGGGATTGGCTCTGCTTTACCCCCAAAAGCAGACATTGATCGCGTCCAACTCGCCGTCAACTAAGGGCCATTAGCAGTCATTAGATCAATGCCACCTGGAAAAGTGGGCCCTGAAGCAGGCTTACTTCCGCACAAATTCTTAAACTCTTTTCCGGTAGGATTTCATTTACTGGCCGTTAATCGGCGACAACCACCGGCAACCAGCTCTATTTCGCTGCGTTAATGCATCACCAGAGATCGTTGATTTCTGAACTCGAAGACGCAGTCCGGCGTGGCTCGGAAGCCAAGCGCGTCGCGACGCTCCGACGCATCACCGACCTATTCTTGGGCGCCAACGAACAGCTGAATGAGGACCAAATTCTAGTCTTCGATCAAGTTCTCAGTCATTTGATTGCGCGGATAGATCTGACGGCATTGGTCGAGCTCAGCGAGCGTCTTGCGCCAATTCACAACGCCCCACTCAAGGTCGTCCACACGCTGGCCCATGACGATGAGATCGCTGTCGCTGGACCAATTTTGTCGCTGTCTGATCGTCTGACAACGCCCGATCTTATCGAGATCGCCATGGCTAAAAGCCAGGCGCATTTACTGGCAATTTCTAACCGAAGCAGCCTCAGTGAGAGCTTAACTGATGCATTGGTCGGACGAGGCGACCAACAAGTAATAAGCAAGTTAGCCGAAAATGCTGGCGCTCGGTTCTCCGAAAAGACCTACTCGCACCTCATAGAACAACCTGGGGCCGATGAAACCCTCTTAGAAAAGCTTGGTTTGCGCCTCGATATTCCCTTGAACGTTTTCTTGCGTCTGTTGGAGCGCGTTACCGAAGCCGTGCGAACGCGTCTTTTGGCATTTGCTCAGGATAGGCGAGATGACCTTCGGGAAGTGCTGGCCCGAATTTCAAACGATGTTATCGAAAACGAGGGCCCAGACCTTGACTTCGACGCCGCGCACCATGTCGTTCACCTTATGCAGCAACGCGGTGAACTTGATGAATTCGCTCTCTTGGAGTTCGCGAAAAAGCGTCGATACGCGCCGACGGTCACGGCTTTGGCGACCCTATGCGCGGTTCCACTTGACGTAATGAAGCGCATGCTGAGCGAGGGCCGCAGTGAACCCCTCTTAGTATCATGCAAGGCGGCCCATCTCGCGTGGCCGACCCTACGGGCCCTTCTGCAAGACGGGCTGCTAGGACGACCGGCCTCTGACGACGAGCTAAAAAGTCTAAAAAGTGATTATACAAAGCTATCGACGTCGACCGCAAAAAAGCTGGTTGAGTTTTGGTCGCAACATCAAGTGTCTCAACATCAGTAGGGACGTCACACTGCCGGCGAACATTGGTCGGATAAAGCTCCCCGATCGACAGTCAAAAGCCCCGTCGTTCACGTTGCGACTCTGGTCTTCATATTGGACCAGTTCGACTGTGACGTTCTGTGCGCATCGCTCGGATGGGCTTTTCGTTTGCGGCACTGACACACAGTCCAACGGCTATTCCGAAACCGAAAAGGCTGTGTCCGCCTAAGCTCCGAAAGCAGACCTCGGAGCTTTTGGGTCAAAAGCAGACATAAAAGGCAAATAACTCGACGTCTGCTCTGGCCCCTAAAGCGACGACAATCGAGTCAGCCTGGGCGTCCGCTAAGGGCCAATGCCAGACAAATTATTTGGATGGCCTGTCGTCTGGCCATCAGATGTTCGCGTCTTGCATAATCCTCGCGGCCACCCAGTTTCCTGAATGCAGCTTGATCCAATCGAGGGCCTCGTATTGATGCCGAAAGCCGGGAATCATCTCGACTTTGCCTGACGGCCATACGACGCGCACGCTCCAGCCCATATTGTCTGGTCGTGCCTCAAATTTTGGATCGCTCATTGCGCCCCTCCAATCAGCGCCCGGTCGAAAGCTGCTTGCGCTTTCATGCGGCCTCGCCAAAAGCCAAGCAGGCGCCGCGCGGTCAGAACAGAAATTCGGTCGAAATCGTCTTGCAACGTCTCGAACTGCTGCCAGCGCTCCGCGTTATTCGGCCCGTTGGCGAGTACAGCATGGGTTGCTAGCCAATCTAGATTAATTGATTTACAAAGCACCATCACGCCAAAGCCGTTCTGGTTGCAGACCAGCCGGCCAACAATGTCTACCGGAACTCCGCTTAGCACAGAAAGTGCCGCGATCAGTTCGGTAAGCTTCTCAGCATCTGCAAACTCAACGACTTTCCGCTTCGTCAACTCGGTGTCCTGACTGAAAGACTCAATTAGTCTCTGAGCAGCAGCCCAGTCCTTGGCAATCGTGGCGAGATGCTTGGCTTGATTAGCTGCTTGCGAGAGTACCAACTCAACAATCGCTGTATTCTGAGGTTGCGCCGCCAGGAGCCGCGTGCGGGTCTGCTCGGTCGCATAGCTCAACAGCTGGGCAAACACGAGCGATGGAACGTCGGTCCGTTTCGAAATCGTCTCGATAAGCCCATCGTCGCCATCGGCGCGCATCGCCAGCACGGACATGCCGAGCTTGGAAAAAGAAGCGCCTGAATTTGCCGCGATCTTACGGATAACATCGTGATCCCCACGATCAACAAGCACATCAGTTACCATTGGACTCAAATGTTTTCGTCCGGCGATTTTGTTCAAATGGGCTTGGCTCTTAGTCTCGGCGATCTCTACGAGATGCTCGTCCTGCAAGCAGCTTGATTGGGCAAGGACAGGCCCTGCCACAGCGATCGAGTTATTTGAAGCTAGTCGACGAATGGCCTGGTCTGGGGCATTTGAAGATTCGGTAAGCCGTGTACTCAACTCGGCAAGGGCCTGCGCTTCAAGGCGGTCCATCAGGCGAGTGATGACGTCATCGAATAAGGATATCTGCTCCGGCGTGAGTCTTGTCGGAGTCGACAAGAACAGGTCCGTAACGCCCCGCATAATTGCAGTGTACTTATCCGGCGTAGCGCTTGCGAGAGCCCGGTCTAAATCTTTGAGCAACACTTTAGCCACGGAAACCACGTCTCAAACAACGAATTGAACGCCGAAGGCATAAGGTGCCTATCTCAAACGCCGCGATTATTCTGCCATGTGTATATTTGAGACATTTAGTTCCCTTAAACAGAATTTCCGTATGGTCGATTTGTAATTTGAATAATTAACGGAAAGTTACCGAGCGCCAGGCGCTCACAATGAACCGAGATGACGATGTCGGGTAATTCTACGCCGCAACAACAGGACGACGTCGTCTTCGTCGAGCGTCGCGAAGAGACGCACAACATCGAAGGCATGACGGGGCAGTATCAGCTGAAGAACTGGCGGGACGCGAATGGCGCGCCCAGAAACTTCCCATGCCAGATCAAGAAAATGTCCTCAGGCCTGATCGAAATGTCGGGGCCGGTGACCGGATCGATCGGGGAATGGGTCATTGCGACATTTGAGGGCTTCGGGCGCTTCGAAGGTCCCGTCGTGCGATTACTCCGCCGCGGCTTCGCAATGCGGATCGTAACGACCGTCGATGACCGCAAAAACATCGAAGGAAAAATCGCTTGGGTTGAAAACAAAGGGCTCGAAAAAAGACGACACGAGCGTCTCATCCCGAGTGACCCCCATTCAATGCTGTACATGCCGGATGGCCATGCTGTGCCATGTCGGATCGTCGATTACTCGATGTCGGGCGCGGCTCTCACCGCCGAAAGCCATCCTGAGCTTGGCACAATGTTGGTAGTGGGAAGAATAATCGCCCGGGTTACACGTCAATTTGCGGAGGGATTTGCAGTCGAGTTCCTGACGCTTCGGGACCACCGGAATATCGCCGACCTGTTTGCGAAGCGAGAGGATACAGCACCTTAACCTGCGGTCATTTCGCAGAACATGGGATTGTCAGATGCAAAAGGTGTCCGAATTCTATTGGCAAGCCGAGAAATTTCGATTGATGGCTAAGTGTGAGAAGAACACTGACCAAAAGGCCATGTTGAAAAAAATGGCCGAAACTTGGGAAAACCTCGCTAAGGAACGCGAAACCCAGCTCATGATGCAGCGGCTCAACAAGCCGGCCCACTCCGACGATACGCCCGCCCCTTCGTCGGACACCATAGACACGACACCAAAAGTAAATTGCGAAACCCAGTGAGGAAGTAGTCCGATGGAGCGACGATTACAGGCTCGCGTTGCCCTACTATCAAATGCGGGGATGATCGCCTTGGCCAATGGCACCAAGATCAAATGCGTTGTCGTCAATCTTTCGAAAGGTGGCGCTAGTATAGAAATTGATAGCCCAACGAGAGTCCCAGATTCGTTCGTGCTCACAATGGGTGCCGATGGCATGAACCACGCTTGCCGCGTTGTTTGGAGACTGGGAAGAAGAATAGGCTTGGCGTTCGAATGATTAGGTAGCTTTGAATGCGTCCACTTTGAGTCACTAGGTGACATGACAATTGGTTGAATTGAAAAAGGCCGCCCCCAATACCGGCTGTCATTACGTAACGTCGAAAAACACTTTGTTGCCCCCGACGGATGCAATGCGAACCATGTTTTCGACGCTAAGAGCGCCCTTGATCTCCAAGCGGACGTTTGCGCTCCTAGCCGCCTCCGCTAAGCGGACTAGGTTATCCGGTGACATGACGCCGATCTTTAGTCCAGCGCCCGCCGACAACACCTTGATAGCGTTCTCTGGTGACATTTGAACTCCCCATGCTCCCCTTTAGAGCCGGAATTCTGAGCAAACACTAATCGTTTGGCAATGTCCGCTTTGGACCAAAAGCGGACATCATCCCCTGGTCGTTGTTTTTAGCCGTAACGCTTTACGCGGACATCCTCTAATGGTGGCAAGCGTGTTCAGACGGCTTGCGACGCAGCCATTCAATGACATCGCGAAGATGCGCCCTATGCGATTTTAGTTCGTCGACTAACGGATCGCGATCTGTCTTTCGAAGAATGAGTTCATTGATTTCGTTCACAAAGCGTTCGAGATCAGCAATGTGGCCATAATGATCAACGGCGACGCCAGTGCGCCCAGGTTGATTGATTCGCAATTCGAACAAAATGTCGTCATTCGGACAGAAGTTTGGAGCTGTAACTATCGAGGGTGGCATGCTGTCGAGCCATTCGCGGCAAGCTTCTTTGGCCGGACAAGCACGACAGCGGTTGAAAGCTGTCAAATAGGCCATGCTTAGGCGAGGGATTACGCTCTCTCCCGGTTCGATGCCAAGACGCTGCATCATTTCATAAATATAAGCTGGCTGACGCTTGGACCCTTTCGGGAAAGGCACGTTTCGCCTCCCTGCAAACGAATCCCGGCGTAGTTTTCATAATGGCCCGTCCTGCCTCGCTCCATGATCTAGGTCAAAGAAGGCTTCTAGTTCGAGCGGCACTGCGACGGCAACGACCGGCCGCTATAGATGCGGAACGGCGTTGGACAAAAAAGAGGCCGCCTTGGTGGGCGGCCTCTTAACAGAGTAGAGCGAAAAACATCGGCCAATGTCAAAACGAACTAGGTGCCTAGGAGCTAGCCGCTCGATTTGACCAAAAACAAAATAGCAAGATCAAGCAGCGTGCCTTTGATCTAAATCAAATTGTCGCGGGTCAGAAAAGAACGAGCGAAATCATCGCAGGAGATTAATCTGCCATTGATGGACGCCGCAAACATATCAGCCAGACCTAGCATGCAAAGATCCGCAGCTTATTTGCGTCAGTCCAAAGCCTTACACTAACGCAGCCTTCGACCGTCCACGCAGAAGCCTCTCTTATTCCACGGATACCTGCATTTAAACTACTGCCAAAGTGCGTTCGACGAAAATGCGCGCAGGTCCATTTGATTAAGCTCAATGCATCCGTATCGCATTGCAACAAATTAAATACATGGATCGCTCATCTTTCCTTCAGTTGCCCTTCCTGCGTGACCTTAATGAAACCACTGCGGTGGCATTATTGGCGAACGTGAAACAACGTAGCCCCCGAAAATGGACGACGCTAATTAAGGAGGGCGAATTTCCAGATTTTCTTCACATTATCGTCGATGGTTTTGTCGAGTTGTTTAGCTCACACAACGACAAGGAAGTTACTTTTGAAATAGCAGAACCCGCATCACCTCTATTTCTCACGGCCGTTATGTGTGGCGGCGTATCCGTCTATTCGGCGCGCACTATTACGCCATCGCGAATCCTTATGATTCCGGCGCAAGATGTGCGCGACCTCTGCAAACGCGATCCCCTATTCGCACAAACGATCATCAACAGAATAGCGGATGGTTATAATCGTTCGCTTCGCGACATCAAAAACATTCGACTTTGTAGTAACTTCGAGCGGGCTGCTAATTGGATTCTACAAACAGGTAGATCTCAAGATAACAACGGACGGATCGAACTTAAATTCGGCAAGGCCAAGTTAGCGGCTCTCCT
>Ga0187777_10000985_pt1 | contig 18701 bp, 16 predicted proteins | sample 1015_Q2_SP5_10_M_FD_132416 | JGI IMG/M metagenome (GOLD analysis project Ga0187777, IMG submission 132416) | Tropical peat soil microbial communities from peatlands in Department of Meta, Colombia - 1015_Q2_SP5_10_MG | ecosystem: Environmental > Terrestrial > Soil > Wetlands > Peat | place... | reverse complement strand
GCGCGAGCCGGCTGCCGGAGCTGCTGGCGCGCGGCGCGGCCCGCGGAGCGAACGGCACACCCGGCCCGGTCGCCGCCTCGCCGCCCGGCGCCCTCGCCCTGGGGATGCTGGCGGCGACGCGCCCGCGGCCGCGCGACGGACGCCGCCGCACGCCCCGGCCCGCGCCCGACGCCGGCGGCGACGCCGTGGCGCTGTTCCGGGGCTGCGTGATGGACGGGCTGTTCGGCCACGTGCACGGTGCCGCCGTCCGCACCCTGGCGCGCAACGGCTTCGAGGCGCGCGAGGTGCCGGGCCAGGCGTGCTGCGGCGCCCTCGCGGCCCACGCCGGCGAGGCCGCGCTCGCGCGGGCGCTCGCCCGCGCCAACGTGCTGGCGTTCGACGCCGCGGCCCCGGGCGTCCCGGTCGTGACCGACAGCGCCGGCTGCGGCGCGATGCTCAAGGCCTACGGCGAGGTCCTCGCCGACGATCCCCTCGCCGAGCGCGCGCACGCCTTCGCGGCGCGGGTGCGCGACGTGAGTGAGCTGCTGGCCGAGCGCGGGCCGCGGCGCGCGGGCCGGCTCCCCCTCCGGGTGGCGTACGACGCCCCCTGCCACCTGCACCACGCGCAGAAGGTGACGCGCGCGCCCCTCGCCGTGCTGGGCGCGATCCCCGACCTCGAGCTCGTGCCGCTCGAGGGCAGCGACCGCTGCTGCGGGAGCGCGGGGCTCTATTCGCTGCTCCAGCCGGGGCTCTCGCTCGAGGTGCTCGACCGGAAGCTCGCGGCGATCGCCGCCGCGGCGCCCGACGTGGTCGCCACCGGGAACCCGGGCTGCCTGATGCAGATCGGCGCGGGCGCGCTGCTCGCGGGGCTGGACGTCGAGCTCCGCCACCCGGTCGAGCTGCTGGACCTGGCCTATGACGGCTGACGCGCGCCCGGGGACCGACGTAGTGCTGCTCGACTTCAACGGCGTCGTGGTCGACGACGAGCCGCTCCACTTCGCCGCGCTGCGCGACACGCTCGCGCCGGAGGGGATCGCGGTGGACGAGGCCGCGTACTTCGCCGACTACATGGGGTTCGACGACCGGGCCTGCATCCGCGAGGCGTTCCGGCGCACCGGTCGGACGCTGGACCGGCGTGCCCTCGACCACCTCGCGACCGCCAAGGCCGCGCGGTACGCGGCCCTCACGCGGACGGCGCTGCCCCTGGTGCCGGGCGTGCGCGACTTCGTGCGGGCCGCGGCGGGAGCGGCCCGCATCGCCGTCGTGAGCGGCGCGCTGCGCCGCGAGATCCTCGCCGGCCTCGAGCGGGCGGGACTCGCCGACGTGGTCGCCTGCGTGGTGAGCGCGGAAGACGTGGCCAGGAACAAGCCCGACCCGGAGGGCCACCGCCGCGCCCTCGCGGCGCTCGCCCCCGCCCCGGGACCGGTGCGGGCCGTGGTGGTGGAAGACTCGGCGCCGGGGCTCGCGGCCGCGCGCGCCCTGGGGGCGGGCTGCGTGGCGCTGACGACGTCGTACACCGCGGAGGACCTCGCCGGCGCGGACCTGGTCTGGGATTCCTTCGAGGGCCACGCACCGGCCGAGCTGGCGCCGCTGCTGCGCGAGGTCGCCGGCTGAGCCTCTCCGAGGCCGGTCCGCTCGTCGCGCGCGACGCCGCCGGCGCCGCCGAGCGCGCCGCCCTCGCCGGCGGCGCGGCCTGCATCGTCCGGCCCGGCCTGTTCCGCTACCGGCTCGCCGGCAGCGGGCGCGTCACCTGCCTGCAGGGCCTCGTGACCTGCGACGTCGAGCAGCCCGGCGACGCCGATCACCTGTTCGGCGCGCTGCTGACGGCGAAGGGCATGATCGTCGCGCCGCTGTGGATCACCCGGCTCGCCGACGCGCTCCTGGTCGAGGTGCCCGAAGCGGCGGCGACGGCCGTCACGGCGGTCTTCGAGCGGTCGCTGCCGCCGCGCCTGTGCCGCGCCGAGGACGAGACCGCCGCCACGGCGTCGATCGGCGTGTACGGTCCGGGCGCACGGTCCGTGGTGGCGGGAGTCCTCGGCGATGCGGTGCCGGCCGCCGCGGGCCGCGCGGGGGTCCTGCGCCGGGACGGCGCGGAGATCGTGGCGACCCGTGTCGCGGCCCGCGGCCTCGACGGCGTCGAGTGCCTGGTGCCGGCCGCCGGCGGCCCGGCGCTGCTCGCGGCCCTGCGGGGACGGGGCGCGCGCGACCTGCCCGCCGCGCTGGTCGAGGAGCGCCGGATCCTCGCGGGCGTCCCGCGCCTCGGCGCCGAGATCGACGACCGCACGCTGCCCCAGGAGGTGCGCCTCGACGAGCTCGGCGCGGTGTCGTACACCAAGGGCTGCTACCTCGGCCAGGAGACCGTGGCGCGCGTGCACTTCCGCGGCCACCCGAACCGTCGGCTCGCGGGCCTCGCCCTCGAGCGCGAGCCGGCGTCGCTCCCGCTCGAGATCGTGGCGGACGGCCAGCCGGCGGGCCGCCTGAGCAGCGCGTGCTGGTGGGACGGGGGCGGCACCTGGGTGGGCCTCGCCGTCGTGCGGCGCAGCGTCGCGACCGGTGCGGTGGTCCAGCTGCCCGGCCACGGCGCCGCCACGGTCCGCGACCTGCCCTGGGAGCCGGGTCCGGAAGGAAGCGCGTGAAGGTCTTTGTCACCGGCGGCACCGGACTGGTGGGGCGGCACGTGATCGCCGCGCTGCGCGCCCGCGGCGATTCCGTCCGCGCGCTCGCCCGCTCCGAGGCGAGCGCCGCGGCACTGGCGCGGGCGGGCGCGGAGCCGGCGCGCGGCGACCTGTCCGACGCCGCGCGGCTGGACGCCGCCATCGACGGCTGCGACGCGGTGGTCCACTCGGCGGCCACGGTGCTCGCCGGCGGCCGCTGGGAGGCCTGGCGCGAGGTCAACGTGCTCGGCACCGAGCGCGTGGTGCGGAGCGCCGCGCGGTCCGGCGCCCGCGTGGTGCACGTCTCGTCCGTCGCGGTGTACGGGCGCAGCCGCGCCGGCATCGACCGGCCGGGAGACGACGAGGACGTCGACCTCGGGCGCGTGCCCGCCGTCCGCGAGCCCTACGCGCGCTCGAAGCGCGAGGCCGAGCTGGCGCTGTGGCGGGTGGCCCGGGAGACCGGGCTCCGCGCCGTCGCGCTCCGGCCGTGCGTACTGTACGGCGAAGGCGACCGGCACTTCTCGCCGCGCGTCGCCAGGATGCTGCGGCGGGGACTGGTGCCGCTCATCGGCGGCGGGGGGAACCGGATGACGGTGGTCTACGCGGGCAACGTGGCCGCCGCGGTGACGGCGGCGCTCGATCGCCCCGACGTCACCGGGCCCTTCAACGTCACCAACGACGGGCGGCTGACGCTGCGGGAATTCGTGGAGCGCTTCGCCTCCGGCCTCGGCGTGACCCCGCGCTGGCTGCGCCTCCCGCGCGGCGTCGTGTGGTCGGTCGCCCGGGCGTGGGACGCGACCATCGGCGCGGTATCGGCCTCCGACGCCCTGTCGCTCTCCGTCGCCGTCCAGTTCCTCGCCGGCGACAACCGCTTCAGCTCGGCCCGAGCGGAGCGCGAGCTGGGCTGGCGGCCGGCGTTCGACGCCGCGGAAGCCGCGGTGCGCACCGGCGCCAGCTTCCGCGCGGCGCCGCCGCCCGCTTCGCACCCCTGAAAACACGAGGACCCGGAGCGAGCTCCGGGTCCTCGTAGCGAAGCAAGTGCAGCGACCCTTACATGCCCTTCTTCTTCATCGGGGTCTCCGCCTTCTTCGCGGGCGCGGGAGCCGGCGCAGCCGCGGGAGCGGCCATCTTCGACGTGTCCGCCGACGGGGCGGGCTTCGTCGTGTCGGTCCCCATGGCCGGAGCAGGCGCGGCGGCCGGGGTCTGCGTTTCGGCCGGAGGCGCCGCTTCCTTCTTCGCGCACGCCATGAGCCCGAGCACCGCAACTGCCAGGAACAAGCGCTTCATCGAATCTCCTTTTGAAGCTGATTTTTCACTCAGCGGAACACAAACCGAGGACCGTGCGCCGCTGCCGCCGGCCTCAACCGGCGCCTAAGCTACCCAAACCCCACTTGGTGTCAAGGTTAGCCCCCTCGCATCTCCCCGCGCACGGCACGGGAATCACGGTCGGCGCCGCCCCGGCTGGCTGTCGCGCAAGCTGTTGCTCGTCAAGGCGTTACGGTCGTGTATGTCGGGGCGGCGTGGCGGGCGTCGCACGCGCCGGACGCGCGCCGTTTCCATCCCGTTACCGCGCGAGCGCACCGCGCGCGCGAGCGCCGGAGGCGGCGGACCTTGTATGGGGACCTCGAGGGTACCAATATCCCGCATATGACCAAGCCAAGCACGTTGGGAGAGTTGGCGCAGTCCGAGTGGGGCGCGCCGGAGCGGCGCACCCGCACCGTCAAGGACGAGATGCGGGCCAATCTGCTGTGCCGGCTGGAGACGGAGCAGCCGATCTTCCCGGGCATCGTCGGCTACGACGATTCGGTGGTGCCGCAGCTGGTGAACGCGGTGCTGTCGCGGCACAACTTCATCCTGCTGGGCCTCAGGGGCCAGGCGAAGTCGCGCATCGTGCGCGGGCTGGTGGCGCTGCTGGACGAGGAGCTCCCGATCCTGGAAGGGAGCGAGGTCAACGACAACCCGTTCGCCCCGATCTCCAAGTACGGCCGCCAGCTGGTGGAAGAGCACGGCGATCGCACGCCGGTGGCGTGGGTGCCGCGCGCGCAGCGCTACGTCGAGAAGCTCGCCACGCCGGACGTGACGATCGCCGACATCATCGGGGACGTCGATCCCATCAAGGCGGCCCGGGGCGGGCACCTGCTGTCGGACGAGCTGACCATCCACTACGGCCTGCTGCCGCGGGCCAACCGCGGCGTGTTCGCGATCAACGAGCTGCCCGACCTCGCCGCCAAGATCCAGGTCGGCCTGTTCAACATCATGCAGGAGGGCGACGTCCAGATCAAAGGCTACCCGATCCGCCTGTCGCTGGACGTCGCGCTGGTGTTCACCGCCAACCCCGAGGACTACACCGCGCGCGGCAAGATCATCACGCCGCTCAAGGACCGGGTCGGCTCGGAGATCACGACGCACTACCCGCGCTCGCTCGAGCTCGGGATGGCGATCACCGACCAGGAGGCGTGGCTCGACCGCGGCGGCCGGCCGGTGATGGTGCCGGACTTCATCGCCGAGCTGGTGGAGCGGGTGGCGTTCGAGGCGCGCGGCGACAAGCGCGTGGACAAGCGCTCGGGCGTGAGCCAGCGCCTGCCCATCTCGGTGCTGGAGAACGTGGTCTCCAACGCCGAGCGGCGCGCCACGGTGAACCGCGAGAAGACGATCGTGCCGCGCGTCTCCGACGTGTACGCCGCGGTGCCGGCCATCACCGGCAAGCTGGAGCTCGAGTACGAGGGCGAGCTGCAGGGCGCCGACGTGATCGCGCGGGAGCTGATCCGGCGGGCCGCGGGCGCGACGTTCGGCGACCGGGCCGGCGGCGCGAACGTGGACGACATCGTGCACTGGTTCGACGAGGGCGGCGCGCTGAAGGTCTCGCACGACGAGCGGTCGGACACGCTGCTCAAGGGCTTCGGCGTGGTCCCGGGACTGCTGGACCTGGTGGACCGCGTGGGGCTCGCGCGGCGCAAGGACCCGGCGACGACCGTGGCCGCATGCGAGCTGGTGCTCGAGGGCCTGTCCGCCGAGCGGCGGATCGCGCGCAGCGAGGAAGCGGGTTACACGCGGGTCCGTCCGGAGCGGCAGCCGCCCTTCCCCAAGTCCGGACCCGGCAGCCCCTTCGCCTGACCGCGCGCGGCGCGCCGGCCGGCGCGCCGGGCGTCCTGTCGCCCCACGGCCGCGGCCCGTATCTTCGGCGCATGGCCGTCATCACGGTCACCCGGCAGTACGGTTCCGGCGGCTCCCTCGTGGCCCGGCGGGTGGCCGAGCGCCTCGGGTGGACGGTGATCGACAACGAGTTCGTCGGCGAGGTCGCGCGCCGGGCGGGCCTGCCCTCGGAGACCGTCGCGGCCAGCGAGGAGCGCTCGCCGTCCCTGATCGAGCGCCTGGGCCGCACGCTGTCCATCTCCGCTCCCGAGATGTTCGTTCCCGCCGCCGCGACGGGCGCCGAGCCCGACGAAGACACGGTGCATCGCATCACCGAGCGCGTCATCGCCGAGGCGGCGGCGCACGGCCGGGTCGTCCTGGTCGGCCGCGGCGCCATGGCGTACCTGGCCACGGCCCCCGCGTCGGCCGACGTCCTGCACGTGTACGTCGTGGCGCCGCGGGAGGTGCGCATCCGGACGATCGTGGCGCGGCTGGGCGTCGCCGAGCACGACGCGGCGCGGAAGATCCACGAGGTGGACGCCGTCCGCGAGCGCTTCCTGGAGCACTACTACGCCCGCCGCCGGGACGACGCGGCCAACTACCACCTGGTCGTGAACACCGCGTGGCTGGGGTACGACGGCGCGGCCGACATCATCGTCGAGACGGCGCGGCGCCGGGGAATGCCGTAGGCAGCGTACCGTTCACTGCAACAGCGGCACCTCGGGCACCTTCCGCCAGATCACCAGCGACGCGAGCACGCACACCAGGCCGCCGACCGCGACGGCCACCGGCGCCCCGAGGTGCTCGGCGACCCAGCCGGCCTGGAACGCCCCGAACGGCGCCATCCCAAGGAAGGTGAAGACGTAGACGCCCATCACGCGGCCCCGCAGCTCGTCGGGCACGATCGTCTGCAGGAGCGTGTTGGTGACGGCGCTGTTGAGGATCATCGCGCCCCCCGTGACCGGCAGGATCAGCAGCGCCAGCGGAAACCACGGGTTCACCGCGAACGCGGCGACCGCCAGGCCGAACACCGGCCCGGACCACGTCAGCACTCTCCCCTTCTTCACCCGGACGTCGAGCGCCGCGAGCACCAGCGCCGCGGTCACCGCTCCCACGCCCGTCGCCGCCATCATGAAGCCCAGGCCCGCGGCGCCCACCCCGAGCTCGTCGCGCGCGAACACCGGCATCAGCACCAGGTACGGGTAGCCGAAGATGCTGACGATCCCGATCAGCGAGACCAGCGCCAGCACGCGCCGGTCGCCGCGGACGAACCGCGCCCCGTCGCGGAACTCCGTCCACGCGTTGCCCGGCCGCCGCGCCGGCGCGAACGGCGGCAGCCGCATCGCCGCCAGGCCCCAGATCACCGCCAGGTACGACACCGCGTTGAGGAAGTAGCACCAGCCGAGACCCACGACGCTGATCAGGATCCCCGCGACCGAGGGCCCGACCACCCGCGCGGCGTTGAACGCCGAGGAGTTGAGCGCGATCGCGTTGCCGAGGTCCTCCTTGCCCGCCAGCTCCACCATGAAGGCCTGCCGGGCAGGCGTGTCGACGGCATTGACGGTGCCGAGGAACACGGCGATCACCGCCACCTCCCACAACGCGATGCGGTGGGTCCAGATCAGCACGGCGAGCGCCGCGGCCTGCACCGCCGACAGTGCCTGGGTGAGGATCACCAGCCGGTGCTTGTTGACCCGGTCCACGAACACGCCCGCCGGCAGGGAGAGCGCCAGGATGGGCAACGATGTGAGCGCGCTCACCAGGCCGACCCAGAACGCCGAGTTGGTGAGCTCGAGGACCAGCCAGCCCTGGGCGATGTTCTGCATCCAGGTGCCCACCAGGCTGGTGCCCTGGCCGAAGAAGAACAGCCGGAAGTTGCGGTGCCGCAGGGCGCGGAACGGCGCGGGCATTGCCGGAATGTGGCGCCCGGACGAGCTTACGGGGAGTCCCGTGCGCTACACGACCTTTTCCAAGTACATCGACCAGCTGGCCGATGCGGTCAATCTTCAGGACCTGCTCGACCAGCTCGCGGACTTCCTGCTGCAGTCGGGGTTCGCGGGCGACGCGGGCGAGCGCCTGTGGGGGGGGGGCGAAGGCGGCGAGCAGGACGGCGACCGCTCGCTCGACGCGCTCCGCGAGGCGATCCTCGAAGCGCTGAAGAACTCCGGCATGCTGACGCCGGACATGCTGAAGGTGCTGCGCGGCGAGAGCACCGGCGATGCCGAGCGCGACGCGGAGCTCGAGCGCCAGCTCGCCGAGCTGCTCGACACGATCGTGCAGCGCCTCATCGAGCAGGGCTACCTCTCCACCGCGGAGGCGCCGCGCATGCCCGGCGGCCAGGAGGTGGTCGAGGGGACCGAGGGCCAGGCGCGCTCGGCCGCGCAGCAGGTGCATTTCAACCTCACCGAGAAGGGCATCGATTTCCTCGGGTACCGCTCGCTGCGCAACCTGCTCGGCAGCATCGGCCGGTCCAGCTACGGGAGCCACGACACGCCCTACCTCGCCACCGGCGTCGAGGCCGAGGCGGCCAGTCGCCCGTACGAGTACGGCGACACGATGAACCTCGACGTGATCGCGACGCTGCTCTCGGCCATCGAGCGCGAGGGGCTCGGCGTGCCCCTCGATCTCGAGTACCGCGACCTCATGGTGCACCAGGCGGAGTACCGCTCCAGCGCCGCCACGGTGCTCATGCTCGACTGCTCGCACTCCATGATCCTGTACGGCGAGGACCGCTTCACCCCGGCTAAGAAGGTCGCGCTCGCCCTCACCCACCTGATCCGCACCCAGTTCCCGGGCGACACGCTGCGGGTGGTGCTGTTCCACGACTCGGCCGAGGAGATCCCGCTCGCCCGGCTCGCCCACGCCCAGGTCGGCCCGTACCACACCAACACCGCCGAGGGGCTCAAGCTCGCCCGCCGGCTGCTGCTGGCGCAGCGCAAGGACATGCGCCAGATCATCATGATCACCGACGGAAAGCCGTCCGCGCTCACCCTCCCGGACGGCCGGGTCTACGTCAACTCGATGGGACTCGATCCCCGGATCCTGCAGGCCACCTTCCGCGAGGTCGCCCTGTGCAAGCGCAGCAACATCATGATCAACACCTTCATGCTGGCGCGCGACCGGATGCTGGTGGACTTCGTCAAGAAGGTCTCGGAGATCTGCCGCGGGAAGGCGTACTTCACCAACACGATGACCCTCGGCCAGTTCATCCTCATGGACTTCATGAAGCGCAAGACGATGCGCGTCAGCTGACCGGCGCGCCGGTCCGCGCTCCCGCCGCTCCGTGATCGACCTGGCCGTGGCCCTCCGCACCGTGGTGTTCGCCGCCGTGGCGGTCCTGGTGCTCGGCGCCTTCGGCGCGATGGCCGTGCAGGCCCGCACCATCGACCCCTTCGGCCGCCTGGCCCGCGCGATCCGCGCGCTCACCGATCCGCTGCTCACGCCCATCGAGCGCCGCATCCTCCGTTCCGGCGGGAACCCGCAGTCCGCGCCGTGGTGGCTGGTGGGCATCGCGGTCGCGGGCGGGATCGTCCTGATCAGCGCCGTCGCGTGGACCGCCGGCCAGGCCGCCGCGCTCGCCGCGGCCGCGAGCCTCGGCCCGCGCTACGCGCTGCAGCTCGCCGTCTACTGGGCGTTCAACCTGGTCATCCTGGCCCTGGTCGTGCGGGTGATCGCCTCCTGGATCGGCGCGACCCGGTTCACGCCGTGGATGCGCCCGTTCGTCTTCCTCACCGAGTGGTTGCTCGCCCCGCTCCGGCGCGTGGTGCCCCCGCTGGGCATGATCGACATCACGCCCCTGGTCGCCTGGTTCCTGCTCCAGCTCGTCCGCGACTGGGTGGTGCGCGCGCTGTGACGCCGTGGCTGCGGGAGACCGCGCGCGGCGTCAGCATCGCCGTGCTGGTCGCGCCCCGCGCCTCCCGCACCGCCGTGGCCGGCGACGCCGGCGACCGCCTGCGCATCCGTGTCGCCGCCCCGCCGGTCGAGGGCGCGGCGAACGAGGAGCTGATCCGCTTCCTCGCCCGCACCCTCGGCCTCCCGCGCGCGAGCGTGACGCTGACCGCCGGCGCCGCCGGCCGCCGCAAGACCGTGGCCGCCGAGGGCATCGGCGCCGAGGCGGCGCTCCGGCTCCTCTCCGCCTAGCGCGAGCGCGCGCGGCCTCCGCGCGGGCCGCCGCCGCGGGACCGGGGCCGGCCGCCCCGGCTCCGCACGCTGGACGGGTGGCGCGCGCGCCGGGCCCCTGGTTAGCTTCCCTTCACAACCGATACCGTGGCGATTTGCGGCGTATTGCGGCCACGTAAAACATTCCGCTAAAAAGCCGGCCTGGTGGTGCCTGCTTTCGGCGCCGCCGGGCTTTGACGTTGTGGAGACTCCGGGTGGGATCAGCGGACCGACGGGACCAGCTGCAGCGTGCGCTCGAGAAGCGGATCCTCGTGCTCGACGGGGCGATGGGCACGATGATCCAGGGCTACGGCCTCGCCGAGGACGACGTCCGCGGCGAGCGCTTCCGCGCGCACCCGGTGCCGCTCAAGGGGAACCACGATCTCCTCTCGCTCACGCGGCCCGACGTGGTGGAGGCGATCCACCGCGCCTACTTCGAGGCCGGCGCCGACATCGCCGAGACCAACACGTTCACGGCGACCCGGATCGCGCAGGCGGACTACCGCACCGCGGACCTGGTGCGGGAGCTGAACCTCGCCGCCGCGCGCATCGCCCGCCGCGCGGCGGACGACTTCTCCGCGCGCCAGCCGGACCGGCCTCGGTTCGTGGCCGGCATCCTCGGCCCCACCAACCGCACCGCTTCGCTGTCGCCCGACGTCAACAACCCGGGCTTTCGTGCCGTCGACTTCGACCAGCTCGCCGCGGCCTACGGGGAGCAGGCCGAGGCCCTGCTCGAGGGCGGCGTGGACCTGCTGATGGTCGAGACCGTCTTCGACACGCTGAACTGCAAGGCGGCGCTGTTCGCGATCCGCGACCTGCTCGACCGCCGCGGACTCGACCTGCCGGTCATGATCTCGGGCACCATCACCGACCGGAGCGGCCGCACGCTCTCGGGCCAGACGCCCGAGGCGTTCTGGCATTCGGTGCGCCACGCGGCGCCGTTCAGCATCGGGCTCAACTGCGCCCTGGGGGCGCGGGACCTGCGGCCCCACGTCGAGGAGCTCGCCCGCGTCGCCGACGTGGCGGTGAGCTGTCACCCCAACGCCGGCCTGCCGAACGCGTTCGGCGGGTACGACCAGGGACCGGCGGAGACCGCGGCGCTGCTCGGGGAGTTCGCGGCCAGCGGGCTGGTGAACATCGTCGGCGGCTGCTGCGGCACCACGCCCGCGCACATCGCCGCCGTGGCGGCGGCGGTGGCCGGCCTGCCGCCGCGGCCGATCCCCCGCGTGGAGCCGCACACGCGCCTGGCGGGCCTCGAGCCGCTGGAGATCCGGCCCGACGGCCTGTTCGTGAACGTGGGCGAGCGCACCAACGTCACCGGCTCGGCCAAGTTCGCCGAGTGCGTCAAGCGCGGCGACTGGGAGGCCGCCGTGCGGATCGCGCGCGAGCAGGTCGAGAACGGCGCCCAGGTGATCGACGTCAACATGGACGAGGCCCTGCTCGACTCGGTCGCCGCGATGCGGACGTTCCTCAACCTGATCGCCGCCGAGCCCGGCATCAGCCGCGTCCCGGTGATGATCGACTCCTCGCGCTGGGAGGTGATCGAGGCGGGCCTGAAGTGCCTGCAGGGCAAGGGCGTGGTCAACTCGATCAGCCTCAAGGAGGGCGAGGAGGCGTTCCTGGCCCACGCGGGGCGGGTGCGACGCTACGGCGCGGCCGTGGTGGTGATGGCGTTCGACGAGCGCGGCCAGGCGGACAGCTACGAGCGCCGGATCGAGATCCTGACGCGCGCCTACACGCTGCTCACCACGCGCGCGGGCTTCCCGCCCGAGGACGTGATCCTCGACCCGAACGTCTTCCCGGTCGGCACCGGGCTGTCGGAGCACGCGACCTACGCCGTGGACTACCTGCGCGCCTGCCGCACGGTCAAGGAGACGCTGCCGCGCGCGCTGGTCTCGGGCGGCGTGAGCAACCTGTCGTTCAGCTTCCGCGGCAACCCCGCGGTCCGGCAGGCGATGCACTCGGCCTTCCTGTTCCACGCCCGCAGCGCCGGCATGGACCTCGGCATCGTGAACCCGGGCCAGCTCACGGTCTACGACGACATCCCGAAGGACCTGCTCGAGGCCGTCGAGGACGTCCTGTTCAACCGCCGCGACGACGCCACCGAGCGGCTGATCGCCCGCGCCGAGCGCGCGGCGGGCGCCCCGAGGGCGGCGCACGCGGCGGAGTGGCGCGGCTGGCCGGTGGAGCGGCGCCTGGCGCACGCGCTGGTGGAGGGCATCCTCGACCACGTCGAGGCCGACACCGAGGAGGCGCGCCGCGGGCGCGAGCGCGCCATCGAGGTGATCGAGGGCCCGCTGATGGACGGGATGAACGTGGTGGGGGACCTGTTCGGCGCCGGGAAGATGTTCCTGCCCCAGGTCGTCAAGAGCGCCCGGGTGATGAAGAAGGCGGTCGCCTACCTGGTGCCGTTCATCGAGCGGGAGCGCGCCGCCGGGGGCGGCGGCGCGCCGCGCACCAACGGCACGATCGTCGTCGCCACCGTGAAGGGCGACGTGCACGACATCGGCAAGAACATCGTGGCCGTGGTGCTGCGCTGCAACAACTACGAGGTCGTGGACCTCGGCGTGATGGCTCCCGCCGCCACGATCCTGGAGACCGCGCGCCGGGTGGGCGCCGACGCCGTCGGCCTGAGCGGCCTCATCACGCCCTCGCTGGACGAGATGGTGCACGTCGCGGGCGAGATGCAGCGGGAGGGGTTCACCATTCCGCTGCTGATCGGCGGCGCGACCACGTCGCGGATCCACACCGCCGTGCGCATCGAGCCGGCGTACCAGGGGCCCACCGTGCACGTGGCCGACGCGTCGCGCAGCGTCGGCGTGGTCGCCAGCCTGCTCAGCCCGGCCCGGCGCGCCGGCTTCACGGCGGAGGTGCGCGCCGACTACGGCCGGCTGCGGCGCGAGCACGAGCAGCGGCGCGCGGAGGGCCGGCTGGTGGCGCTCGATGCGGCGCGGCGCAACAAGCTCGCGCTCGCGTGGGACGGCTACCGTCCGCCGCAGCCCGCCGTCGAGGGCGTGCGCTGCCTGGACGACGTTCCGCTCGAGGAGCTGCTCGCGACGGTGGACTGGACGCCGTTCTTCGCCGCCTGGGAGCTGCGGGGCCGGTATCCCGAGATCCTCGACGATCCGGCGAAGGGCACCGAGGCCCGGCGCCTGCTCGACGACGCCCGGCGCCTGCTCGAGAGGCTGGCCGCCGAGCGCTGCCTCCACGCGCGCGCCGTGTTCGGCCTGTTCCCGGCCAACAGCGTCGGCGACGACGACATCGAGGTGTACGCCGACCGCGGCCGCACCCGGGTCCTCACCGTGCTGCACCACCTGCGCCAGCAGATGGAGCGGCCCGCGGGCCGGCCGAACCTGTGCCTGGCGGACTACGTGGCGCCGCGCGACTCCGGCCTGCCGGACTGGATCGGCGCCTTCGCGGTCACGGCCGGGATCGGGGCCGACGAGATCGCGGCGGCGTTCGAGCGGTCGCACGACGACTACTCGGCCATCCTGGTCAAGGCGCTCGCCGACCGGCTCGCCGAGTCGCTGGCCGAGCGCCTCCATGAGCGCGTGCGGCGCGAGTTCTGGGCCTACGCGCCCGACGAGCGACTCGACAACGCGGCGCTGATCGCCGAGGGCTACCGCGGGATCCGGCCCGCGCCGGGCTATCCCGCCTGCCCGGACCACACCGAGAAGGCGGCCCTGTTCGCGCTGCTCGACGCCACGGCCCGCACCGGCATCCGGCTCACCGAGAGCGGGGCGATGTGGCCGGCGGCCTCGGTGAGCGGGTGGTACTTCGCGCACCCCGACGCGGCCTACTTCGGCCTCGGGCGGATCGGCCGGGACCAGGTGCAGGACTACGCGCGCCGCAAGGGCATGGACCTGCGGGCGATGGAGCGCTGGCTGCGGCCGGTGCTGGGGTACGACGCCGATGGCTGAGCGGACGCTGCGGGACCTGATCGCGGACGGGCGCGTGCACCTGTTCGACGGCGCGATGGGCACGATGCTCTACGCCCGGGGCGTCTTCATCAACGTCTGCTACGACGAGCTGGCGCTCAAGGCCGCCGACCTGGTGCGCGACATCCACCGCGACTACGTGAAGGCCGGCGCCGAGATCCTGGAGACGAACACCTTCGGCGCCAACCCGGTCAAGCTCGGGCACTACGGGCTGGCCGAGGACACCGCGGCCATCAACCGCCGCGCCGCCGAGCTGGCGCGCGAGGCCGCGGGCAGTCGCGCGCTCGTGGCCGGCGCCATCGGCCCGCTCGGCGTCCGCCTCGAGCCGTTCGGCGAGACCTCGCGCGTGGACGCGTTCGAGCTGTTCAAGCGGCAGGCGCAGGCGCTGCTCGAGGGCGGCGTGCACGGCTTCGTGCTCGAGACCTTCTCGGACCTCGACGAGATCCGCGAGGCGCTGCGCGCGGTGCGCGCCGTGTGCGACCTGCCCGTGTTCGCGCAGATGACGATCCAGGAGGACGGCGCGACGGCCTACGGCAGCGACCCCGAGTCGCTGGCCCGCGCGCTCGACGAGGCCGGCGCCGACGTCATCGGGCTCAACTGCTCGGTCGGCCCGCAGGGGGTGCTCGAGGCGATCGAGCGCATGGCCCAGGTCACGTCCCGCCCGCTGTCGGCGCAGCCCAACGCCGGGCTCCCCCGCCAGGTGGGCGACCGCAAGATGTACATGGCCTCGCCCGAGTACACCGGCGAGTACGCCAAGCGGCTCGTGGAGGCCGGCGCGCGGTTCGTGGGCGGCTGCTGCGGCACGACCCCCGAGCACATCAAGACCATGGCCGCCTACGTGCAGAGCGTCTCGCCGCGGCAGGTGATCGCCGTGTCGGCGGAGCCGGTGGTCGCGCCCACCGGCGTGGAGCCGGTGCCGCTGGCCGAGCGGTCCCGCTGGGGCCGGAAGCTCGCCGCGGGCGCGTTCCTCACCACCGTCGAGATCGTGCCGCCGCGCGGCGTGGATCCGGCCGCGATGCTCGCCGGCGCCCGGCAGCTCAAGGACGCGGGCGTGGACGCGATCAACGTGCCGGACGGCCCGCGCGCCCAGAGCCGGATGGGTGCGCTGATGAGCGCGCTGCTGATCGAGCGCGAGGTCGGGATCGAGACGGTGATCCATTACTGCTGCCGCGACCGCAACCTGCTGTCCATGCTCTCCGACCTGCTCGGCGCGGCGGCGCACCGGCTCCGCAACCTCCTGGTGATCACGGGCGACCCGCCGAAGATGGGCCCCTACCCGGAGGCGACCGGCGTCTTCGACATCGACGCGATCGGGCTCACCAACCTGGTGCACCGCCTGAACCACGGCCTCGATCCCGGCGGTAACCCCATCGGCGCGCCCACCGCGTTCGTGATCGGCGTCGGCGTCAATCCGGTCGCCGTCGATCCCGCGCGGGAGCTCAAGCGCTTCGAGTGGAAGGTGGACGCGGGGGCCGACTTCGCCATCACCCAGCCGGTGTTCGATCCGGAGCAGCTCGAGCGCTTCCTCGACCGGGCGGCCGGCTTCCGCATTCCCGTCGTCGCCGGCATCTGGCCGCTGATCTCGCTGCGCAACGCGGAGTTCCTCGCCAACGAGGTGCCCGGCGTGTCCGTGCCCGCCGAGGTGATCGCGCGCATGCGCCGCGCCCAGGAGCGCGGCAAGGACGCGGCCCTCGCCGAGGGCGTCGCGATCGCGCGCGAGATGCTCGAGCGCATCCGGCCCGCGGTCCAGGGTGTCCAGGTCAGCGCGCCCTTCGGCCGCATCGGCGTCGCGCTCGACGTGCTGGCCTGACGGCCCGCTCCGGCCACTGCACGTTCTTGCAGCCCCCGGGGCCCGCCGGTTGCACCTCGCGCCGGCCCTGTCCTCCGTCCGCCGTTTGCAGTAAACTGTAGCGCAAGGACTTAGGCCCAGGGACGCACTCGGCACGGACATTGCTTTTTCAAAGCTCCGACGAACTCCTCAGCGACCCGACCCAGAGCGCGCGAGTCCCGATGCCACGACTCGACGATGGCCGGCTTCACGATCTTCGAGGCCGTCCTGGTCATCATCATCATCTTCGTCGTGGTCGCCAGCCTGATCCCCAAGGTCGGGCAGACCCTCGGCCACGCCCGCGTGAACCGGTCGGCCAACGTGATCGCCGCGCAGTTCCTGCTGTCGCAATCCCTGGCCGCGCGGCAGCACTCGCCCGTGATCGTGACGGTCAACCCGTCCACGCTCGCGTTCACCATCAGCCAGCCGCCGCCCAGCAACACGGTGCTGCGGACCTACGTGTTCGACATCACCTCCGACTTCAAGCTTGGGGCGCTGTCGGCCACGCCGGCCAGCGTGCAGATCATGCCCAACGGCACGGCCAACGCGACGATGCTCGTGACCGTGGGCGGATCGGACTACTACCACCAGGTGCGCATCACCCAGGCGGGGCAGATTCGCATCACCCGCTGAGGTCCGCCAGGGGCTTCACGCTGGTGGAAATCATGATGGCGGTGGTGATCTTCTCGGTGGTGATCCTCTCGCTGGTGGGACTCTCGTACCGGGTGGCCAAGTACTCGACGCGCGCGACCGACCAGGCGCTGGGCATGTCGGCCCTGCTCGCCAAGGTGGACCGCGCCGCCACGATCCCCTTCGACAGCCTGCCTACCCTGGTGGGCTGCGACACGACGCAGAGCGGCCTGTACCGGGTGTGGGGCTGCACCGCGGTGACCATCCTCTCGCCCCGCCTCGACAGCGTGCAGATCATCGTGACGTCGACCCTGCCCGCCGCGCGGCCCGACACCGTCAACATGCAGCGGGGCAAGGAACGCCGCCCCGTGCCGCTGCGGTGACGCCCCCCGCCGCGCGCCGGGCCGGCTTCGTGCTGGCCGAGCTGCTGGTGGCGATGATGATCGCCGCCATCATCGGCATGTCGCTGACCCAGCTCGTCATCTCGCAGTCGCGGTTCGTCGCGCTGCAGGGCGCCCTGATGCAGGCGCGGGGCGGGGCGCGCGCCGCCCTCAACGTGATCGCGGCCGACCTGAGGATGGTGAGCGACAGCGGGCTGGTGGACGCGGCCGCCGACTCGGTCACGGTCCGGGTACCCTTCGCCTTCGGCGTCGCCTGCACCCAGTCCTCCGGCCACACCGTCGTGAGCTTGCTCCCCGCGGACTCGGCCACGTACTTCTCGGCGACCGCCAGCGGCTACGCGTGGCGCGATTCGACCGGGAAGTTCGTGTTCGTCGAGCCGGCGACCGCCGGCAGCAGCACCGGGAGCCAGTGCGGCCCGCCGTACCTCAACAAGACGATCGCCATCCTGGGCGCGCCCGGCTGGCCGCCGCTGGCCGTCGCCGTCGGTCCCAACGACCTGCGCACGCCGCCCGGCTCGGTGGTGTACCTGTACCAGGTCGTGCGCTACGCCTTCGCGCCGTCGGCCCAGGTGCCCGGCCGGATCGGCCTGTGGCGCACCGTCCTCTCGACCGGCGAGCGCGACGAGCTGGTGGCGCCGTTCGACACGAGCGCCGCCTTCCAGTTCCTCGACAGCACCTACACCGCCCGGCCGGCGCCGCCCGCCGACCTCAACACGGTCAAGGGCGTGCGCCTGGTCCTGGTGGCGACCAGCGAGCAGCCCCCCGAGGGCCGCACCCTGCCGATGCAGTTCAACCTCACGACCGATGTCGTGTTCCGGAACCACTCCTGACCGCGGCGCCGCGCCGCCCGCCGGGCGCGCGGTGACCCGGGCCGCGGCCGGGCGCCGCGGCGGCGCCGCCGGCTTCGTGCTGGCCGAGCTGCTGGTGGCGATGATGATCGCCGCCATCATCGGCGTGTCGCTGACCCAGCTGGTGATCTCGCAGTCGCGGTTCGTCGCCCTCCAGGGCGCCATCATGCAGGCTCGGGGCGGCGCCCGCGCCGCGCTCAACGTGATCGCCGCCGACCTCAGGATGGTGAGCGACAGCGGGCTGGTGGGCGCCAACCCGGATTCGATCACGGTCCGGGTGCCGTACGTGTTCGGGATCTCGTGCGGGCAGTGGAACGGGCGGATCGTGGTGAGCCTGCTGCCGGCCGACTCCGCCACCTACTTCTCGGCCACGGCCAGCGGCTACGCGTGGCGCGACTCGACCGGGAAGTTCGTGTTCGTGGAGCCGGCCACCGCCGGCCGCAGCTGGGGGTGGGCGTGCAACTGGCCGCGCGCCAACCCGCCGATCCGGGTTTTGGGCACGCCCGGGTGGCGGCCGCTCGCCGTGGCGCTGCGCCCGAACGACGTCCGCACGCCGCAGGGCACGGTGGTGTACCTCTACCAGCTGGTGCGTTACGCGTTCGCGCCCTCCGCGCAGCTGCCGGGCAGGATCGGCCTGTGGCGCACGGTCCTCTCGACCGGCGAGCGCGACGAGCTGGTGGCGCCGTTCGACAGCACCGCCGGCTTCCAGTTCCTCGACAGCACCTACACCGCGCAGGCCGCGGTCCCCACCGACCTCAACACGATCAAGGGGATCCGCCTGCTCCTGGTCGCGACCAGCGAGCAGCCACCCGAGGGTCGCACCCTCCCCATGACGTTCCGGCTCACGACCGATGTGGTGTTCCGGAACCACTCCTGACCGCGCCGCCGAGCGCGGCTTCGTGCTCGCCACGACCCTGCTCGTGACGACGCTGCTCACCGTCATGCTCGCCGCGTCGTTCCTGCTGGTGTCGGCGGAGCAGCGCACCACCGACAACTCGTTCGGCACGGCGCGCGCGCTGGCGCTGGCGCAGGCCGGCCTGCAGAACTACTTCTCGCAGAACCGCGGCCTCACCGACTCGATGAGCTGGGACTCGACGCGCATCCCGCTGGTGCTCGGCTACGCCGACGTGGTG
>Ga0187777_10000984_pt1 | contig 18711 bp, 16 predicted proteins | sample 1015_Q2_SP5_10_M_FD_132416 | JGI IMG/M metagenome (GOLD analysis project Ga0187777, IMG submission 132416) | Tropical peat soil microbial communities from peatlands in Department of Meta, Colombia - 1015_Q2_SP5_10_MG | ecosystem: Environmental > Terrestrial > Soil > Wetlands > Peat | place... | reverse complement strand
GGATCGAGATGCTCGAGGACGAGCTGGTTCATCCGCTCGTTAACGGCATAGTTCTCAAGCATCCCCTGTCGAAAATCCGGGCTGGCCGAAGCTGTGGCGCGAGCCATGAGATCCCCTCGATTCCCCTTGTGCGCAGAGACTAACGCAGAATTGTGTGTGAAACGAAAGGAAAAGGCCATAACTAAGAGGAAAAGCCCTGCCATGGCGATCGACTCTAAACCCCTGTATTTACTAGGAGAGAATTTTTGGCTGGGAGGCCTGGACTCGAACCAGGATAGCCAGATCCAGAGTCTGGAGTCCTACCAATTGGACGACCTCCCAACCGGGGGTACTGCAGGAAGTAGCAGAAGCAAGGAAAGGATTCGCACCCGCACTTCAACCTTTCTAGATTAAACGGGACTTTCTCCTCCGTCAACTTCGCACACACGCTTTCCGTCGTCGCAGAATCAGGCAAGTCTCATTCTCTGCAGAAGTTAGTTGCGGCAGCAGAGCGAGCCGTGATACTTTGCCCCGCACGTCCCAGGTCCTTGACTTAAGACCTCAACAGAGGTGCTCGTGACCAGGGTTCGAGCTTAGCGCCTCCCAAAGACGCAGAGCCGGAGATGTCTTTACGGGTTTTGTTAACGGCGAGCGGTGAGTGGCCTCAGGTCAAAGGGCAAGAACAATCATGAATTTTCATCCGCGTGTAACGCGCTCCAGTTACCGGATTCCCGCTCTCCTTATCCTCGGTGCCTGCCTCTCGGGGCCGGCGACTCTTCTCGGGCAAGGTCCTGCCGGAGCTGGCACCAATCAGACCTCTCTTCCGGATTCGCCCCAGCCCAAACCTCAGGGCATGACTAGCCAGGCGGTAGGCACGACGACCCGGTTCGTCGGTTATATGACGAACAAATCTTTTGTCTTCCCCGACATCGCGCACAGCGAAGGTCCGATGACCCCGGGTGAGAAGTTCAGGCTCTTCATCAATCAGAGTGTCTCTCCCCCGTATCTTATCGCCGCTGGAATCAACGCCGCTTACAGCCAGGCCAGGAACTCCCCTGAGGCGTACGGGCAAGGCTGGGACGCCTATGGAGGTCGCTTCGGCGCTGCCCTGGCCAGAACCTCTTCCAACGCATTTTTCGGTACCTTCGTCCTGGCGTCCACGCTACATCAGGACCCACGCTTCTACCCTCAATACCGCCCGACCGTCTGGGGCAGTGTAAAATATTCCGCCAAACGCTTGTTCGTCACGCGCAGCGATTCAGGCAGGGACGTCTTCAACAGCTCCCAGGTTGTTGGCACCTTGATGGCCGAATCGTTGGCCAACGTCTATCTGCCTGTCTCCGAGCAGAACGCTGGGAAAACGTTTGAACGTTTTGGAACCGACCTGGCCTGGAGATTCGCGGGCAACATGTTCAAGAACTACTGGCCGACCGTATTCCACGGAATGGGCCTGAACCGCCTGAAAGTGATTCCTGACCCCGGCTCGCCTGACAACCCCACAGGACCTCACTGAAAGAGGCGCTATTCCTTTTCCAGATGCTTGCGCGCTTCCTTCAATTCCGCCAGCTCCGCGGCTGAAATCTTCGGATACTCCAGGTTCAAGCGATCCAGCGCAGCCACCACCGTGGCGACTACCAGCAGCCGGCTGAACCACTTGTTGTCCGCCGGAACAATAATCCAAGGGGCATACTCCGTAGCCGTGTTGCGGATCATCTTCTCGTAAGCATCCTGGTACTCGTCCCAGTATTTGCGTTCCTTCAAATCGGCCGAGGAGAATTTCCAGAATTTCTCTTCGTTCTGCAGGCGTTCCATGAAGCGCCTCTTTTGTTCTTTCTTCGAAAGATGCAGAAAGAATTTGCACACGGCAATTCCGTTGCGAGTCAGATAGCGTTCGAACGCGGTAATGTCTTCGTAACGGCTTTTCCAGAAACCTTCTCCTCGCAGAGGATCCGGCAGGCGTTGTTTCTGCAGAAATTCAGGATGAACCCGGACGACGAGCACTTCTTCGTAATACGACCGGTTGAAGATGCCAATCTTGCCACGAGGCGGCATGCATCGGTTCGTTCGCCAAAGGAAGTCGTGCGCCAGTTCTTCGCTCGATGGCGACTTGAAGGAGTGGACATCCACGCCCTGCGGATTCACGCCGGACATGACGTGCTTGATCGTTCCGTCCTTCCCTGCCGCGTCCATCGCCTGGAACACCAGCAGCAATCCCCAGCTGCCTTGTGCGTAGAGCACTTGCTGCAGCTCGGAAAGCAATGAAACACCACGCTCCAGCAATTTCTTGGCTTCGGGCTTGTCTTCGGAATTGAGATGGTGCGTGTCCTCCGGATGATAATCCTCCAGGCGAAAGTCCTTCCCGGACATAACGACATACGGCTTGATGAGCTTGTGGAAATTCCTCAGTTTTGGCTTGGCCATCTTCGCTCCTGGTGGTGAATCGGCTTGAGGCGGGGCAAACTGCGGGCAGCCCAGGTTGAGCGAGCCGATCAGTTGCCCGCATGATTACACCGAAAACAAACGGGATTCAAGCTCGTGCGAGCTTTGCGGAGCTGTCTTCTCAAGTGCACACGTCGCTGAAAAAGTCTTGTGGCGCAACCACTCCTTTTTATCCCTGAAAGGGCAGTGCACATAGGTTGAGGCAATGGTCACAGCGCAGGCAAGAGTGCCTGTGCCATGAAAAACCCGCCTAGGGAGCCACTTCCTTCATTTTGCCGTCTTCCACGGTGTATTCGATTCCTCCCCATTTCACGCGGTTCGACGTGAAACCCGCCAGCCACACGATGAAGTGCACGGCATCTCGGACCGGAACCAGCCACAATCTCTTGCGTAGAACATCGTCGCCAACTCCCCACACACCCGCCACCCAGGCCATCGTCAGCCTCAACACGAGATAAGCCGCCAGATAGCCTGCCGAAACCCACGCTTTGGGCGCAACCAACGCCGCAGCCACCGCCCAAGGCAACCCGTGCGTAACGATCAACCCGAAGAACGACGCCGGGCGCACCAACCGGACCGTCCGTGCCCACCGCACCTGGTGTTCCCAAAAGTCTCGAAATCTCAACGCCGGATACATTGTCCAAACAGCTTCTCGGGAAAACAATACCTTGCCCCCCGCGGCGTGCACGCGGTTGCCAATCTCATAGTCGTCAGCCAGATAGTCCGCGAAGGATTCATATCCGCCGATCTTCTGCAGCCAAGCCTTCCTTGTGGTCACAGACGCTCCCAGGGCGAATGTCACGCCCTCTATCCACTCAGCAACCATGGCTCCGGGGAAGAAATCGCTTGCTGCGCCCACCGCTTCAAGCTCCGCCGGCAGATTTGGCTGCGCAATCCCCCGATAAAAACAGCTCACAATACCGACAGAGGGGTCGGCAAAGGGAGCGACCACTGCTCGCAGGTAGTTCGGGCCAACGCGAACATCGCCATCGCTCTGCACCAGAAATTCATGCTGCGCTTCGTGCGTTAGCAGCGCCAGATTATTTACTTTGCGATTCGTACCGGTCTGTTTGGCGCCGGAGAGAATCCGGATGCGGCGTTGCGGAAAATCTGCCATCACCCGCTGAATCACCGGCACAGCAGGATCAGACATTTCGTTCACACAAAAAAGAATCTCGTATTCGTCATAGTTCTGACGGCAGAAGCTCGAGAAATTCTCGCACGAACCGAAATCCACCCCGCGCACAGGTTTTAATATACTCACCGGCGGCCGGAACTCCGGAAGCCGCTTCTTTCTCTCTCTACGGAAAAAGCGAAAAGCCGCCAGCGTGGCGACGACGTAATAAGCCAGGGGCGCAAGTGCCAGGATAAGGATCAACAGGCGCCAGATGGCTATGTGGGGCATCATTCGGCGTTGAGAAGCAAAACTCGGTGATGTATAGACAAGTTGACCAAGCTCATCTGGCTAGCGTATGTCCATGGACGGACCGGACCGGCTCAAGAAAGGGTCCGTGCAAACGATAGGAGACGCCCCGCCATTCGATCGTGTTCGAAAAGAAACTCGCCAAGTAGAGCGCCAGATTCAGCCCATCCCGCACAAACGTCAGCCACGGCCTTCTTCGAACCGTTGGATCCTCAAGTCCCCACACCCCAATCAGCCACGCGACGGAAAACCGCAATACAAGGTACGCCGCGAAATAAGCTGCCGCAATTTTCCACGAGGGAACGATCGCCGCCACCAACAAGAACCAGGCAAACCCGAACGTCAGAAACATCCCCAGATAGCCGAGCAATCTCAAATTCTTGAGCTGAATCATCCAACGCAACTCGTGCGACAGAAATCCCTTTAGCCTCTCCTCGGGAAATACCATCCAGACGGCCTTTCGCATCACCTCGATTCGGTAACCTCGCTTGGCTACCATGTTGCCCAGCGCAAAATCGTCAGAGTGCATGTCGACCAGCGCATCAAAGCCGCCGATCTCTCTCAGTCGCGCCTTTGGGATCGCCATTGTCCATCCTAAAGCAAAGTCCAGCTTGCCGAACTTCCAGGCCAACAGCGTGCTTGCTGAGGAATCGGTCGGCACACCCACGGCGTCCAGGTCCGAGGTCAACGCCCCGTTAGTCTTGCTTCGGAACAATGCCGTGACCACTCCAACCTTCGGATCCTGGAAAGGCGCCACAACATCCCACAGATAATCCTTCTCCACGCGGACATCGCTATCGTTGATCACCAGCAAGTCATACTTTGCTTCTTTCGCCAGCCGGCAAAGACTGTTGGTCTTCCGGCTCTTTCCGGTTTGCTTGATGCCGGCGATGAGCCGGATGGACCGCTCAGGAAAGTCCTGTTTTAGTTTCTCGATGAGGGCGATGACCGGATCGTCTGTCTCCGCCACGGCAAAGACAATCTCATATTCCGGGTAGTCCACGCGGCACATGCTGGCGAAGTTTTCGTAAGCTTCTCTGTCCACACCGCGGACTGGCTTCAGTATGCTGACCGGGGGCGCAAAAGAGCGGTCAATCTCTGGCAGCCTCTTTCTTCCGCGAAAAAAGCTCCAGCCTGCGTAAATAGCAAGAAGGTAATAAATCAGCGGTGCCAGGGCTGGCAGCAGGATCACATAACGTAGGGTAGTCTGCCACACGCCGGTGTATGCTCCTGGGGAGTCTAAGCTTTCCGAAAACGATTCTTCTTGACCACCGCTCTTATCGAGGTGTTTTGTTAGCTAGGATACCACGTATCGCAAAAAGGTTGCCGGCTTCCCGCGTGCTAAACTGAAGCTCTAATTTCACACTATGGTCTCTTGAACTGCGCTCAAGGCGCCTACCTTACATGAATCGTGCCATCGGACAACGTGTCGGACCATCGCTTCTGATCCTCACGCTGCTTTGGATCTTCATCTACGGCCCCGGCCTCTTTCGTCCGCCTCTCATGGACGACGCGGACTCTTCCCACGCTGATGCCGGCCGTGAAATCCTCACACGCGGCGATTGGATCACTCTTCACGAAAATGGCATTCGCTATCTGGAAAAAGCTCCGCTTCCCTACTGGGCTATGGCCGTCTCGTTCAATGTGTTTGGAGTCGCGGCATGGACCGCGCGCCTTCCGCTTCATCTCAGCGTCCTGTTGTTGGCGTTCCTGATCTACCAGTTTGGACGCCGTTTCCTCTCGCCTCGCGCGGGCTTCTGGGGTGGAGTTTTATTCCTTGCCTCCATCGGCCCTTACTTGTTCACGCGCCTCATCATCCCGGATGTGACGGTCGGCCTGTGGCTCGGCATTGCTCTTTATTTCTTCCTGGATGGCTGGCAAAAGGAAAAGCCCTCTGTGCTTTCCTGCTGGGCTATTGCGGTGTCTGTAGCCCTGAATGTCCTGACGAAAGGCCTGATCGGTGTGGTCTTTCCGTGCGCCATCATTTTTGTCTTCTTGTTGCTTGTGGGCGAACTTCGCCATTTGCTGAAAATGCGTCTGGTGTCCAGCACCCTTGTCTTCTTTCTGGTCGCTGCTCCCTGGCATATTCTCGCTGCTCTGCGCAATCCGCCTGCGGGTCAGGCAAAAGGCTTTCTTTGGTTCTACTTTGTCAACGAACATTTCCGGCGCTATCTCGGTAAGCGCTATCCCGCGGATTATGGAACCGTCCCCATCCTCCTTTTCTATGGGCTCCTGCTGCTTTGGCTTCTTCCCTGGAGTTCCATTTTCCCTCAGGCACTTGCTCAGATCCGATTGCGGCTGCCTCGCATTGCGGGCTCACGAAAGTCCAATGAAGCAGTCCTCCTTCTCATGTTCTGCTGGGCGGCTGTCATTCTATTGTTCTTCAGTTTTTCCACGCGTCAGGAGTATTACGTCGCCCCCATCTTGCCTGCGCTCGCTCTGATCCTTGGGCAATGGCTCGCCCGCGAAGAGGAAGCTCCCATCGGCTCCGCGATTGCCCGAAGCGGGCGCGTTTCCGCCACTGTGTTGCTCGTTTTGGGGTTGCTGATCACCGGAATCACGATTGTTGTGGCCATCATTTCTCATCCGCCCAAACCCGGTGTTCAGCTCGCCGACCTTCTCAACAAAAATCCGGACGTTTACGTCCTCTCGCTGGGCCATTTTCTAGACCTCACCGGCAGCGCCATGGGACTCTTCCGAGGCCCGCTAATCGGCACCGCAATCGCCTTTTTCGTCGGGACGGGCCTGAATTGGCTGCTCCGCCGCCATGGCAAGGTTTCCGCCGCGAACTGGGCCTTGGTCGGCATGATGATTCTCTTCATCGAGTGCGCCCACATCTCTTTGCGCGTTTTTTATCCGGTTCTGGGCTCGCAGCCGCTTGCCGCCGCCATTCAGCGCACGTTGCAGCCTGGGGAAGAGATCATCTGTGATGGGGAATACGTGAACGCGTCTTCGGTGAATTTCTACACTGGCAAGCAGATGCTGATCTATCAAGGCCGCATCAATGGCCTCTGGTTCGGTTCCCTCTTTCCCGATGCGCCCCTGATTTTTCTGGAAGGCCATCAGCTCGAAGATGTCTGGGCGGGCTCTCGGCGCATCTATTTTGTTACGGGAGACGACAAGAGAAAGGAAGAACTGGAAAGAGTAGCGCCAGTCTATGTTCTTGCCGAATCCGGGGGCAAATTCGTTCTAACAAATCACGAGCCCGCGGCAATGGATGCGATCTCACAGACAACGGTTCGCTGATCAATTTTTCCCGGTAAGCAGCACAAGCGTCACGCCGACGCACACCATCACAACGCCCATCCATCGCTTCCTGGAGACTCGCTCTTTCAGCAAATATTTCGCGCCGAAGGTCCCCACGACATAGTTGAACGCCGAAGCGGGAATCACAACGCTTAGCGGCGCCCAAGAGAGCAAAATCAATAACGAATAGAAAGACGCAGCCAACAGGGGCAGTGCAAACCACACCCAGCCGTTTCTCACTGCCTCCCCGATGAACCGTAAGAGCACCATCGGGTGGAAGCTGCTCGGCTCGCCCACTTGCTTCATCCCGTAGGTCATGGCAATTTCGCCGCCCGTGCTGCAGCAGATGAAAAACACTAGCATAAAGCCCACTCTGATCATGGCGCCGCCGTCTTTGTCTCCGTGGTTGTGGGATGTGTCTGACCTACGAGCAAGACTCCCGTGACGATGAGGACAACCCCAATCCACCGCTGAGCATTCACGGCCTCATGTAGGATAATCACCGCCAATACGGTTTGTATCGCATAGCCAAAGGCGCCCGCGGGCATCACGTAACTGTAATCCGCCCAGCTCACCGCCGTCATGTAACAAAGGGTAAAGCCAATCAGAAAAAGTATGCCCAGCCAGATAGTGCCGTTGTGAATGGTCGAGAGCAGCGCATGCCAGATCCCAACAGCGGAAATCTGCACTGCCCCAATCTGCAGCATTCCGCGTTTCAGCATTAGGTCGCCCAGATTGGCGCACACCACCATCACCAGGACCACCGTAAGGGTCTTGATCCTTAGCCTGTGCTGGTGGCTCATTCTTTGTGGTTAATCGTTACCGCTCGCTGGGGAGGCCCCAGACATCGCCACCATGGTTTTCGGCTCTTCGCCGCCGTTGCGCACCCACTTCAAACGTTCCGCGCGTAGCTTTAGGAACTCGGTAGCTTCGTGATAAAGCCGCTTCCGTTCGTGGCTGTCCCATAGCGCCTCGCGCACGATGCGCCAGACAACCTTCGGGCGGAAGTAATACTCGTCGTAGAACCGTGTGACACCCGCCATCATGTCCGCCTTGGAGAGGTGCGGAAACTCAATGTGCGGCAGTTGGTGGCCCCCACGGTCGGCCAATGCCTCCACGCGCAAGAATCCCTCCTTGGACATCTGCTCGTGAAGCTCAGTGCCGGGCATGGCATGTGCCAGGGAAACCTGAATCGTTTCGCAATCGAGTTCCTTCGCAAAATCGATCGTCTTGTTGATCGTCTCTTTCGTCTCACCCGGCAATCCGATAATGAAATCGCCGTGCACCTTGATGCCGACCTTCTTGCAGTTCTTCATGAACTCGCGCGCCATCTCAGTGGTCGCGCCTTTCTTGATGTTCTTCAGAATCTGCGCGTCGCCGGACTCAAAGCCCACGATGAACAGGCGCGCTCCGCCATCCGCCATGGCCTTCAATTCCTCATACTTGCTGTGGCAGCGCGCGGTACAGGACCACTGGAACTTCAGCGGCTTGAACTCCCGGCTCATTTCGATGGCGCGATCCTTGCGGATATTAAAGGTGTCGTCATCGAAGAAGATCTCTTTCATCTGAGGGAAGTAGGCAAGCGCCTTTTTCACTTCCTCCACGACGTTGGCCACGGACCGGATTCGCCACGCATGGCCGGAAAGCGTCTGCGGCCACATGCAGAACGTGCAAAGCGCCGGGCAGCCTCGCGATGTATAGAAGGAGATGAAAGGGTTCAGAAGAAACGGCACGTTGTAGCGCTCGATCTGCAAATCGCGCTTGTAGATGTCCGTCGCAAAAGGCAGCGCATCCAGCTCTTCCGTATGCAACTGCGGCCGCGGCGCGTTGTGGACGATCTTCCCGTCCTTCTTATAGCTTGCGCCTAGAATCTGGTCCAGCGGCTTGCCGTGGGCATACTCCGCCACGGCGTGGTCAAACTCCCCGCGCACAATAAAGTCGATGTCTTCGCTGGAATTGAGTGTCTCTTCCGGCTTGATATGGCCGTGCGGCCCGACAAACGCCACTTTCAAGGATGGATTCGATTCCTTGATCTTTCTCAACAGCTTGACGTCACTCTCGAATCCCACCGTCGAAGTGAACAGCACCAGAAATTCGTAGTCCTTTGCGATTTGAACCGTCTGCTGCCAGTTGATCTTGTGCGGCGAGGCATCCAGAAGCCGGCTGCCGGGAATCAGCCCCGCTGGGTAACTCAACCAAACCGGATACCAATAGGACTCAATTTCGCGCGTCGCAGGCCACCGCGAACTCGCGCCGCCGTCGAAGTTCTCAAAGCTCGGCGGATTCAAAAGCAAAGTCTTCATTACATCTGGCATTCTTCTTACCCTCAGTACTTTTCAGAAATTCGATGCTCGTAACTTCGCAAACGGCCACACTCCCACGCCGGCGGCCGGTTTAGCAAACCCAATAGACCTGAATCATAGTTTACCCAACTTGGCTGTGCCATGGCACGCCTTTCTGCCAAGGGCACTTAAGATGCATCCAATAGCTAAATCCTGCATTAAGTGGAACTTGCCGCAAGCGTCCTGGAAATACTCGTAACGGCACGTAGAGGCAAAAAGGACTAGCCCCGCAAAACCTCATCGGTCGCTTCGGACAGAATCTCCCAGATTCGTCCCACCCAGTCCCGGTGCTCCGGTTTCATCAGCACAGAGCGAAGGCACGTCAAGCTCTCTTTGTCCTTTCGCATTCTACCCGACTCGAAAAACGCAGACGGCAATTCCGCGACCGCCAGATGAAGGTTCCTCTTTGCTGCCGCCTCGAAGATTTTCCTGCTCAAAGCGGACGCCTCACTGACGCTCTCCGCCTGCGGCGCGAAGACCACGATATCAAGTTCAGGCGTGAATCCCGCCACGAATCGGCTGTCAGCGGCGATCCTGCCATGAAAATCCAAGGCCGCTTCCCTGCACCCCTCCAGGCCCTTTGCAAATTCACCGCCTTTATCCAGTGGCAACAGCTTCTGCGTAGCCCATAACGCCACAGCCGCCGCTCCCGGCCTCGAGCACTCCAGGCTGATCTCGCCAAGGTGCAATTCCTTCGAGCTGAAATAGGTATACGGCGAGTCATGCCGATACAGGCGACCCACACCAGGATCCCGGAAAATCACGCAGCCGCATCCATACGGTTGTAAACCATGTTTGTGCGGATCGATCACGATCGAATCCGCGTTGCCAATGCCATCGAACGCCGCCCGCGCTTCCCTACCCAGATTATTTACCAGGCCAAAGTACCCGCCATAGGCCGCGTCACAATGCACGCGAAATCCATGCTTCTCCTTCAGCCTCAGAATCTCCGGAAGCGGATCGACAGAACCAGTCGCCGTCGCACCCATAGTTCCAACGACTGTCCCCACATCGCCCTTGGCCAACCGCCGCTCGAGGACTCGAACATCCATCCGTGCATTCTCGTCACAAGGGACAGCTTCAAACTCAAGCCGCAGTACGTTGCTGATGCGATGATGCGTGTAATGCGCCTGCTCACTGGCCAGGATGGTCTTGCCGGGCTTAAGTTGCCCGGCCACCCAAAGCGCTTCCAGATTGGCCATCGTGCCGCCACTCGCCAAATGTCCCAGGTGCTCCGTCCAGCCAAACATCTTCGCCAATTCACTCACGGCCTCTTTCTCCATCGCGGAGGAGGCACGCCCGCCGTCGAGCGCGTGATTGTTCGGATTGATCCACTGCGCCAACGCGTATGCCAGCCGCGCCACTGGATGGGGCGGCTTCAGCATCTGGCCCGCATAGAGCGGGTGGAAGTAAGGATAGTTGTCCCGTAGCCGTTCTGCCGTCGCCTGCAGAACTTCCGCTAGATGTTCAATGCCGGGAACTGCAGCTTGATTTTCGGGGAGCGAAGAAAAGCCGGCATCCAACTTCCCCAGTGCCTGTCGTAGCAGATCCAGACTGTTCTTCTCTAGCATCCCGCTTATTCCAGCGCTTTTTCGAGCTGTCCTGCGGTCCTCAGCAGTTCAATCTGCGCTTGTTGCCGCTGGAAGTTCGCATCCAGGAAAGCCATCCACTTCTCGTTTTCATCAAGCCTGGCTTTTTCCAGATCGCGCAGACTCGCTTTGCCTTCGCCGAACTGGGATTGCAGCACAGAAAGCTTCTGCTGCGCTAACTGCAGTTCCAGTCGCGCCACTTCTTTGGCCGCATCAGCTTCTTGCACTTTCTTCGACCGCTGGCGCACTTCGGCGCTCACCTGGTTGCGTTTACTGGCCAGGTTGAGTTTTGCCGCATCCAGGCCGGCCTGAGCCAAAGCAACACTCGCTCGTGTCTTGGAGCTGAAGATCGGAACGTTGACGTTGATTCCCGCGTTCAGGTTGTTGTAAGTGAAGTTCGTATAGATGTTGGAGTAATTTCTGAAATTGAATTTTGCGAGTACGTCATAAACGGAGACCAACTGCAGCGTGGGCCAGTAGCCTTTTTTCTCGCCGGCCAGCCGGAACTCTTTCGCCTTCACATCCGATTCTGCAAAAGCGAGGCTCGTGTTGCCCTGAGAAGCCATGGCCACAAGGTTCGCACCCTCTTGTTCCGCTGAGCCCGGCAGATCTTCCGGAGTCACATCAAACGGCTGGTCGGGAGCCAGGCCAAGCTGGTCGCGCAGATAAACTTCCAGTTCATCTTGCCTTCCTTCGAGTTGCAAAATCCGCTGGACAACCTTGGCTTTCGTCAATTCCGCTGTGGTCACTTCTGTGGGCAATTCGAATCCTTCGCTTTGCCGTTCCTGCGTGACATCCACAATCTTCTCGGCGCTTTCTTTTTCTTTGCGGAGAAGCTCGAGCGAGTGCTTCACCTTCACCAGTTCCAGATAGGATGTCGCGACGCGGTCGATAACGGCATTCCGAGTATCTTCCAGCACCAAACGCTGCGCCTTCGCCTGCTCCTGCTGTTCTCTAGCCAGGCCGCGCAATGGTCCGTTGAAGATCTCTTCGGTATACGTCAGGCTGAAAATAGAAGGAGGCCTTCCTCCGGGTGTCTCCGGCAAACCATACGTATAGCCCGCACCGGAACCAGCATAGAAATTCGGAAGAAACTCCGCCTTGGTCAGGTTTGCGCTGTTGTCCGCGACACGGACCTGAATCTTCGCCAGTTGAATGTCTTTGCTGTTCTGCAGCGCAAGGTCGATGCTGCGCCTTAAAGTCAGGATAATTGGCGTGGAACCTGTGGCGGCGGTATCGGGAGGGTTCTGAGCGCGCAAGGGCACGCAGCTTCCTGCCAAGCACACCATTGCGCAAGCAAGACGTCGTTTCCAGACCATGAATTGTCCTCCTGCTCATCCCACTGCCCGGAATACGGCTACTCGTATCGCAGCGACTCCACCGGATCGAGTTTTGCCGCCTGATTGGCCGGCAGCCAACCAAAAAACAGTCCCGTCAAACTGGAAACCAGAAACGCCACAATCACGCTCGCCGTGGAGATAGGCACGCGCAGATTCCCAGGCAAGAGTTGCTGCACGCCGACGGGGATAGCCAGTCCGATCAAGATTCCCGTCACGGCTCCGCCGCCGCTGATCAGAAACGCTTCGATCAAAAACTGCGCCAGAATATCGTCGCGCGGTGCTCCGATAGCTTTTCGAATCCCGATTTCCCGCGTCCGCTCCCTCACCGTGACCAGCATGATGTTCATAATTCCCACGCCGCTGATTAGCAGTGCGATGAAGGCAATCACTACCAGCATGATTGTCAGACCGAGGGAGATCTTCCGCGCGGCGGACAAGATCCCGATCAGGGTCTGCACATTCCACTCTGCTTCGGGAGGATGCCGGCTGTGCAGGATCTCCGACACCCGCCTCTCGACCATGGAAACATCGTCTGGACTCCCGGCCTGCGCTTGCAACGTGCCCAGGTGCTCGTCCCCCGTGAAGTACTTCATCAACATAAACGGAATGATGACGGTCTCTTTCTGAATTTCTGAAATGCCATACGTCGAAGCGCGTTCGTGGAAAACTCCGATCACCGTGAAGATGAGGTCGCCCACGTGGAGGTTCTGCCCAATGGGATTCTCCAGCCCGAACGCCCGCACCGCCAGCTCCTGCGTGATCAGGCAGACTTTTCCCCGCCCGGCCATATCGCCTGCGTCAAAATAGCGGCCTCGGGTCACCACGAGCCGCCGGATCGCCTGGTAGCCTTCGGTCACCCCAATCAGGCTCACGGGCCGCTCTTGTCCATTCACAACGACCACCATGGGAATGTCCGTGAAGCCCGCGGACGCGGTCAAGGAGGGAATCGTGTTTCTAACGGCTTCGAGGTCGCCAAGGCTCAACTCATGACTCAATGGTTGCGTTTTCCCAGGTCTCTTCACTAGCTCAACCCAAACCAGATTTGATCCCATCGCTTCGATTTGCGAAATCACGAATTTCTGGCTCGTCAGCGCCACCGTCACTACAAGCACGATGGAAGCGCTCCCGATGATGACCCCGATCGAAGTCAAGATGGCGCGCAGCTTATTGGCGCGAAGTGCGTCCACGGCGACTGTTAATGTTTCCTTGAATTGCATTCCTTACGCTCGATCCGCAGACCGACTTACTGGCCGCCCAGCTGCTTCAGCGCGTCCTGCGCCTTCTTGTACTTTGGATTCAGCTTCAACGCTTGTTGATACTCACTCCGGGCCCCGGCCGTATTCTTCTGGGCCGCATTGAGCCGCCCCAACCAGTAATGGACGTCCCAGGGGTTCGGATAGGTGGACCGGAACGGTCCCGCCGCCAGGTATGCCCGCAACTCCTTCTCCGCCTCCGCGTTTTGTTCCCCCTTTAAGACCAGGCCAACCCCGCGGTAGTACATTCCGCGCGCATCCTTCGGCGCCAACGCTTCTCCAGCCGTCGCTACGTCCAACAACTTGTCCCCTTGCCCTCGCTGCAGAAAGTAGTCCCCAATGTCGTAGATGCGGTCCGCGGTTTTGGGTTTGCTCTCCAGGGCCTTGGCATACTCGGCGTCTGCCCCGGTGTAATCCTTTTTGACCGCCTTGCACACTCCCGCTCCGAAGTGGCCTTCCGCCGCGTCCAGGCTCATCAGCTTCTGAATCAACGGCTGCGCCTTGTCCTCTCCGCCTCCTACAATCGAAGGCGCCGTGCAATCGTATTCGATCAGATCCTGGGCGCCGTCGAAATTACGCTCGTTCAACTGTACCGCCGCTTCAAACTCTTTCTGCGTTTTGCGCGCCCAGGAATACGCGCTAAGCATGGAGGCGTGGTCCGCTTTCGCGCCGTACGCTTCTCCCAGCCACTGGTGGTAGAAGGAGTTTTTCGGGTCGATTGCCACGGCCTTTTCCGCGCTGTTCACCGCATTTTCGATCTGATTCGACTCCAGGTAAGCCCTCGTCAGTAGCAGTTGAATTTCCCCGTTGTTGGGTTCTTTCGTCGCCGCGCTCTTCAATATCTCGATGGCTTTGTTGTAGTCGCCCATTTCGTAGGACTGCTTCGCCGCGTCCATAGGCGGGTCTTGCGCTGCTACCCGCGATTGCCACGCGAGCAGACAGAGCGCCGTTAAAACAATTCTTCTATGACCCGGCATCCTTCTCGCCTTTAACGTTGGAGTTGTCCATGTGCACAACCTTCACGATCATGCCGTCCTTGAGGTCCACATCTCCCGGCAATGCCACTACCTCGTCCGCCTGCAGCCCGCTCAGCACCTCAAAACTCGTCGCGTCCGCAATTCCCGTTTGAATTTCGCGCTTCTCGAGTCGCGAGTCGCCCACGCCACTTTTCACGACGAAAACGTAACGCTTGCTGTTCTCCGTTTCCACTGCTCCGCGAGGAACAGTGATGACGTTCGTCCGTTCCTTCGAGTTGATCTTCACGTTCACATTGACGTTAGGTAGCAGTTGTAATTTATCGTTGTCCACGGAGCACCTCAGTTCACCCACGCTCCGCAGGTTTCGCGCCACCACTTGCTTGGGAATGATCTCCGTCTTGCCTTGCCAGGAATCGTTTGGTAGCGCGTCCCAGGTGATTCGCACCGGTAGATTCGGTTCCAGTCCGCCCAGGTCGGGTTCATCGATAAAGGCCACCACGCGGACCTTGCGCAGGTCCGCCATTTCCGCCAGCAAATCTCCGGTCTTCACGTATTGTCCAGTCTTCACCGGCAGGGAATACAGCGTCCCGTCGATCGGCGCGACGATTCTTCCTTGTCGCACCTTTTCTTCGAGGGCCGCCACATCGCTCTCCGCCTGTTCCACGGCCAGCGCCGCGCGAGATGCGTCCAAACCCACTTGCCTTTGGAACTCCTGCTTTGCCGCAGCGTCTTTCTCCACGTCCGCCTGCGCTTTCGCCAGCGCTAATTCGTTCGCTGCCAACTCGTCCTTGGTGGCCGCGCCTTGCGCAAGCAACCGTGCAAGAGAATCGTGTTCGCGCTGCAAGCGATCACGCTCTGCTTGGGCCTTCGCCAGATCGCTCGAAACCCGGGCGGCTTCATCCGCTTTGCCGCCGGCTCTTGCGGCTTGCAGATCTTCCTGCGCGCGCAACAGCTTTCCTCGCGCCGCCGCGAGCTGCGCCGCCTCAGCCCTCACATCCAGCGTCAAAAGCAACTGGCCCTTTCTTACGTTCTGCCCTTCCGTGGCGTACACCTTCTCCACGAATGTGTCCGATTGCGCATTCACGATAACGGGCGCTATCGGCTCCACTTTGCCGTTGCTGGCAATCGAGGAGGACATGAACTTCTGCCGGACGGGAGTCGTAGCCGCAATCTTTGCCACTGGTTGCCTGCCGCTCACCTTGATCAAAATGAACGCCACCACCGCTGCCAGCGCGAGCAGCAACAACGTCCGGTTTCTCAACTTCTTATCCATAATTTTCGATAATCGTTCTTTCGCTCGGCATAAGCGGGGCGCGGCCCTGCGTCCGCGGACTTTCCGCGCCGGGAAGTCCCTGCCGTTTCTGGAACATGCTGGCCGGTTTCTGGTGGCGGTGGCCTGCTAACCTAAAGTCTATCAGGAGGTTACTCCATTTCTCCACAGAGTTCCTTATCCACCCCTATTTTTCCAAACCACAAGCGTAAGGTCCCGGATTTGTGCTACGTGGTAGAATGCCGCCATGAGCAGCACTTCCAATCAGCCCAGTGGCTCTCCGCAAGTCGCTCCGCAGGCCACCAAGCAGGCACAGGATTACATTCACCGTGTCTGCGTGCAGTGCAATAATGTCTTCCGCGTGCCCGCTGATAAGTTTGATGCCAAGCAGTGCCCCAACTGCCACAAAGGCTAAACCCACAAACTCCTGAAAGGTTATGGAGTGGCCGGCACCTCAGATCGGTCCCTGCTGGGCGTGTCAATCCCCGTGAACCGCTTATCGCCATTTATTGATACTTTCTGCTGACTGCCTGCGTATAGTATTCAGTGCCGGTTTGCCTGCCACCCCCTGGTATGACGTCTTATAACGATGAGGATGCTCCATGATTGAAGCGCGCGGTCTCAGCAAGGTCTTCCACGACAAAAAACGCGGCCAGATCCGCGCCGTGGACAACGTTTCCTTCACCTGCAAACCAGGCCAGATTTACGGCTTGCTCGGCGCCAACGGGGCCGGCAAAACCACCACGCTGCGCATGCTCGCCACCATCTTGGAGCCCACCGACGGCACCGCCGTCGTCTGCGGCCACGACGTCATCGACGATCCGGAAAAGGTTCGTGCCAACGTCGGCTTTCTGTCGACCGCCACCGCTCTTTACCCCCGTCTTACCTCTCAGGAAATGGTCGAATATTTTGGCCGTTTGAACGGCCTTGATGAGGGCATGCTGAAAAAACGCGTCAATGAAATCTTCACTCGCCTCGAAATGGATTCTTTTCGCGATCGCCGTTGCGACAAGCTCTCTACCGGCATGAAGCAGAAAACCTCCATCGCCCGCACATTGATCCACGATCCTCAGGTGATGATTTTCGACGAGCCGACCCTCGGCCTCGACATCATGACGGCCCGCACCATCATCGACTTCATCCGCGAGTGCCGCGAGCGCGGCAAAACCGTCATCTTCTCCACCCACATCATGAGCGAGGTCGAAAAGCTCTGTGACGTCATCGGCATCATTCAATCCGGCAAGCTCCTTGCCGAAGGCTCGCTCGCCGAACTCCGCGACCGCTATCATGATCAGGATCTCGAGGAAATCTTTGTCAAAATTGTTGCCCCTCTCTACGTCTCGCAGGAGAACAACTGACATGAACCTCCGCAATGTCGCCATCGTCTATCGTAAGGAACTCCGCGAAGCGCTTCGAGACCGCCGCACCCTGATCTCCTCGCTCCTCGTGCCCCTCATCCTCTTTCCTCTGCTCACCGCTGGACTCGGCGCGGCCATCTCCGCCCTCATCGGCAAAGCAAAGGAAGAGGTTCCTATGGTCATGATCCTTGGCGGAGAAGATTCGCCCGCTATCCTTGCGGAATTGCGCGGGTCGAGCAAAATCAAAATCGTTCCCACCCAGCCAAACTGGAAAGACCAGATCATCAACAAGGACATCCGCGCGGCCATTGAAATTCCCCCTGGCTTCCAGAATGACGTGGACCAGCAGAAGACCGCCACGCTGCTCATCCACAACTATGAAGGGGACATGAAATCCGCCATCGCCACGGACAACATCCAGAAAAGCCTGGAAAAATACCGGGACCGCATCGTTCACGACAACCTTTCTGCGAAAAATATCCCCGATTCGGTCCTGAAACCGTTCGAGATCAAGGAGAATAACGTCGCGCCCGCCGAAAAAGTGGGCGGTGCGGCTTTTGGCGGTGTCATCGGCTACATGGTCATCCTGCTTTGCCTGACCGGCAGCATGTACCCCGCGATGGACTTGACCGCCGGCGAAAAAGAGCGCGGCACCATGGAAACCATTCTCTCCAGTCCCATCGCCCGCGTGGATCTCGTCTTCGGGAAGTTCTTCCTCGTTCTTACCGCCGCTCTCGTCACCGCTGCGCTTTCCGTCACGTCCATGGGCGTCTCCTTCGCCGTGCTCGAGCACATGCATGCGTTCGATAGGGCCGGCAGCGATGCCGCGCAGCTCCAATTGCAAATCCATTTCACAACCGTTCTCTCTGTCTTCATCATGGTCCTGCCTGTCGCCGTGCTTTTCGCCGCCGCCCTCATGACCGTCGCCGTCTTTGCCAAGAGCTACAAAGAGGCCCAGAGCTACGTCACGCCACTGATGTTCATCGTAATTATCCCGGCGGTATGCGCCATGCTCCCGATCGACCTCACCGCCAAACTCTCACTCGTCCCCATCCTCAACGCCAGTCTCCTTTGCAAGGAGCTCGTCACCGGCACCTACCACTGGAATTTCATCGCCATCATCTTTCTTTCCACCTGCGTCTATGCCGGCATTGCCCTCTTTCTTGCAGTGAAAATGTTTCAGCGCGAAGACGTCCTCTTCCGCTCCTGATGAGCCAGCTTGTGTGGCGAACCTTGGAGTGCGGCGGCCTGCCGCCGCTTTTCCGGTCCAGCCCAAGCAACCGCCCCTCGAACTCCTAACTCGCTGAGGTTCCGAACAAACCTCTGGAACGCCAGGAACGAAATCACTCACTCTCTCGTATCCTTACAACAGAGACCCATGGGCCGCCGACTCCTCCGCATCCTGCTCGTCCTGCTCCTTGCTCCGCCTCTCATCGCCATGGTTTTTGGCTGGCTCGTCGCGCCAAATTTCCTCCATCCCATCCGCCGCCCGCTC
>Ga0187777_10000983_pt1 | contig 18712 bp, 11 predicted proteins | sample 1015_Q2_SP5_10_M_FD_132416 | JGI IMG/M metagenome (GOLD analysis project Ga0187777, IMG submission 132416) | Tropical peat soil microbial communities from peatlands in Department of Meta, Colombia - 1015_Q2_SP5_10_MG | ecosystem: Environmental > Terrestrial > Soil > Wetlands > Peat | place... | reverse complement strand
GGTATTTGATGACACGCTGAAGCAGGGACTGGCGGTGCAGCTGGAGCAATCGCCCTTTCTCGAGTTGGTTTCCGAGCGCAAGGTGAACGCGACCTTGAAGCTGATGGGCCGCGCGGCTGGCGACCGGCTAACGCCCGAGGTCACACGCGAGGTCTGCCAGCGCACGGGCAGCAAGGCCATGCTGACCGGCTCGATCGCCGAACTGGGCAGCCAGTACGTGATAGGCCTGAAGGCGGTGAACTGCGGTACCGGCGACCTGCTGGCGGAAGCGCAGGAGCAGGCAGCGGGCAAGGAAGCGGTGCTGAAGGCGCTGGACAGTGCGGCAGTCAGTCTCCGCGGCAAGCTGGGCGAATCACTCAGCACGGTGCAGAAATACGCCACACCGGTCGAGGAGGCGACCACGCCCTCGCTCGAGGCGCTACAGGCCTACAGCCTGGGACAGAAGATGCGCTCTGCGAAAGGAAATACCGCGGCGCTGCCGTTCCTCAAACGGGCGGTGGAACTCGATCCGAACTTCGCAATGGCTTACCGGGCCATATCGGTCTGCTACAACAGCCTCGGCGAGATTGGGCGGTCGGCGGATTATGCCCGCAAGGCCTATGAGCTAAGGGAGAAGGTGAGCGAGCGGGAGCGGTTCTCCATCGACGGGTTCTACTATCTGAATGCGACCGGAGAGCTGGAGAAGGCAGCACAGACCTACGAGCTGTGGCAGCAGGCCTATCCGCGGGACTTCGTGCCCTATGCGAATCTGGGATTTATTTACACCAACCTCGGAAACGTGGAAAAAGTTTTGGAGGAAAGTCGCGAGGCGATGCGCCTTGAGCCGAACGCTGTAACCAACTACAGTAACCTCGCTGGTGCCTACATGGCCCTCGACCGGCTGGAGGAGGCGGAGGCGGTATTCAAGCAGGCGGAGGAGCGCAACCTGGAGAGCGAGTTGCTGCTCACCACTCACTACGAGCTGGCTTTCCTGAAGGGTGATGCGGCGCTGATGGCGCAGCTTGCTTCGGCCGGCAAGGGCAAGCCAGGGACCGAAGACCTGCTGCTGTCCTTCCAAGCCGACACCGCGGGTTGGACGGGGAAGTTGAAGGAAGCGGACGAAATGACGCGGCGGGCGATGGATTCGGCCCAGCACAATGACGCCACAGAGGCGGCCGCAACCTATCAGGCAGCGGCGGCGCTGCGCGCGGTGGAAGCGGGCAACCGGGAGCAGGCACGCGCTGAGGCCAATGCGGCAGTGAAGCTAGCCCCCAACCGCGATGTACGGTCGATGGCGGCGCTGTCCCTGGCGCTAGCCAGCGATGCGGCGGGAGCGGAGAAGCTGGTGGCAGAGCTCGACAAGAGCTACCCGCTGGACACGCTGGTGCAGCGGTACTGGTTGCCCACCATCCGGGCGGCGGTCGCCCTAGAACATAAAGACCCGAAGCACGCAGTCGAACTGCTGCAGGCAGCAAGCCCCGTCGAACTCGGCGCAAGCGTACAGGCCAACGTGACCCTATGCCCGGTCTATGTGCGGGGAGAGGCCTATCTCATGCTGAAAGACGGCAACGCGGCAGCAGCAGAATTTCAGAAGTTTATTGACCATCGCGGATTGGTGGAGAACTTCCCTTGGGGCGTGCAGGCCCGACTGGGTCTGGCCCGCGCTTACGCCTTGCAGGGCAACACAGCGAAGGCCAAGGTCGCGTATCAGGATTTCCTCACACTCTGGAAAGACGCCGACCCCGAAGTTGCCATCCTGAAGCAGGCCAAGGCGGAGTACGCGAAGCTGCAGTGACTGGAACCGGAGCGGCCGAAAACCTCAAGACTTGTAAGAAAGTCAGATGCGAAAGGTTGACGAAGGTTGCCTACTCTTGTCTGGTCCAGCGGCGAAGTCCCAAAACAAGATTGTTTTTCAACGGCTTGCCGGGACCCCTCTTGTACTTGAGTTCGCTTTCATGACTGCCGCAGTACCAGTAAGATCGTCTTTCTTAGCCAGGGCAGGTAGGTAAAGCGCTCCGATCTTGTCCGCGAGGTATTTGGGGAATGAATCGCTAACACCCAGATTGGTGAAGATCATGATGGTCAAGTGATCATCGAGATAGCGTGACAAATCAGTCGTGAACGCATTGAATTCCCCGTCGTGATAAACGAGGCGGTGTCCGTTGACATCTTCCGTGAGCCAGGCAAAACCATTGGGGTAGGTCTTGCCGGAATTCAGGGTGACGGGCGCCAACATCTGCTCAAGCGTGGATCGCTTCAGGAGCTTTTCTCCGTAGAGCGCGGCGTCCCATTTCGCCATGTCGAGGACGTTGGAATAGAGACAGCCATCGGCGACAGCACTCAGTGATGGAGCACTCCACTCCGGGTTTTTCCACTCCCCCTCGACGAGGCTGTAGCCGCTCACCCGATTCGGGATAATGTCTGCCTCGCTGATGATGCGGGTGGCTGTCATTCCCAAGGGCTGAAAAATGCGCTTTTGCTGAAAATCGATCCAGGACTGCCCTGTGACGCGGCGAATCAAAGCCCCGAGAATCACAAAGCCAGCGTTGTTGTAACGACGCTGGTCGCCGGGCGCGAACTGTAGCGGTTGAGCATATAAGGCCCGAAGTAACTCGTCTTCCGTGTAGTCCTTACGTGGATTGATGAATGCACTGAATTTGTCCACTTCTTCTTCCATGTAATCAGGCGAACCGGAGGTGTGTGTCAGCAGATGGCGAATCTTGACTGGCTTCCACGTCTGCGGCGCCTCAGGGAAATACTTTGTGATGCTGTCGTCGAGACTGACCTTGCCTTCCTCAACGAGCATCATGACCGATATTGCGGTGAAAATCTTGGCCACGGATTCGGTGTGAAAAACAGACTCGGGAGTTACCGGAACCTTGAGTTCGAGGTTGGCGAAACCGTAGCCAGCGGCCTTGATTATCTTGCCGTCGAGATAGACCCCCAGGGCAAGTCCGGGCCGATGGTGGGCTGCCATCTCTTCTCGAACCAGCTCGTCTACTTTGGCGGACAATCTGGTATCGACCGGTGCGGCGTTTTGCGGTGCGAAACAATCAACTTCCTAAGACTAGCCCCCGCAAGGGACAAAAGAAATGGTGAGCGCGGAAGGAATCGAACCTTCAACCTACTGACTCGCTGTTAACCAAGAAAAACCAATGGTTTCAACGATTTCCCAAGTACTCAATTAGTCAGAAATGGGCACGTTAGGGCACGGTTGCTACCAAGTTTGTCACCAATCTTCGGGTCATGCAAATGAAATCACCATTCTCGCAATCGCATTGGCTCAGATTGGTGTCATCGGTTTCAGCCACGCACGCATATCGATGGGAAGCGCAATTAGAAAGAACGAAGACTTGCAGCGTAGAACTGCTGATGCCGTAGCCACTTCCGCCCAGGAACGTCGAAAACCATGCTTGTGCCTACCCAAAGTAAAGAGAATTCAATTGCTTTCTTTCTGGCGCGGTATATCATGATTTCCTTCCCAAAGAACCGCTCAGGAGGGATCCGTGCCTGTCCTCCGTCGCCACACTTATTTGTGCGCGTTGGCCTGCGCTACCGTTCTCGCTGGCACAGCCTTGTCTCAAATGGGAGTTTCGCGTAGCGTTGGCAATCCTGCCGCCATAGCCAAACGTCTGGACCATTTTCCCCTCGATTTCGAACAAAACGCTGGCCAGACTTCCGCGAAGTTCCTTGCCCGCGGCAGCGGCTACGTAGCTGCGCTGCGGGATGGTCCTACTTACCGGTTGGCCGTGGCGCGGCACGGCTCTCAGCCCGCTCTGCTCGAAGTCAAGCTCGCGCATGCGCGCAAGAGCGTGGCGCAAGGCGTTGACCCGCTGCCCGGGACGAGCAACTACTTCATCGGTAACGATCCTCGTACTTGGCGCACAGGGATCCGCCACTTTGCCAAAGTGTCTTACTCCAACGTCTATCCCGGCATTGATCTGGTCTTCTATGGGAATCAAAAGCGGCTTGAACACGATTTCGTTGTCGCCCCCGGCGCCGACCCCACCCGCATCGCCATGCAGATTGATGGAGCAGACTCACTCGAGGTGACACACTCCGGCGATCTCGAGCTGCAGTTGTCGGCTGGCAAGATGGTTTTTGAAAAGCCGGTCGCATATCAGGAAGAGCAGGGCAGACGCAGCCCAGTCGCGTGCGCCTACGGAACCCGCCATCATAGTGTTTACTTTGTGGTTGGCGATTACGATCGCTCGCGTGCGCTTGTTATAGATCCGGTACTGACCTATTCCACATTGCTGGGAGGTAGCAACAACGACCAGGCCACCGGCATCGCTCTTGACAGTCTGGGCGAGGCTTATGTCACCGGTTACACGCTCTCATCCGATTTTCCGACGCAAGGCGCTCTTCAATCGACTTGCACCAATTCCTGCGGCGCTTTTGACGTCTTCATCACCAAGCTCAACGCCAATGGCAGCGGCCTCGTGTATTCGACGTATCTGGGCGGTAGCGGTAACGACTATGGTTACGCCATCGCCGTGGACCCCAACGGTTACGCTTACGTAACCGGGTACACCACTTCGAGTGACTTTCCCACAGTGAACGCCGCGCAGCCTTCATTTGGCAACGGCTTTACCCACGCCTTTGTGGCCAAGCTCAATGCCAGCGGTTCGGCCCTCGTCTACTCCACGTACCTTGGCGGCTCGGGTACCGAGTCGGGAGAGTCTCCGATCAAGGCTGCGGTCGCCGCGGACGCGAACGGAAATGCCTACGTCGGTGGCGGAACCAATTCGAATGATTTTCCGGTGCTGAATGCAGCATTCAGCACCTACGGCGGCAGCGGCGACGGATACCTCGCCAAGTATGGCCCCACCGGAACCAAGCTCTTTGCGACGTATCTGGGAGGGAACGCCGCCGATGGCATTCGCGGTATCGCGCTCGACTCTGCCAACCCTCCCAACATCTATGTCACCGGCGATACTGCCTCACCCAATTTCCCAACCACTGCTGGTGCGTTCCAAAGCAGTTGCGGCACTGATGGTAACTGCAACGGCAACCAGAGCGATGCCTTTGTCGCCAAATTCACCAACACAGGAACGCTTGTCTATTCCACATTTATCGGCGGCGACCAAATAGATTATGGAAATGCCGTCGCGGTTGATGGTTCCGGCAATGCTTACGTCACCGGGCACACGACCTCTTCTTCTTCTTTTCTTTCTCCTAACGGGGGCTTTCCAGTCCTTGGAGGCGTGCAAAGCGTCTGCATCGGCTGCAACAGCTTTCTTTCCGACTCGTTCATCACCAAAGTCAACCCCTCCGGCAGCGAGCTTGTGTACTCCACCTATCTTGGCGGCAACGGTGACAGCGAAGGAACCAGCATCGGCGTGGATTCCAATGGTTTTGCGTACGTCACCGGCTACACCACTGCCCCCGACTTCCTGCTCAGCAACCCGTTTCAATCGAGCGGAGGCGGCGGAGTATTTGCGGTCTCGAACACCGGCGCCATCACGACCAGCAATACCGGATTCGCCAGCAGCAGCGCGGGGCAATTCGTCGCCGATTCCACCGGCATCTATGGCCACGCTGTGAACCCCTCATTCCCCGACCAGAGCTTCGGTCTCTTCAAGAGCACCGATGGCGGTGTCACCTGGAGCAAGCTCCCCAATGCTCCTGCCTTCCTCAGGGTCGTAACGCTCGATCCCAGCAACCCCGGCACGATTTACGGCGCCGTCGACATCCAGAATGAGGTCGTAAAGAGCACTGATGGCGGCAATACCTGGAGCTCATCCACCACCGGCTTGCCAACCTTCAGCCAATACGATTCGCTCGCTGTCGACCCCTCTAATGCGAAACGCGTCTTCCTCGGTACCGCCGCTGGAATCTATTTGAGCAGCGATGCCGGCGCGACCTGGGCGTCGTCTTCCACCGGTCTGCCTGCCCCTGGCTTTGGCAATACTAACTTCAGCAACATCACGAGCATCATCATTGACTCCTCTACGCCCGCCACCATCTACGCCAATCTCACCGGCAATAGCTTCGGCAACACCGTGATCGGCATATACAAGAGCACCGATGGCGGAGCGCACTGGAGCTTCTCCAGTTCCGGCCTTCAACCTGCCTCAAGCTCGAGCGCCTGCTGCAACAACATCAGCAGCTTGGCCATGGACCCCAATAACCACCTGGTCCTCTACGCCGGAACACCGCCCCAATTCTTCTTCGGCAGTCCACCATCACCCCCCGCCGGAATCTTCAAGACCACCAACGGCGGCGGCATCTGGACTGAGATCCTCGACACCGCCACCAACAACACCAACTCCACAATCAGTGCGCTGGCACTCGATGCCTCGTCGAATCTCTATGCCGGGCTTTCGGGCGTTGGCCAGCGCAATGGACTCATCAAGAGCACCGATGGCGGGGTGCATTGGACCGATCTCGGGCTCGATGGGGGCGACGTCAAGGCGATACTGGCCGGCAGCACCACACTCGCCGGCACCTCCGACAATCTGCCCGCCGGCGCCGGCGGCGGTTTTGTCATCTTTCCCGCTGTCAACGGCGACCCAACTGCCTTTGTCGCTCGCCTGAACGTAGCCGGAGATTCGCTCGACTACTCCACTTATCTCGGGGGAACGAACGCCGCTCAGGCCAGTGCCATTACCGTCAATCCCAGCACGGGCGATGCCTATGTCACAGGGACTACCGACCCCGATTTTCCAATCACCCTCGGCGCATTTCAGACCATGCCGCACCAGTCGCAACTTACCTTCACCGGAGCCTTGTCGGCGATCAACGGCCTGAATAACGACGCCTTCGTCTCAGTGATCCCCGGCCAGTTGCCTTCGACAACACTTTTGGTGGCCCCGCCGATTTTGACAGACCTTACGCAACCCGGCAGCACACTTTACGACAGCGACATCGTCAAAATCACGACCACAGTGACGAATACGGGAACGAATTTCGCTGCCGGGGTAGTCCTGAGCGGCATAGCGCCCGGCGTTTTCAATCCCAGCACCGTCACGGGTTCGCCTTTCTGCACCGTGAATCCGGCCACTGGCAGTTTTTTGTGCGCCCAGCCAACCGCCCTGCCCCCAGGGGGAGTCTACACTGTGAACTTCAATGCCACGGCGGCGCAGGCTGGTTCCTTCATGTTCACACCCGCTGCGCAGGCAGATAGCGCCCCAGTGGTGACGAACTCGGTGAGCGGTACCGTGCAGCACGAGTCGAATCTGGTGACTACCAAGACCATGACTTCGACGAGTGACACTCATCAGGTTAACGTGGGTGACACGGTGCTTATCATCATCACCGTTACTAATAGCGGGCCGGATGATGAACCGGCTGGCGCCACGCTACTAGATGTATTGCCGTCAGGTGTGACCAACTGCATGGTGGTTAAAGACGAAACGGGCGGCTTCAGCTCGGTTACCCCGACGAGCAGCAGCGTCAACGCGACCCTCGACCTGTTGCAAGCTCCAGGCCCTACGTACCCCCAAGGCGAGACCGCGACCCTCTACCTCTTATGCACGGCGACCACCGCCGGCCCGCAAAAGAACACGGCCAACATCACCAGCACTCCCAATCACTACGACCCCGGAAAGAGCACCACCAGCGCAAGCGACAGCATCAGCGTGAATCCGAAGACAGGACCGCTCACGATTACCAAGTCAGCTTCAACAACGGAGGCCAGCCCTGGCGAAAGATTTACCTATACGATAACTGTCACCAACACGGGTAGCGCCCCCGCGACCCATCTCAACATATACGATCAGCTCGATCACGGCCTTGCAATCGACTTTTCTGTACAGTCCGGCCCTTATGGACCGGGCGCGGTGAACTGCAACTTCCCCTCCGGCGGTGGTATCTCGTCTGGCAACCAGAACGGAGTGAGTTCCTTCAACGTGCAGACAGGTTCGCTTGCGCCGGGGCAATCGTTTATGTGCTCCGCTGCTGTGGTAGTTGTCATGAACCTGTTCTCGCAGCTCACCCCGGAGAATAACATCGCGACCCTGACCGCCGACGGTGTTTCCGCAATTAACAGCAACAACGCAGTGGTCCAAGTGAAGACCCCTAGCGTTTTCAACTTCGACCCGCCTCCCATCGGCAATTGCGAGGTGAAAGGGAAAACCTGCGCGCAGACCGCAACCGTGACCCCCACCGAACCAACCTTCGATACCCTCCTAACTAACATCAGCGTCGATCCGGCCTGCGGCGGAACGATTGCGACTTGCAGCATTGGGTTCATCTCATTTCCGGTGATCATCCCGCCGTCGCGGACGTTTCAATTTCCGATCCAAGTCGCCTGCTTTGCTGCGGGCGCCGTCAACACCAACATCACAATAGCCAACAACACGACCATGCCCAGTGTCACTGCGCCGCTCACGGCCGACTGCGACGGTCCCGGCCCGGCCACGCGTTTGACCGTCAGCGCCCCTCTGACAGTCGTCGGCGGTACTGCTACAAACATCACCGTGACCGCCTACGATCAATACGGCAACGTTGCCACCGGCTACACCGGCACGGTCCATTTCACCAGCACCGACGGCAAGGCCACGCTGCCGGCGGATTACACCTTCGTTGCAGGCGATAAAGGCATGCACACCTTCTCGGTCACCCTCAACACCGTTGGGAGCCAAACTGTCACCGCCACCGACACGACGACCAGCACCATCACCGGAACCAGCAATAAGATCAATGTGACGGGAAACACCGCCAGCACCGTGACTATCAATAGCTCCAAAAATGGCGGCCTCAATAAGCCCTCGATCTTCACCGTCACGGTGACGCCGGCGGGTGCGACTGGGTCGGTTCAGCTCTATTTCGAAAACTCAGAGTCAAGCGCTAGTCCGTACGGCCAGCCTGTAGTCCTGACCGGCGGACAGGCAACTATTTCAGTCGAGCTTCCGCCTGGAATGGGAATCGTCACCGTCCAGTATCTGGGTGACGGCACCTATGCTGCCAGCACGAGCGGCGAACAAGCGGTTAACACCCCGCGTGGGCCGCTGGGTCAGGTGCCGCGCTGAATCTTCCAAAGGCCAGTGTCAGCTTCAGTATCTGGGCGATGGCACGTATGCCGGCAGCGCAACCACCGCGACCCCGATCGGCACCTCGCCAGAGCATAACGAACGACACCATCGAAGGGCGTTGGTACCGCTCCCCCTGCGCTGCCGACACCAGGGAGGCTGCCGGGGAACCGCTCAGGATCTCGGGAGCCGGGCGTGCGTCCTTCGCCTCCATTTCTGGGGCGATCGCAATTGCCAGGGCAATCAGCAAGACGCCAAGCGGATACTTCATAAGCTGATTCTACCTGCGCGCCATGTCGGGACATAACTGGTGATAAGGGGATTTATCGACAGGAAGTGCTGAATTAGCGGTTTCCCTTCGCGAAGCGAGGCTAGGGCATCCTCATGGACGGGCGCCCGACTTGGTGAGTAGGGAAACCATCTCCTCCCGGTCGGGCAGTGGCGGGCCACCATTAGACTCCCCGAACCGCGCCCGATAGAGGGCTGTCTTGCCTTGGCTGTCCGTGGCATTGACATCGGCTCCCGCCCGGAGCAGTGTTTGCGCAATCTCGACCTGGTTGAGGATGGCCGCCTCGATCAAAGGCGTCTGCCCCCGCATGCCCCTGTGATTGACGTCGCTCTTCCCATCGATAAGAAGCTGGACGGCTTTGAGCTTCCGGTCATGCACCGCGTACATCATCGCTGTCCTGCCCGTCGTGTCCTCGTGATCCACCTGCGCCCCTGCCTTGATCAGCGCAGGAATAACTGCATAGTTCGAATGGATCACTGCCCTGATCAGAGCAGAATCTCCTCCGGGAGCTCGCAGATTAACGTCAGCGCCTTGCTGAATCAGGTAGAGAGTCTTGTCGTACTCGGCCGCCGTGCCAGCGGCCGTGAGCAACTCCTGTCCTAGTAGTACCGCATCCCGGTTGGGGCGATTGGGGTCCGCCTTCTCCAGGATGTCGGCTACCTTGATGGTGTCTGAGTCGCGGTCATCGTATTGCCAATATGCCAGCATCAGGGCGGTCATGCCGTCGTGATCCTGCAGCGTGACGTCGGCTCCCGCTTTCACCAGCGCGAGCACGCTCCGGGGATTGTGATTCATAACTGCCAACATCAGCCGAGTTCTGCCGGCGGAGTCCCGAGCATTCAAGTGCAGTCCGTGTTCGATCAGGATCTGGGCGATCTGGGCACGTTCGTTATCGTAGCGCTCGCCGAGAAGTGTAAACGTGAAAGCGTCCCAGCCGTACCACTGACCCTCGGATATGCGCTGGTTGACGTCAGCCCCGGCGGCGACCAAGTTACTTGCTGCGATAACCTGGCCCTGTATCGCGCTCAACATCAGTGCCGTGAAACCGTGCTCGTCCGTGGAGTTCACCCGCTTCATCCGGCCGGAGATGACCCACCAGGGAAGCAACACGACAAGTGAGCCTGCAACGGCCACCCGAGCCATCCCCAGCCAGCTTAGGGTGAGGCCCGCCCGTCGACGGAATCCGATGGCGAAGGCCGCCAGCACCAAGATTGCAAGCGGGACCACAAGTACGAAGGTGCCCCCTACCCAGGAGAGATCGCCGATTCCCACGACATCGCCGGTCTTCTGTGCAGGACCGGCGATCCAATCCTTCCAGAAGAACAACATAGGAACAAGCGAGAGAACAAACACCAGTACCTGGACGATCAGGCCGCCAAGGGCAGTGACGACTACAGTCCTCACCCACCGGCCAAGGAGCCCCACCGTTGCCGAGGCTCGTCCTTCCCAGATAAGAAAAACAGCGGCGAGAACGGGCGCAACCAAGAGCAGCAGGTAGATCGCCCAGGTCTGGTGACCTAGGATCCAATTCCCCGCGGGGGATCCTGAACTCAGGATCCCAGGCACGACCAGCCAGTTAATCCAAAGCGAAAGACAAGCCGCCACGCCGACCAGGACGGACAGCCATCCTGCGGCCGAGGGCTCTGACTCCGGCGGAGAGAGGTTTGAACTCATTTGGCCTTTCTCACCTTCTCGACGGTGATCAGCGTGTGCGGGTGTTGATCTGCCCCCTGTTTCCGCACGTGGGTCAATCATACGACGTTCACAGCTGCTGCGGTTGCTGTCATTGCTAAACACTTTGACAAGGGCCGACTTCCTACCGACGCAAGAAATTTAGACTTGGAGAAGCTTGTGACCCGCATCACAGACAATACTCGGTAACGTGATGCAGTTTCTGGGAATAGTCCTAAGAATTCTGGCGAGGAGCCTTGTGATGATTCATGTTCTTGTTCGTTACAAAGTTTCTGACTACGGCAAATGGAAGTCGATGTTCGATACCGACTTTGAGCTTAGGCGCAAGGGCGGGGAGCGCAATTGTCGTATCTTCCGCAACAACGACAATTTCAACTATCTAACCTTGTTGTTCGAGTGGGAAAACTTGGAGCAGGCGCAGCGATACATGAGCTCCAAGGAATTGCTGGACAAGATGAAGCAGGCCGGCGTTTCAGGTACACACGACATCCAGTATCTGGAGGAAATGTACGCCCTGCGCCGCACAGCGGCGGACTAAGGCTCTTGGGCCACAAATCGCTTTTGAGCTAGGGGATTGATAGAGGAGGAGTTATGGCGAGAGCTAGACGACAAACGAGAAGGTCCGCACGCAGATCCAGGCGCACAGCGCGGCGCGTAGCGCGCAAAGTCCGTCGCACCGGGCGGAGGATAGCGCGCAGGGCACGCCGTGCCACGCGCAAAGCTGCACGTCGCGTCCGACGCGCTGGCCGGGTTGCCGCTCGGGCAGAACGGAAGATGGGACATTCGGGTGAAATGGGAGGAGTGTCGGGCGAAACCTCGAGCTAGCCCGGTTTGCGAGCTGGCGGGGGGTGCATATTGCGAGCGCCGATCCGGAGGCCGTCGCGGCGGTGCACAAATTTCTCGACCATCAAATCAGCGCTGGTGCCCAAGCGCTCCAGCACCGTGTTCAGTCCTTGGAGATCATGAAGTTTGTGAGTTTCCACGGGTTCTGATAGGTCTCGACGTCGATTTGTTGCTTCTTCTTGTTCACCCTCAATCTGCATGCCGGTAGCACCGTGCCAGATCCCTTGCCGTCCGGTGTCAGGTCCAACTCGATAGCTCCTACGCTGTATTCTCTCGAACGTGTTCCCTGGTACAGCTCGCCGAAGGCAATGTTGCGGTCCGTGACCAGGCGCAGCCGGCGGTGTCCCTCCTCGGCGGGCAATTCGATGATGTACTTGACGTCGTTGCCCACACCGCCACTTGCGAATCGGACGCGCCCTTTGGGCTTCATGTCCTGCAGGGCGTTTACCAGACCATCCTGGCCCTTACTGTTGAATGCATCGATCAGGGTCTTTCGATCATCGGCTGTCGACAACTGCTCGATGATGATGTTGACGCTATACATCTTGCCCATCTGCGTGCTCGTGCCCGTTGCAGTCGCTTGGATCGTCATCCGTTCCTGGGCATTGAGGACTGGGCCGATGCCCACCAACGAGTACAAAAGGCAGAAAATCGATGTCCAACGGAGTGATTCGCGGACCTCTCGCATATTCGTTCTCCCCTAGTGTTTTACCACATGCAAAGAACGCGCTCATGCTCCCAGCCCTGGTGGACCGAGTTACTACTAAGAATGTAAGGACGAGCACTGACAAGAGAACCCCAAATCAATCCTGCATGGGTATAATTTTGAGCTCGACTGTGCGCGTTTCTAGCGCGCAATTGAGAGTACATTTCCTGGGAGGGAAAACATGCCAAGCCGACCTCGGATACTGATAGCTGAACCTGAAACACTGCTGGTTGAGTTGTGCAAGGAACTCCTTGCGACTGAATTCTCTGTCATTGGCACCGTGGGTGATGGGCGCTCTCTGGTGCAGGCAGCAGAGCAGTTGACGCCGGACGCCATTCTCCTGTGCGTCACCATGCCCTGTCTGAATGGCTTGGATGCTGGTGAGCAGGTGAAGCGGAGTTCACCAGCTGTAAAACTGGTTTATTTGACCAACGTGTCTGACCCTCAGGTGGTCGCCGAGGCATTTCGTCGTGGAGCGTCGGGCTATTTGCTTAAGACGTGCACACCATCAGAGCTTCTCAGTGCGCTTCGGGATGTGTTGCGCGGTAAGCTGCATATTTCATCTCAGCTTCCAACGGAAGCCATAGATTTTCTGCGACGCCAGGACAAGAGATTGGTGGAGGAAGAAGAGCGACTCACCCTTCGTCAGCGAGAGGTCCTACAACTGCTAGCTGAAGGTAGGGTCATGAAAGAGATCGGCAACGCATTGAATCTCACTGCCAGAACTGTCGCTTATCACAAGTATAGGATTCGAGAAGTATTGGGAGCGCGGACCGATGCTGAGTTGATTCGTTATGCTGTCAGGAGCAACATTATTGCCGCCTAATCAGATTGAAAGAAAATGCGTGCTTAGATATCTCTTTTTTAGAAACCTGGCCCGCCTCAGACAAGGACGGGCCAAGTTCTTAGTTGCGACTAGGCAGCCAAGTGCTTGCGCACAAGGCTGAGTCCGAAAGATGCGCCACAGCATATCAACCCAAGCACTCCAATTAACGGAAGGGAGCTGCCAGTCTTGGGGAGCTTCGCTGGCGTCGCCTCCTCAGCAGCGGGAGTAGCCGGGGCGGCAGGAGAACCCGCTATCAGGATCGGCTGATCCGGGGGCGGCGGCATGGTGCCCGTCACAGCCTTCTCCTGGGTTATGACGTTTTCAGGGACTTCGACGATTTTCGTGGCAGAGATCTTCATGCCCTGCTTCAGGCCAAAAGCATCCACCATCTGTCCGTCAATGTTGAACTTCTGGCCCTTGGGAATCTTGAACTGTTGATTCTTGCCATCCTCCAAAGTCAAAATGACAGTGGTCGGTGGATTCACGTGCCATACCTTTCCCGTTACGGTCTGCACCGTCGTGACCACCTGTGGAGTCTTAGTGGTCGTGATGGTGCGCTCCAGCTTCATTCCTGGTTTAAGATCGTGAATCCCAACTGCTTTACCGTCCACTGTTGCGCGGGCGCTCTCGGGAACATTCGGGAAGTGTCGTATCTCCCCATTTTCCATCTTCACGAACAGGTCGTTTCCTTCTACAGAGACGACTTCACCCCGCTCTACTGAGACCTCTTTGGTCGCTTGTCCTACGGCGGTGTTGGTTGTGGTTTTCACTTGCGCCCATGCGCTCGCGGTTAGCAAACTGGATATGCCCACTGCGAGCAAGGCAGGCCACCAGGTGTTTCTAGGCTGTTCTGATTTCATTTCAGAGTCTCCTTTGTCCTGATCTGCGTTGCCGAGTAACTTGATGGAACGACTAACTCATCAAAATCTGACAATGATGCATGAACGATGAATCGCTGCGGCGCACTTCCAATGAAATAGAAAGGGTAGCAAGCAACCAGTGTCAGAGAAGGTTTTCCCCTATCATTCAATACACTGACGTCTTCGGGTCGCACCACCTCCGTTTTGCAACGACGAGGACCTCCATCTCCGGCGCCACGCTCAGGGGTGCGCCGAATTACATCTGCACCCAGGCCGGTTATGAATGTCAGACGGATGGCTATTCTACAGCTCTCCCCGGTGGCAGGTCATCTGGGAACTGCGCAAGTTCAGGCTCCATGCGGCTGGCCGGTACAATCAAACTTTGAGGAGCATCCTTTGCTGATCGCGTTTGGGGGATTACCCGGAACTGGAAAGACCACGCTCGCCAGGGCTATTGCAAAGAGATACTCTGCCGTTTACCTGCGGATCGATACTATCGAGATGGCGATTCGCACAACTGAGGTGGTGCGCGGGGAGATTGGCCCTGCTGGCTATGTCGTTGCCTATTGGGTGGCGGAAGAAAACCTGCGCTTGGGTCGCGTCGTCGTGGCTGACTCGGTGAATCCTCGCCAGATCACTCGCGAGTCATGGTCTCTGGTTGCACGAAATGCGGACGTGCCGTTGGTTGAGGTAGAAGTGCTTTGTTCCGACCCCATTGAGCACCGGCGGCGAATCGAAAGTAAGAAACCGGACCTCGACGGGTTGCCTCCTCTCAGTTGGGCCAGTGTTTCCCATAGAACATACGAAGAATGGTCTGCGCCACACTTGATGATCGATACGGCTGGAAAGTCTGTAGCCGAAACAGAACAGGAGTTGATCGACCGCATTTCCGTTGCGGGCCACCTAGGTTGATTGTGGTCACTTTTGGGGCCAAGGTATAGCGTTTTTGCACATCTCTTGGCACACCGACAGCCTGAAAACCCCAACAAAACTGCAATTTTCGAGTGAGTCGTCGTCACTCGTCACGAGCCGTATTGAACGGCCGCCATGAGTCGTTGAGGGACCAATTCTTATTCGAGTTTGTTAAACCGTGCCATCGCCTCCCAATGTCTTGGCTGCGGCATCGACCGACCATGTCGAATCCGGATCGCATTCGATAGCAGCCAGCGACTGACCGCCATTGACATTGGGAGTCTCATGCCATTCGAACGTGTTCCCTGGTATAGCTCCCCGAAGGCAAGGTTGCGATCAGTGACGAGACGAAGTCGGCCCCAATTTTCGTGCAGCCGACAACACACCCAGAATCATTGCCATCCGCTGGAGCGTGCTGTGCAGGCTATAATTGCGGGCGCAAATGGCCCTCACCTCTGGCACGAAACTTGGCCCCTACGAAATCGAATCGCCGCTCGGAGCGGGTGGCATGGGCGAGGTGTACCGTGCGCGCGACACACGCCTCGACCGCACGGTGGCGGTCAAGATCCTGCCGACTCATCTTTCTTCCAATCCGGAAGCAAAGCAGCGCTTCGAGCGCGAAGCCCGTACTATTTCTTCTCTGAGCCACCCCAACATCTGTACGCTGCATGACGTCGGCCACCAGGACGGGATGGATTTCCTGGTCATGGAATATCTGGAGGGCGAGACGCTGGGCGAGCGTCTGATGAAGGGTCCGCTGCTATCCGATCAGGTATTGAAGTATGGGATCGAGATCTGCGAGGGGCTGGAAAAGGCGCATAAAAGCGGGGTCATCCACCGCGACCTGAAGCCCGGCAACATCATGCTGACCAAGTCCGGAACCAAGCTGATGGACTTCGGATTGGCCAAGGCCACGCTGCCGCAAGAGCCTCCCGCTTCCAGTTTAGCGGTGACGATGTCCCGGCCTTCAACGGACCAGCCACTCACCGCGCAGGGCATGGTGCTGGGCACGTTCCAGTACATGTCGCCGGAGCAGGTGGAAGGGAAGGAAGCCGATGCTCGCTCCGATATTTTCTCGCTGGGAGCGGTGTTGTACGAAATGGCCTCAGGCAGGCGGGCCTTCACAGGCAAGAGCCAGGCCAGCATCGTCGCTGCCATTCTGGCTTCGGAGCCACAACCGATCTCGGTACTCCAGCCCATGTCGCCGCCGGCGCTGGACCGCGTGGTCCGGACGTGCATGGCAAAAGACCCTGACGACCGCTGGCAAACGGCACACGACGTCAAACTGCAACTGCGCTGGATCGCGGAAGGCGGATCGCAAGCCGGCGTGCCCGGCCCGCTGGCTGCCCGGCGCAGGCTATCGCAAAACCTCGCTTGGACTCTGGCTGCGATTTCCCTGCTAGCAGCCGTGGGGCTGGCTGCAGCCTTATGGCTGCACACGAGCTCGTCCTCCCTTCCATTACGCGCTTCACTGTTGCCTCCCAAGAACAGCTCCTTTGACCCATTCGGCTTTGCCATCTCACCTGACGGCAAGCGACTTGCGTTTACGGCCGTGGCAGCTGACAAGAGCGAGAGCACCTTGTGGGTGCGCCCACTGAACTCGGTTGCCGCCCAGGAGCTTTCTGGAACTGATGGCGCTGAGTATCTCTTCTGGTCGCCGGACAGCTCAAGCATCGGCTTCTTCGCCGGGGGCAGGCTGAAAAAAATCGATGCGGCGGGGGGACCTGTGATCACGCTCGCGGATGTCGTCAGTGGTCGCGGCGGCACGTGGGGGTCGGATGGCACAATCGTCTTCAGCCGCAAAGCTGATAGCGAAGGCTTGTACCAGGTGTCCTCCGCGGGTGGACCAGTCTCCGAGGTCACCCACTTCGACAGGGGACGCAAGGAGGACAGTCATCGCTGGCCCTGGATGTTGCCCGATGGCCGCCATTTTATTTTCTACATGAGCAGCTCAACCCAGACCGCGGCCACCGGCGGCCAGGACACGGTGGCGGGCATTTACTACTATGATCGCAAGACGGGCAAGCAGACGCGTGTGTTGTTCACTGATACCGGAGCGCAGTACGCCAATGGATATCTTTTTTATCTGATGCAGCAAAACCTGATGGCACAACGCTTCAACCCAAGCTCCGGGACGTTTTCCGGACCCCCGGTGCCAGTGGCAGAGGCCGTGGAATACAATTCTGATCGCTGGATAGGGGCGTTCAGCGTCAGCGCCAGCGGGATATTGGGATACCTCAGCGGGAGCGGCAAGCAAAGGCAGTTGATCTGGTATGGGCGTGATGGAAAAGAACAAAGCAGGCTGGGGCACCCCGATAATTATGACGGGGTTGCAATCTCTGAGGATGGCCAACGGTTGGCGACGACTCTGGCAGAGGCGAACGGCTTCAACACTGACATCTGGGTCTACGAACTCGCTCGCGGCACCGCGACGCGGCTCACTTTTGAGGGGGTGCACGCTGCCGCGCCGATCTGGACCCACGACGGCAAGACCATCGCTTATGTGACCAACCGCCAAGGAGGAGATATCTACGCCAAGACCAGCAGCGGGCTGGGGGCCGAGCAAGGACTGGTGGAGTCCAATGATTACAAGATTCCCAGCGACTGGTCACCCGATGGCAAGCTTCTGTTGTACATGAATTTTGTCGGCAGCAGCGTACCGCATTTCTGGATCCATCCGGTTGTCCCCGCGGAGAAGGATTATGCCTTGCTGAAGACGAATTTCTCCGAAGAACAAGGGCAATTCTCGCCCGATGGCCGCTGGCTGGCCTATGTGTCGGAGGAGACCGGAAAAGACGAGGTCTTTGTGGTCCCATTCCCCAGTCTGTCGAGCAAGTGGCAAGTCTCTGCAGCTGGGGGCGAACAAGTGAAGTGGCGTCACGACGGCAAGGAGCTGTTTTATCTCACTCCTGACAGGAAGCTGATGGCGGTCGCGGTAGATACGGCTGGCGGTACTTTCAAACCGGGTCTGCCGCACGAGTTGTTTCAGACCTCTATCCAGAGCGCGCATCACCAGCTCCCACAGTACGATGTGGCGCCTGACGGGCAGAAGTTCATCCTCAACGTCCCCCTGGGACCGAGTCTTGAGCCCATCACCCTATACAGCAACTGGGCTGCTGAGTTGAAGAAGTGATGAAGAGGGTGGGCACTTGGCCACCACCGCTCAAGGGAAGCAACAGGTATCGGACTCTCTAGCGCTAAGCACCAGACCCACAACTGCCAACCGTTGGGACCAGTTGTTAGTGGAATTTTCAGTAATTCTCACAAGTCGAGCCCGCCCCAACCCGATTGAACCGCTTTACTGCAACTTAGAGTATTCTGCCTTAGCTTCACGCAAGACTGCGATCTCCGGGTCGGCGTCCTTCCACAGCGCGAAGAAATCCTGATACTTGGTGCGGGCTTTGCTGGTGTTGCCCTGCATCGCGTAAGCGCGGGCCAGTCCCAGATGGGCCAGCGAACCAATGATTTCGTTAACCACCACACCCGGGCGGTCGACGATTTTCTGGAATTCACCGGCCGCAGCCGCCCCCTGATGGGCGGCCAAACACGCCTGCCCCGTAAGTGGATGCTGAAAACAAAGGAGTTGGTGAGCGCGGAAGGAATCGAACCTTCAACCTACTGATTAAGAGT
>Ga0187777_10000981_pt1 | contig 18731 bp, 22 predicted proteins | sample 1015_Q2_SP5_10_M_FD_132416 | JGI IMG/M metagenome (GOLD analysis project Ga0187777, IMG submission 132416) | Tropical peat soil microbial communities from peatlands in Department of Meta, Colombia - 1015_Q2_SP5_10_MG | ecosystem: Environmental > Terrestrial > Soil > Wetlands > Peat | place... | reverse complement strand
CTCTACGGGTACGTGTCGGCCACCAAGTGGGTCGTCGAGATGGAGCTGACCCGCTTCGACAGAGCAGAGGCGTACTGGACGCGGCAGGGCTGGGCACCGCGTGCACCCGTTAAGACCGAGTCGCGGATCGACGTGCCGAAAGGTGGTCAAGAGGTGCCGATGGGACCCGTGGTGTTCGGCGGTGTCGCGTGGGCACAGAATCGTGGCGTGCGGGCCGTGGAGGTCCGCGTCGACGATGGCGTATGGCAGCCCGCCGAACTGGGCGCGAGCTATTCCAACGAGACGTGGCGGTTGTGGAGCTTTCGCTGGCAGGCGAAAAACCCTGGGAAACACGCCGTCACCGTGCGCGCGACCGACAACACCGGAGCTGCCCAAACTGCAGATCGGGTTGGTGCCGTCCCCGACGGCGCTACCGGCTGGCACACGGTGGACTTCACCGTGGCGGAGACATGAAGCACTATTGCGGCACTATTTCGAAGAGCGTTTCCGCCAACTGAATACCGCAATCACGATGCCGATCAGCACCGTGATCGGACCAATGATGGACCAGGTCGTGGTGTTGCTCATCGGGCTGCCAAGAAGCACTCCGAATCCCTGGAGCGCCCAGATCAGGCCAAACACTGCGACGATAAACCCGACCGCGAATGTAACGATGAAAGCCCTTCTCATATAGGGATGGTAAGCGCCGGAGAGCGCATGTCGCGCCTTGACCCAGCAGACCGCGCAGGCGATGGCCGATTCTAAGGATTTCGCAGGGTCGGCTGGATCGCCTGTACTGCCGGTGCTATTAGAACGAGGTAATGCCGAACCACTGCGCGAGGACGCGACGAAGTTCGTCCACCGCTGGCTTCGGCGCCGACGACGCCCACGCCACATAGCCATCCGGACGGACAAGCAATGCCGTGGCCGAGACGTCACCGACCGGGCGTCCCACGGTGAGGGTGATCCGGTCCGCGATGTCGGCCGCGGTGGCCGCGACTCCGGCGCCTTCGGTCAGGTCGATGAGCAGCGGCCGCCCGTCGCGGGCGAGCTCTGCTACCCTTCGGGTCCCGTCGGCAGTAGCGACAGCGAAATCGGGCACCCAGCGTCCGGCCAGCGGATGCGCATCAGCGCCAACGGCATACCGATTCTCGTTGCCGGACACCAGATCACTGAGGCGACGGACAGCACCGGAATCCTCCAGCAGTTCGGATAAAAGTTGCCGTAGGGCAGTGACTTCGGTCCCCGGTCTGATCAGGGCCAATTGGGCGCGGCTGTGCATGATGACTCGCTCGGCAGCGGGCCGGCGCTCAGCCTCATATGTGTCGAGTAGCGCAGGCTCGGCGCGACCGGCAACGACGGCGGCCAGCTTCCAGCCGAGGTTCACCGCGTCCTGCAGACCAAGATTGAGCCCCGGGCCGCCAAGGGGGGAGTGGACGTGCGCGGCATCGCCGACCAGGATCACCCGGTCTGATTTGTACCGCGACGCGATCCTCGAGTTGATGCCGTAGAAGCGACGCAGATCCAACGGGGTGTCGGGCGATATCGGCCGCAGTGGTACGTCGGCGCCGAGCACGCGTTTCACGCTGGCCTCTATCTCGGCCAGGCTCACCGGCGTTTCGTCGTCGTGATAGTCGTCGACGCGGTCTTCTCGAGCCGATCTGTCCAGTTCGAGGGCGATTACCATCGACCTGCCGCCCAACCGACGGCAGGCGAAGACGCCGTTTTCGGCACGATAGAACGGCGTGGGCGGGACTCGGCCCCACCCGGGCACGTCGAGCGCCCCGCTGACCGGGTCAACCCAGTCATCCGGCGGCACCACCCCGAACGCCATCCGGGCGACCGCGTCATGCGAAGTCATTCCGGGGAAATCGATGCCCGCGAGCTTGCGTGTCTGGCTAGTGCCGCCGTCGGCTCCGACAAGGTATTCAGCCGCTAGATCATAGTCGCCGTCCGGACCCGCGACATGCACTGTGACGCCGTCGGCGCGCTGATCGAAACCCGTTAGCCGGTGGCCCCAACGTATGTCCACGCCGTACGCGCCGGCGCGCTCGGCAAGGACTTGCACAAGCCGGGGCTGTTGCACCGCGACCATATAGTTTTGGGCGTCCGCCGTCCCTGCCAGATCCAGCGTCAAAGCCGCAAACATGGCCCAAGGCGACGGCTGCGGTGGGTCATCGGTCCCCGCGAGGACGCTGTAGAAACCTCGATGGTCGAGAATCCGAACCCCTTGCCCCGTCACCCCGTTGGCGCGCGGTTCCGGGTTTGGTCCCGACAACAGGTCGAGCACGATCGACCGGATGCCGGCCAGCCCGAGCTCGCAGGCCAGCATCAGCCCATTGGGGCCCGCCCCGGCGATGACGACGTCATTCATTTAGCCCAGCTTAATAGTGCTGGCGCCGGCGCGACAACGGTCGCGGCTAGACCGACTGCAGGATGGCGGTCGCGACGGCCAGGCCCAGAGCGATCACCGCGGGGGTCGTGTCAGCGGCACTGTCGGATGCGCGCCGGTGAAAAACGATGGCGCCCAACGCAAGTAGAGTAAGCCCGATGGCGGCAGCGACACCGATCGGTGCCCAGGCCAACCCGGCCAGCACACCGGCCACGCCGGCCAGCTCGAGTAGCCCGATCACCCGCCATTGCGCCGGCTTGACCCCGAGATGGTCGCGGATCGCCAGCGATTGCCGGACCCCGAACAGCTTGATCAGACTGGCAAACGCAAAGAGTGCAGCAAGCAACGCCGTCACGATTACTTCGGCAGTCATCTACCACACGGTAGTACCTGCGCCGGGTGTTTCAACCCGCAAGGCCCATGGCGGATGCGAACGCGCGGAGCTCGCGCTCGATGTCGGATCCGGCGGGCTGATAGACGAGTTCGGTGACGCCAAGTGCGCCGAGTCCGGCAACTCGCTCGGACACTTGCTGCGCGGTACCCACCAAAGCCGTGGCGCTGGCCAGCGGGATGAGGTCAGCGACGTGCGGCTCGTCCCGCGAGTTGGCCTTCACCAGATGGCCCTCGTGGATTGCGAGATGCCGCTCGGCCTCAGGGCAGGCCTCGACAGCCTCGCGCCAGCCGTGCCCGCCCGGTAGTGCGTCAACTACGGCGGCGCCTCCGCGCTCGTAGGCGGCGTGGTACATCACCACCGCTGCTGGTCCCACGGCGTCGACGACCCGAGCAGAGGTCAATTGCTCACCCTCGTCGAGCACCGTGCCGAAGGACAGCAGCGCCCTCCAGTCGGCCAGCTTGACGGCATCGGGTTGAGCGACGGCGGCGGAGAACACCCCATCGCCTAGTTCGGCTGCCACCGCCAGCCCCTTCGGGCCGTCCGCACCGATCAGGATCGGCACCTGAACCGGTCGCTTCGCGCCGAAGCCGGGCAAGTGCAGCATGCGGATCTTCGCTCCATCCCACTCGCCGGTCTCGCCGGCCAGCAGAGTCCGCAAGCAGCGGACATATTCGGCGACCTGGCGCCATGGCATGGGCCGCTTGCCCAGCGTGAACCGGCCGGTGAAGCCCGAGCCGACGGCCACTGCGACGCGACCCGGCGCTTGATCCACGAGCTCGGCGATCGCTGCGGCGTTGACCATCGGATGGCGCAAGCTGGGAACGAGCACGCCCGGCCCCAGGCCGATGCGCGACGTTCGCTCAGCACACCGCGAAAGGATCATCCACACGTCGGGGCACAACGCCGGGGAGTCGTAGAGCCACGCTCGCCGATAGCCCAGCGTTTCGGCTGCCTCCACGTGCGCCGGGGTGTCGGACGAGGTCGCGAATGCGCAGGAGATGTCCATAGCCCGACACTATTCGGCGTCGTCTGCCACCAGACCTTCGACCTGGCGGTGGTAGATGATCTTGCCACCACCGGCCCAGTTGCCTTCGGGAACCTCGTGAATCAGTGTCCAAACATGAAGCGCCCGTGCGCCTTCTAGGTCGATTACCGCGGCGGCGCACACCGCAGCGTGCACGTCAGCCGCGAGCTGCTCCTTGCGATCTTGCGACAGGGCGCCTTCGAACACCGTCATCTCGACGCGGAATCGGGGCGTGTCCGGGCCACGACCGCCCACCGACTGCGCTGCCGGATCCAACGCGTGCAGGTACACCAGGGTGTTGTCGCGGAGGAACGGGGTGTCCGGGGCGCGCTCGGCGCGCAGCAGCGCGGTGACGAGCTCGTCGGTCAATCGTCCCAGCACCTGGTCGTCCAACGAACCACGAACGTAGGTCAGGTCGATCATCGGCATCGCGTCACCTCACAGCTTTCTCAGCGCACGCACGACATTGACGTAGGGCACGGTCGCGGTAGCGCTCTTGCGCAGACTCGGTTGAATTGCACCGGCATTGCCGACAACCAGGTAGCGCAGACCATGGTCGCGGAAGTCGGCCATCTGGTCGATCACCTCGTCGGGTGTTCCCACCGCAAACAATTCTTCGACCAGGGATCGGGGAGCCTTCGCGGCATACCCGAGCGCGGTCTGCTCGTCGATCGTCTGCGGTATGAAGTCCTGCACACCGGTGAAGTCTGCTCCGAGTGGGTGCTGCGCGCCGTGTCGGGCCCAGTCCTTGGCGGGGGAGAGGAGCGTGAATACCCTGGCGATATCGGATTCCACGACTTCGTCGACTTCGTCGCGAGATCGGCCGGTGACGATGAACCGGATCAGGGCGGGGGTGATCGCCGTCGGGTCGCGCCCGGCATCCGACGCCGCAGTACGCACGATCTCGAGTTGCTCACCGTATTCGGTTGCGCGGGTGGTACCCGGAAACCAGCCGTCGGCGTATCGTCCAGTGGCGCGCATCATCCGCGGCCCATGGGCGGCGATCCAGATCGGAGGCCACTTGCCCCGATACGGCGGCAGCGCAAAAGTCGCCTTGTGCAACGGGAAGAACGATGAATCGCGGGTGACCAACTCGCCGTTGGAGTTCCACAACGCGCGGATGGTGGCGACGGCTTCCTCGAAGCGTGCCACCGGTTTGGACCAGTCCACGCCGTAGGGCGCGTTGCTTTCCCGCTCGCCGGTTCCGATGCCGAGGACAGCGCGACCACGGGTGAGCAGATGCAGCGACGCGGCGGCCTGCGCAGTGACCGCCGGATTGCGCCGACCGGTATCGGTAACGGCCACGCCTAACCGCATCCGGCCCAGCTTGTTCCGTCCGGCGAGGTAGCCCAGCATCGTCCACGGCTCCAGGTGGGCGTCGATCTTGGGAATCAGCCGAGCCGCGCCGACATGCTCTGGCGTCCACATCGACGGCGGCCACGCCGAGTTGAGGTGGTCGGCCACCCAGAAAGAATCGGCGCGACAGGCCAAGCCGATCGCGTAGTCGGCATGCACCAACGGCTTTGGGCCGAACCGCGAATTGATCGTGTTGTGCATGACGCCAACACCGAAACGGGCCATCGTTTCATCGCTCCTCGGCGGCCGGCCACATCTGCGGGCTGAGGTTTGGGCAGTCGCCCAAATTTCTTAGCTGAGCACATGCTTAGCATTCGGCGATGCGCTCAGTCAAGGCATCATCGGCTGAGTTCCGGCGTCGATGCCGCGAGCGGGTACTAAGGTTTGTCCGACAGCGGTTGGGCGGACGCTCAGCGGTTCCAAGCGTGCATCGACAAGGGGCGTGAAATGGAGGGGATGGCAGAGCTCATACCGGTGCTGCCCGCACACCGCTTCGACGAGGCCGCGCTGGCCCGATATCTGCGTGGACGACTGCCGGGTTTCGATGGTCAGTTGCAGATTCGTCAGTTCCAGGGCGGACAAAGCAACCCCACCTATCACCTGCATACTGCCGGTGGCGACTACGTACTGCGCAAGAAGCCGCCGGGCAAGTTGCTGCCCCGCGCCCATGAGGTAGAACGCGAACACCGCGTCATGGCAGCGTTGTCCGAGACCGACGTGCCGGTACCGCGGATGCGACTGCTGTGTCAAGACGAGACGATCCTCGGCACGCCGTTTTTTGTCATGGATCACGTTGAGGGACGGGTTTTTCCGGACCGTGTGATGCGTGAGGGCACACCGGCGCACCGCGCTGCCGTCTATGAGGATCTGGCCCGGGTGCTTGCGGCATTGCATCGCGTGGATTGGCGTGCGGCAGGGCTCGAGGGGTTCGGCCGGCCAGAGGGCTATATGCAACGTCAAGTGGCGTTGTGGACTCGCCAATGGGAAGCGGCGCGCATGGAGGACATGCCGGCGATGGACCTGCTGGCGCAATGGCTGCCCGACCACCTTCCACCTGACGATGAACCGGCCTGCATCGCCCACGGCGACTACCGCCTGGGCAACGTGTTGCTGCACCCGACCGAGCCGCGGGTGGTCGCAGTGCTGGACTGGGAACTGGCAACGATCGGCAATCCACTGGCCGACCTCGGGTATTTCTGCGTGACCTACCACGTGCCGGGCGGACCCGGTGGCAGGACCGGGGTAGCGGACGAAAACCTCGCTGGCACTGGGGTTCCCGACCAGCAGGCCTTCGTCGAGAGCTATTGCGCGCATGCCGGCCGCAAACCCCCGGAGTCGCTTGACGTGTTCGTGGTGTTTTCCATGTTCCGGTTGGCCTCCATCACCGCCGGGGTATGGCGCCGCGGAGTGGAAGGCAACGCCGCCGATGCGCGCGCCAGCACGACGGAATATCGCGAACGCTATCGAAGCATGGCGGAGGCCGCGTGGGCGCTGGCCCAGCGGTTGTCCGGGTAGTCAGACTTCAGTACAAGTAGATCGCCAACACCCCGACCCACAATGTGGTGAGCCACGCATCGGTGAATAGCTTGAGCCACCGCGGGGCAGTGCGCACTTCCATGAAGTACTGGATGATCAAGCGTCCCTTGATGAATCCCAACAGGACGACGGCAACGGTGATCGGTACGCTGGCTACCGCAACGGCTCCGCGGGTGTGACCGGGCGCCAGCCACCATGAGACGATCGTGATTGCGGACAGCACCATCCAGACGTAGGTCGTTGTCCGGGCAACGGTCGTGGTCATGCGCTCACCTCATCACGTAGAGCAGGGCGAAGATGACGATCCACAGCAGGTCGACCATATGCCAGTAGGTGGCCCCGGCTTCGACCATGAAGGGTCGCCGACGGCGAGGGTTGCGCAGTTCGCGCACCGTGATCCCCAAAATCAGCAGGCCAAGGGAGACGTGGAACAGGTGCACACCAGTGAGCATGTAGTAGAACATGAAGAAGTCGTTGCTTGAAATGGTGTAGCCCTGAGCGATTTTCGTCGACCATTCGTAGGCCTTGATCGCGATGAACGCAACCCCGCACAGCCCACCGCCATAGGTCAGACGCAGCGCTTGGGCCTGGTCACCGGCGCGGGTGGCCTGCACGCTGCGGGCGATGAACCAGGAACTGGCCAGCAGCACCAGCGTGTTGAGCACGCCGATGTTGATGTTGAGATGCTGTTCGGAAACCAGGAATTCCTGTGGCTTCATCGCCCGGAAGACCATGAAGATGATGAAGTAGGCGCCGAAGATGATCAGGTCGCCGAGAACCATCACCCACATGTGCACATCGCCCGGAAGATGGACCCTGCGCTGGCCTTCGGCGCTGTTCACGGAAGATACTGTGGCGGGGCCGGATTCGGCCGCGGTTTGTCCTGTGTTTGCCATGGAGTCGCCCGTCAGTCCAGTGGTGGCTCGTCGGCCGGCTGCCGCTCGTTGGCCTTCTTCAGGAATACGATCACGCAAACGAGCCAGACACCGAAAATCGCCGTCCCCAACCAGAACGAATTAGCGCCGTTCCACGCGAACGGTCCCGCTTTCGAGACGAATATCGCGACCGTGAGGATTTCGGTGACGATCTGCCAGATATTCACGTAGGCAAGCCATTTAGGGAAAATCTTGTTCTTGTCGTAGAGAATCGCCACCGCGAAGGCGAAATACGCGGTTGAGAAACACCCCAGTGAGCCGACGTACGACAGCAGCCCGAGGTCGTAAAGCATGGCCAGGATTTGTGGATCACGGCCCGGCCGATACACCGCCGTCAAAAAGGAGAACGCGACCAGCAGGCACCCGGGTAGCGCACCGACCGACATCGACCCTAGATAGATGTAGGCCATCACCGATCCGACCGTCATCCGTTTCATGTGGTAGACGACAATGCCGTTCGAAATGCCGGCGCCCCCGACGATCAGCACCAGTACCCCGAAGCCGATCTTGATGGTCAGCGCGTGCGCGTGGAAGAAATGCACCATCTGGTCGACGGTCACATCAGGCCGCGGCGGCGGCATCACTCTGGCCAGCGCGAAGAAGATCACACCGAACGCGGTGTAGAACGCAGGCACGATCCAAAAGACAAGCCAGACATCACGTTTGCCGGCTCGCGGGACTCTGGCACGATCAACTGTACCGGCCGTTGGCGAGGAGTCAGTCGAGACCGTGCTGCTCACCGCGCGACCCCCTCGTCGATCGCTTGCCGGTGCAGCACATTGCGCAGCACGAAGAACATCACGATCACGAACAGCGTGAATGCGCCGTTACGAAGCCAGAAGGAGATCACGCCGTTCCATGCCACCGGCCCGGTGGTGAAGACGGCGGCGCCGACGGCCGGGGCCATTGCGAGCGCCGTACCCACGGCATAATGGCCGACCCATCGTTGAAACACGGGGTTGGGCCCGTCGTCGAAATAGATTGCCAGCCCGAGCAATAGGTTCATGGCAACTGCCGCCCCAACTGGCGCGATGAAGATCATCCAACCCATGTCGTTGAGCAGCTCGATCAGCTCAGGGTTGCGGGCGGGCCGAAACGCCGCGACGAGATAGAAGATGTCGGCGAGCGCGAAAAGGGTTGCACCGGTGACCGCTGCGGTGAGGTAGCAGTAGGCGAAGACGTGGCTCTGGGTGGCCATCCGCTTCATCTGGACGACGATGACCATGAAGATCGGCAGCAACATGATCCCGCACAGGTTGAAGGTGACCATGCTGAATCGAATCATTGCCGTGTGGTCGCTGTAGAACTTCGCGACCTGCTCGGCGGTCATTTCCGGCGACATCGGCGGAAAGAATCCCGGGAACGCCAGGAATGCGATCAGCAGGACGACGCCGAAGACGGGCGCGGTCCACAGGCTGATCAGCTGGGTCTTGATGTTTGCGGTCTTGGGTAGGTCCTCGGCCTCGGCAAGAATCTGCATAGCGCCTCCATAGCCACGGGGTAGCCGATCGGCTACCCCGACCATAGATGATCCGACACGGAGACAGCAAGGGTTTCGGCGTGAACCCTGCGCACGGGTCAGTCGGGCAACTTGAACATGCGTGCGGTCAGGTGGATCAGCACCGAGCGCAGCGTGTCGTCGTCGATGTCGTCGACGAGAGGATTGATCACCGTGCCGGCGATCGCGCCGGAGAACAGCGCCGCCGATATCCGCGCCTCGGTGTCGTCGGCCTCGTTCAGCAAGATCGCGTATAGCCGGGTGATCAGGTTGCGGAACGGCTCGTGCTCACCCAACAGCCGCACCATCACCGGGTCGTTCTGCAGGGCCCTTACCCAGCGACGGCGCTCAACTGCCATCCCGACCACTTCGGTCAGCAGCACTTTGCGGGCGGCGACCGAGTCCACCTGGGCTTCGGCCGCCTCCAGCGCATCCTCGAGGGTGGCCAGTTCCATTTCGGCGACCGCGATCACGATCTCTTCTTTGGTCTTGAACTTGTGGTAGACCGCGGCCTTGGTCACCCCGACAGCGTCCGCAATCATCTGCAGCGACGTTCCGCTGACACCGTGGTCGGCGAATAAATCCAACGCGGCGTGCAGGATGCGACTCTGCGCGGGAGTGCGCCGGACCCCGCCGAGCAAACGCCCGGCGCGGGGCTCCTCGTCTAGCACGGGTTCAGGTTAGCTGAGCCCGGCCCAGGCACTTTTGATCTCACAGTGAAGCGATAAGCGCCACCAAGCCTGCAGCTAATGACCGAGCGCAGTTTTAGCTGATGACCATCACCGCAGAATCTACTGACATCAACACCGCCAACGCTCGGCGTCGGCGTCGCCGTGCCACGCGGGTGGCTGTCGCCGGAGCCACCGGGATCGCCGTGCTCGCGTTCTTCTCCACCGCGTCGCCCGGGGTCGACGAATCGACGGTGGCGTCCGGGCAGGTGCGCCTAGTGGACCAGACGATTCAGCTACCGGCGAACGTTGCCGCCGCCTCGCCGAGCTGGGTGACGCCACTGCTACAGCAGGTCGACGACTCCGGCGGCGACGATTCCAGCGTCGGCACCGACGACAGCCAGCTCCAGCAACAGCTACTACAGCAGCAACAGGATCAGGACGAGGCGCAGTTGTCGGAAAACAACGCGATCCAGTCGATGATCCAATCCCAGCAGCAAGCTGAGGAACAAAACGACCAGGCCGAGCAGCAGTTCACCCAAGACGAGCTGCAGGCTCAACAAACCGAGCAGGAAGCTGACCAGTCGTAGGACGATCTTCCAGCGCCCATACACTGACCGATCGTGGGCATTCTGTTTGGCTTCGCGCCGTGGCTCGTCTATTGGGTGCTTGTCGGCAACGTGCCCTCGCTTGTTGCGGTGTTGGTCGCGTTGGCGATCGCCGTCGTCGGGTTGGTGGTCAGCCGCGCCACGCGGATACCCGTGCGAGCGCTCGAAATCGGGGCTGTCGGAACATTCTTGGTGTTGACGGCCGCGACCTTGTTGATGAGCCAGTCGTCGACGGAGCGGTGGGTTCAGCCGCTGAGCATCGCGGGGATCTTGCTGGTGGTCCTCATCGGCGTGCTGACCGGCAAACCCTTCGTGCATGAGTTCGTCGCGGCGGGTCAGCCTCCGGGAGTGGTCGACAGCGATCTGTTCGGCCAAGTCACGATGCGGCTGGCATGGATCTGGGTTGCCGTTTTCGCGGGCATGACGGTCTCGGCGTCGATTCCACCGATCGTGCAGCGCGACGCGACGATTCTCGACGCCAAGACACCGCTGTCGTTCGTCTGCTACTGGGTCATCCCATTCTCGTTGTGGGGCCTGGGGGCGCTGGCGACGAAAATCCTGCCCGACCTGATGACCGCCGGGGCCGGCGACATCGTCCGGAAGACCTCGTTCGTTGCCTACGGCGAAGCCACCATCGATGAGCTGTACTACCTCGCGCAGGAACACGCCAACCGCGAAGTCGGTGCCGAACAGGAAGCCTACGACGTCAAAGTCGGAAGCATGGGCACGCCGCTGGTCGGCGACGACACGCGACAATCGTGGCCCTCGACGTACAAAGTGCGCCAGTCGCGGTCTTAGTTAGTGTCGCTGGGGCTGGCCGTGCAGCATGCCGTTAGAAGACACGCACCCAGTCGATGAGCATGTCCGCCGGATAGGCACCCGACGCCGGGTCGCCGCCACCTGAACCGCCAACCGCAAGATTGAAGACCGGAAACATCGTGTAGCCGGGCTGGTTGAACGGCCACTCGCGGATGGGCAAGTTCAAATTCTCGATCCCGATCGCCGGAACACTGAAGTACGGTTGCATGCCGTCCACATAATCTTGCCAGAAGAAAAACCCGCCCAGATTCCATGTGACTCGCCACCTGTGCCACTCGCCGTCCATCCCGATCCGGTGGGTCTCGAATGCTGTGCCCTCTGGGTTCGCGTGGACGGTGGTTCCCGAAGGCCACTCCCCGTTGCCGTACCATTCGAGCACGTCGACTTCGCTACTGCGACCAGGATCGTCATTGGACAACCACCAGGCCGGCCAGACACCGGCAGTAAGGCAGTTGAGTTTTATCCGGGCTTCCCAGGTGGTGCCGATGCCTCCCCGCCAGTTGCCGCTAACCAGGCCGCCGAAGTAGGTGTTGTCCTCTCGTGTGGCGCGGAGAACGAGATTGGAGTTGCCGTCGAGGAACACGTTTTGGCGACTGTCGCGGTACTGGTACCAAAACCCTGGCCTGTCGAACCCCACCGGATTCTTGATTGGCGTCCGGTAGTTCGACACCGTCCAGTTCGCCGGATTGGGGGCTGAGCCGGCCGGGCCGTCGAACTCATCGTCGAAAAGGAAACCCCCCTCTTGGGTACCGGGCGCTGGCGCGGTGGGCGGCGGTGCTGGACGCGCCGGTGCCTCCGGTCGCAACGGGTAAGCCCTGGCTTTGGGGGCCGGGATCGCGGCTGCCAGCGCGCCGATACCGATCGTCAACATGACGCTGCGTCGATTCATCTCAGACACAACCGAAGGACGATAGCAGCCCACGGTGCACCGCGTGGCAAGAAGCGAATCCTGTCCGTGATCGCCGCTATGCATTTCTCATGCATCATCGGCCGCTGGCCGACCAGCCAGAAGGCCCGGTGGGCTTCTGGCAACATAGCGGTGTGCTCAGCGAGTCACGGGGTCACCGTGGTGCGCTTCGCGGTGGCCTGCTGACACTGCCGCCGGACGCGCTCGATCCATTGATCGTTGGAATATTGGCGGCCGCAGTGAGTCTGGGTGGCGCCGGCCGTCCGTCGTTCTGGTACGACGAGGCCGCGACCATTTCGGCCTCATACAGTCGATCGCTGGGTCAGTTGTGGCGGATGTTGGGCAATGTCGACGCCGTCCACGGCGTGTACTACCTGCTCATGCACGGCTGGTTCCAGATTTTCCCGCCCACGGAGTTCTGGTCCCGAGTGCCAAGTGGTTTGGCTGTTGGTGGCGCCGCGGCCGGTGTAGTGGTGCTGGGCAAGCAGTTCTCGTCGCGCACTGTCGCGCTCGCCTCCGGGGTCGTCTGCGCGATCTTGCCCCGCGCGACGTGGGCGGGCATCGAAGCTCGCCCCTACGCCTTGTCGATGATGGCCGCGGTATGGCTGACGGTACTGCTCGTTCGCGCCGCGCGCCGTAACAGCGCGTCGGTCTGGCTGTCTTATGGGGTCGTCCTGGCGATCTCGATCCTGCTCGACATGTATCTCGTGCTGTTGTCGTTGGCTCACGTCGCTTTCATCGTCCTTTTCTGGCACAGGCGGGCGGTCCTAGTACGGTTCGCCATTACAGCGGTTCTGGCGGGTTGCGCTGTGACGCCGTTTATGGTCGTGGCCGTTGGCCAAGCGCATCAGATCAGTTGGATCGCACCGATTGGGCGCCGGACGATCGAAGATGTCGGGGTTCAGCAATATTTCGAAAGAAGCCCGCCGTTCGCGATTTTGTCGGCACTGGTGGTAGTGGGGGCTATTGTCTTGTGGCGCTGCACATCCGCACGATTAGCTGAGGCAGATCGGCAGCTGTTGACCTTAGCGATCGGATGGCTTGTGATACCGACCGCCTTGATCGTCATCTGGTCGGCGATGGTTCACCCCATCTACACGCCACGCTACTTGTCCTTCACCGCGCCGGCGATGGCGCTCGTCTTGGGCGTCTGTATCGGCGCATTGACGGTGAAACCATGGGCGGCGGCGGCGCTGGTTTGCCTTTTCGCCGTCGTCGCAGCACCGAATTATATTCGCGCGCAACGCAATCCGTACGCCAAATACGGTATGGACTACAGCCAAGTTGCCGACCTGATCACCGCGAAGGCAGCGCAGGGCGATTGCTTACTCGTCAACGACACAGTGACATTCATGCCTGCCCCCATGCGGCCGTTGATGGCGGCGCGCCCCGATGCCTATCGGAAGCTGATCGACCTCACCCTGTGGCAGCGGGCAACGGACCGCCGCGATGTCTTCGATACCAACCTCATACCGGAAGTTGTCGCCAAGCCGTTAAGCCACTGCCGCGTCGTGTGGATCATCACCCAAGCCGACTACTCGATGCCCGCCCACGAGCAGGGGGCAGCGCTCGCGCCCGGCCCTCTCTACGGCGGAACCCCCTCCTTCGCGGTTCCCCACGACCTGGGGTTCCGGCTGGTCGAGCGCTGGCAGTTCAACCTGGTTCAGGTGATCAAAGCGGAGCGATAACGCTCACCAGATACGTATGTAGTCGATGAGCATGGTCGCCGGGTAGGCAGCTAGGGCAGGATCGCCGGCGCCGACCCCACCGACCGCGAGGGTAAACATCGGAGTCATCCAATAGCCGGGATTGTTGAACGGCCACCGGAAGTCGTCAGGAGCGCCGCCGTGGACGTGGATGGGCTTCGGCGGAACACTGAAGTATGGTGCCCCGTCTCGCGAGAAGGCGAAACCGTTCTGACTCCATCGCATTTGCCACGTGTGCCACCCGCCGTCGACCAAGCCGGGAATCGATTTCCCTTCCCAGGTTTTCCCGTTGGATGCCGCGTGCACCGTGGTTCCCGGGGGCCACGCGCCGTTGCCGTACCACTCGAAAACGTCGACCTCGCCGTCCGGCACAGGATTCTCGTTGACACCCCAGAACGCGGACCAAAGGCCGGGGAACAAACAGTCCAGCTTTATCCGCGCTTCCCAGGTTTGGTTGATCATGCTTCGAAAATTGCCTCGCAGTTTGGCGCCGTAGTAGTCGCCGCTTTCTTGGGTGGCGCAGAGGACGAGATTGGAATTGCCGTCGAGGAACACGTTTCGGCGATCGTCGCGGTATATCCCCACGACCGGCGGGAACACGTCGTCCTGCCAGCTTTGTACCGTCCACTTACCCGGATCGGGACCTGAGCCCGCCGGGCCGTCGAACTCGTCCTGGAAGATGTAGGGCCCGCCCGCGGCGGCAGGTGCGTCCGGCGGTGACGGGTACGCTCGGGCCTCCGGGACGCGGACTGCAGCAGCCGCGGCGGCCGCCAGCATGCCAATCCCCGTCGTCAACATGAGGCTGCGTCGATTCATCTCAGGCACAGTCAGACAATATAAGAGAAGCTACGGCGGCCCGCAGGCTATTCGTCGCAGGGAACTTTCTCAGCCGGTGCTCATGATCCGTGGCAACAGGTGGTGCTGCCCAGCCTTGACGAACGGCGCTGGTCCGGCCATCTGTCCAGACCGGCACTGCGGCGGCCAGCCAACAAGTGCTTATCCTCGTGTCGTCGCTGAGCTGGGGGAGGGCCGCGCCTGCTAAACAGGACAACCCGGCCCCGACCCAACGCTGCCCTCCCGGCCTTGGCAGACTGTGCGCATGGCACAGATAACTATGCGTGGAAACCCGATCAACACTGTTGGCGATCTGCCTGCCGTCGGATCTCCGGCCCCCGCCTTCACCCTGACCGGATCCGATCTCAGCCCGGTCAGCAGCGAGCAGTTCCACGATAAGCCCATGTTGCTGAACATCTTTCCGTCGGTGGACACGCCGGTTTGCGCGACCAGCGTGCGCACCTTCAACGAGCGCGCTGCCGCGGGCGGTGTCTCCGTACTGTGCGTGTCCAAGGACCTCCCATTCGCGCAAGCGCGATTCTGCGGCGCAGAGGGCATCGAGAACGTGAAGGCCGCCTCGGCGTTCCGTGACAGCTTCGGGCAGGACTACGGCGTAACCATTGCCGATGGCCCGTTCGCTGGGCTGCTCGCCCGGGCCGTCGTGGTGATCGGCGCCGACGGTAACGTCGCCTACTCGGAGCTGGTGCCAGAGATCGCAAACGAGCCGAATTACGACGCGGCGCTGGCCGCGCTGAGCACATCGGGCTAATAGCGTCGCGGCAGCGCGGCGACCATAGCTTCGACTTGAGCCTTGGTCAGCGTGCTGATGCTGCCGTCGGGTAGCCCGAGGATGCGGTCGACGGCTAACCCGTGCAGCCTGAATCTGGTTGTCAGAGTGTCAATTGCGCGATCACGGGCGGACTCACTGGCGGCATCGAGTACAGCCACGATGTTCGAGTTGGTGCGGGCAGCGAGGCCGTAGATCATGTCGGCGACACCTTCGGGGTCGAACGTGTCGAAGATGCCGTCTGCGACCCCCTCGGATACCAGCCGGGTCAGCAACGGCGTGTACAGGTCTTGCTCGACGACGAGGATTCGTCCGTAAAGATGCGCATTGTCCGGGCGCAGCAACGACACCATCGCCGCCAGCTGCTCCGGTCCGCTGATTTTCATGTTGGCGTCGAAGCCGGCCCGCAACACCGCGTTGAGCCGGTCCAGCGGGTCGCCATCGCATGCGGCCAGAGCATCCTCGACACTAGCGAAAGCGTCGCGAGCGCTACGCTCGGCCAGGGCCGCCACCAGCGTATCTTTCGATGAAAACCAATGGTAGAAAGCACCTTTGGAGACGCCGGCGTCGGCGATCAGATCGTTGAGACTGACATTCTCGTAGCCGTGCTGCAAAAACAACCCCGCTGCCCGATCCAGCAACTCCGCCCTGCGGATGTCGGGATGTTTGACGACCCGCGGCACTAGGGCGATCCCGGCTGGGGCTTCCAGCCGACGTAGGTCAGATACAGCCCGGACAGGGCGAGGCAGAGGAAGACCACCCATATCGCCGCGGTTGCGCCTGAGCTGTAGACCGCGTTGCCCGCCGCGTTGTAGGCCCGAGGAACGGTCAGCAGCAGCACCCCACGTATCGCCAGAAACCAGCCCACAACGGAGACGATGATCGCCGCGGGGCTGCGCCAGTACTGGTGGAACGCGATGATCAGCAGGCCGAACATCAGCAGGATGGCGCCAAACAGCCACGGCCACATCGGGTTTGCCTTGAATTCGGTAAACAGTGTCTTCATGTAGGAGCCTCGTACCGCGACGGTGGTCGGCACGATGGTGAAGAACGGCCCCAACGCGCGGGCGAACATGCGTGTGCGGATCTGCGACTGCTCCGATGTGCTCATTGCTACCTCCATTTCCGCCACGCAATGTATACCGACCAGTGGTCGGTATACAAGACCAGTGGTCGGTAGTGCGCCCGCTGAGCTGCTAATCGGAAAGCGGTTGCGCGCCGACCTTTGCGGGACGAAGCGCCACCAGCAGCACGCCGGCTGCGAAGATCAGCCCGGTCAGCCATGGAAAGTGTCCGTCCGGAGCGAAGCCTTCAGCAGCGACGAACGCCAGGCCATAGGCCGCCATCGCGGCACCGGACAGCATGATCGGTTCGGCCCAGCGATCTGTGAGCGGCGTCCCGAGCATGGCCAGCGGCCCCGCGAAAAATCCTCTGCCCCAATACAACAGCGTCATCTCGACCCCTGTCACCAAGCTAAGGATGACCACCCATTCCAGCCGGGCGAGCCACCATGCGACCGTGCCCTCGACCGGTTGAGGCAACAGGCCGGCGGGGTAGCCGACGATCGCCACGATCACGACAGGAATCATGTGCCACAAGTAAAGAGCCATCACGTTGCTATTAGCTGTTGTCAGTGCCCGCCGGACCACACTGGCGCGCAGCGCGCGGTTGAGCGCGGGTGCGAGCGTTATCGCCAGCCCTACTTGCGCGCAAGCGAACGCCAGCATCGCCACAGAGGGCGGGTCGGAGTTCTGCAGGGTTTGACCGGGCACACCGATCATGCTGACCGGATAGGGGCCCAGCAGGATCAGCATCGCCAGCGCGACCGCCGAGCAGCCAGCGAGCAGCGCAGGTTTGCGACCGGCCAATAGCCCATCGTGCCAAGCGATTCCGAGCTGGTAGAGCGCACCCCAGCACAACAGGTAATTCAGCAAGCGCAGGTGGGGCACATGCCATCCGAGTGAGACAGCTTCTACCGCAACGACTCCCACGGCAAGCACCGCGGGTGCCAAAAGCCCCCAACGCCGTTGCGCGGCAACCGCAACGGGCGTCAGCGAGACCACCACCAGATAGACGACGAGGAACCACAGGTGCATCGCCACCGCCCAACCGGCGTATTCCAGCGTGGAACCGGCAACATGGCGTAAGTCCAGGGCGACCACAATTGCCGAGACCAGCCCGACGTAGACCGTTGTGGGTCCGAGCACCCGGGCGAGTCGGTGCCGCAACCACGTTTGGCGCGAGACACCGTCATTGTCGCACCGGTGCTTCCAGGACACCGCGCCGGCGTAACCCGCGACCAGGAAGAACGTCGGCACAGCCTGGAACGGCCACGTGAGCCATTGAGTCCAGGGCTGGTCGACGAGCGGGTTCTGCCGACCGAAATATCCGTTGTGATAGGTCACCGATCCGGCCAGCCAATGGCCCAGCACGATCAGGACCACCCCCGAAACGCGGTAGAAGTCCACCGCCAGATTGCGGGACGCGCGCATCACGGTCGCGTGTTGCCGTCAGGCAGACGGCTTGCTCGGGTGGTCCATGACCAGACAATATCCCCGCGCAGCACCCGAATTGTGCCGCTCCGATACGACCGCGCCGAGTCTTCGAGCGAGCTGTGCCAGGACCACTTCCGGTACGCTGGTGTTCTCTGCGTCGAAGTTCGGCGGTACATAGCTTGGAAGGTGTCCCTATGGTCACACGGTCGTTCATCAGATTGGCTGTCGCAGGTGGCGGTCTGGCGTTGTCGTTGCTTGCTGGCGCCGGGATCGCGTCCGCAGACCCCGCTATAGACGCGGCAATCAACACCACTTGCAGTTACCCGCAGGTGGTGGGGGCACTGAATGCGCAATCGCCGGCTGCCGCTGCCAAGTTCAATTCGTCACCGACGGCACAGGGCTGGCTGCGTTCATTCCTCGCCTCGCCGCCGCCGCAGCGCGCGCAGATGGCGCAACAGGCGGAGGGTATGCCGGGGGCCGCGCAATACATCGGGCTGGTCGGGCAAATCGCCACCACCTGCAACAACTACTGAGCGCGCCTTACCAGACACGTATCCAGTCGATGAGCATGTCCGCGGGATAGCTGCCCGATCCGGGATCGCCGCCCCCGGAACCGGCAACCGCGAGGTTGAAGACCGGAAAAACGGTGTAGCCCGGCCGGTTGAACGGCCAATCCGGTAGCGAGCTGGCCGGCACGTCCAAGTATGGTTGCGCGCCGTCGACGTAGTCCTTCCAGAACCGGATACCGGCTTCGTTCCATTGGCATCGCCAGGTGTGCCAGGCGCCGTCCGCG
>Ga0187777_10000978_pt1 | contig 18735 bp, 18 predicted proteins | sample 1015_Q2_SP5_10_M_FD_132416 | JGI IMG/M metagenome (GOLD analysis project Ga0187777, IMG submission 132416) | Tropical peat soil microbial communities from peatlands in Department of Meta, Colombia - 1015_Q2_SP5_10_MG | ecosystem: Environmental > Terrestrial > Soil > Wetlands > Peat | place... | reverse complement strand
ATGCTCGGCGAGCTGCCGTTCAATCTCCGCGGGGTAGCAGTTGAAGCCGCCGACGATGAAGACGTCCTTGATCCGGTCGGTGATCCGCAGGTAACCGCGCTCGTCGAGGACGCCAACATCGCCCGTGTGGAGCCAGCCTTGCGGGTCGATCGCGGCGGCCGTGGCTTTTGGATCCTGATAGTAACCGCGCATGACGTTGTAGCCGCGCACGACGACCTCGCCTGCCTCCCCCGTCGCAACGCTCGCGCCGTGCGCGTCCACGCAGCGCACCTCGACACCTGGAATCGCGATCCCGCAACGCGTCGCGATCGTCTGATCGTCGGCGTCGTGAGGGCAGATCGTGACCACGCCGGTTGATTCGGTGAGACCGTAGGCGGTGAGCACGCTCTTGAACTTGAGCTCCTTGCGCATCCGAGTGATGAGTACGGGCGGGACGCTCGCCGCACCGGTCACTGCAAGGCGAAGCGAGGAGAGATCCCGCTGAGCGAGTCCTTCGTCCGCGAGGAGGCTCTGATACACGGTGGGGGGACCGGGCAGCACAGTGATGCGCTCGCGCTCGATGCAATCGAGCACCTGTGCCGCATCGAATACGGCGAGCGGATACATGGTCGCCCCTTGGATGAGCGAGGCGAGGGCTCCCGCCTTGTAGCCGAAGCTGTGAAAGAATGGGTTGACGATGAGGTAGCGGTCGCCGCGCGTGAGTCCTACGACCTCGGCCCAGGTACGGAACACGCGCACGTCCTGCGCATGCGTCGAGAGGACGCCCTTGGGCTCGCCCGTGGTGCCGGAGGTGAAGAGAATGTCGGCGATGTCATCGGGCGTCACCTGCGATCGCACCGCATCAAGCTGCGCGGGGGAAACTCCCGCTCCGCCCGCGAGAAACTCCCGCCAGTCTTGGCCGCGCGCTCTTTCCGGGCGCGTCGAACCGAGCACGACGATGCGCTCGAGCTCGGGGAGTGCTTCGCCCGCGAGGAGTCCGACGTAGTCGGTGCCGAGGAATTCGCCGATGGCGATGAGCAGACGTGCGCCGCTTCGGCGCAGGATGAACGCGGCTTCCTTGCCCTTGAGGCGCGTATTGATGGGCACGACGATCGCGCCTGCGCCCGTGGCGCCGAGCGCCGCGACCACCCAGGCCGCGGAATTTGGCGCCCAGAGCGCGATGCGATCACCGCGCCCGACGCCACTTGTCATAAAGGCGCCGCTCGCGCGATCGACCTGTGACTTGAGCTCGCGGAAGCTGGTGCTGACGCCGTGCTCGACAATGGCCGGTGCGTCGCCGAAGAGTTCCGCCGCGCGGTCCAACATGCGCGGCAGTGTCAGGGGAAGCTCGGCCTGCATGGCTTGAAAATATCAAACCAGCCCGTAGGATGCGACCATGAAGAAACCCACCGCCGAGATCCGCCTGCCCGGGACCGTGGTGCTTGTGACGGGCGGCTCGCGCGGTATCGGCGCCGGCATCGCCCGCGCATTCCTCGCCGCCGGGGCCGACGTCGTCGTCTGCGGACGCAACGCGCCCGCGGAAGCACAGTTGCCCGCGCACGGCGGCCGGCGGGCCGAGTTCATCGCCTGCGACGTGCGCGATGCAGACGCCGTAACGCGCATGTTCGGCGACATCGTGACGCGCCACGGGCATGTCGATGTACTCATCAACAATGCGGGTGGTGCACCACCTGGGGACATCGCCTCCGCCCCGGCGCGCCTGATCGAACGCATCATTCAGTTGAATCTCATCGCGCCGCTTCTTTGCGCGCAGGTGGCCAACCAGCTGATGCAGGCGCAAACCGAGGGCGGCGCGATCATCAACATCGGCAGCGTCGCCGGCGAGCGGCCGGCGCCAGGCAGCGTCGCCTATGGCGCCGCCAAGGCGGGGTTGCAGCACGCGACCGAGAGTCTCGCCATGGAGTTCGGCCCTAAGGTGCGTGTGAACGGCATCGTCGCGGGCTTCGTGGCGACCGAGAACGCCACCGAGCACTACGGCGGTTCGGCCGGCATCGAGCGCATCAGCGCGATGTTTCCCCTGAAGCGCCTCGCCTCGCCCGGCGACATCGCGGACGCCTGTCTCTATCTCGCCTCGCCCCTAGCCCGCTACGTGAGTGGCGCGCTGCTTGCGGTGCACGGGGGCGGCGAGTGGCCGGTGTTCATGTATCTTGCGAAAGCGCAGCCGTGAAGCACTCGTCGTGAGCGATTATCGGCCCGAGGTAGCGCTTGTTACCGGCGCGAGCCGCGGAGCGGGCAAGGGCATCGCGCTCGCCCTCGGCTCGGCTGGCATGACCGTCTACGTCACCGGACGCTCGACGACGCAAAGCCTCGGGCGGCTGAAGGAAACTCCGCTTCCGGGAACCATCCTTGAGACCGCGCAGGAGATCGGTGCGCGCGGCGGTCGCGGTATCCCGCTCGCCTGTGATCATCGCGACGATGGCGCTGTGCGCGGCATTTTCCAGCGCGTCGGCAGCGAATCCGGCCGTCTCGACATCCTCGTCAACAATGCGACCACGATTCACGACGCGCTCATCGATCCGGGCGGCTTCTGGGAGAAGCCGCTCGAACTCGCCGAGATCCTCACCGTCGGTCTGCGCTCGGCGTACGTCGCGAGCTACTACGCCGCTCCCCTCATGGTGAGCGCGCGGCGTGGTCTTATCGTGTTCACGTCCTCGTTCGGCGCGAGTTGCTACATGCACGGCCCGGCGTACGGGGCACAGAAGGCCGGGGTCGACAAGTTTGCCGCCGACATGGCGGTGGATCTCAAGGACTATGGCGTCGCCGCGCTCTCCCTCTGGCTCGGGCCGCAGCTCACGGAACGCACGGCCGCGGCGCTAAAGAGGCGACCCGGGCAGTATGAGGAGTTCATGCGTCAGGGTGAAACCCCCGAGTTCAACGGACGCGTTATCTACGCACTCGCGCGCGACCCTGAGATTATGAGCCTGAGCGGACAGACGCTGATTTCGGCAGAAGCCGCGCGGCGCTATGGCATCACGGAATCGGGCGGGCGCGCGCCACCTTCGTACCGGGAGATGCTCGGTGCGCCGCGCATTCCGAACCCGGCGAAAGTGATGTGAGGGTTGGAGCTTGAGCGGTTCCTTCTCACAGCGCGAGCTGCGCGATGCGTTCGGACTCTTTGCGACCGGGGTAACCGTCGTGACCGCGGTGCGGCCGGACGGAGAGCCGGTTGGCGTTACCGTCAACTCCTTCGCGTCCGTGTCGCTCCATCCGCCGCTGCTGTTGTGGTGCCTGGCAAAAGGCAGCAGCGCGGGTCCCGCCTTCACCCCTAAAGCGGCCTTTGCTGTGCACGTGCTCGGGCACGAGCAGCGCGAGCTCGCCATGCACTTCGCGCGCCGCACGGTTGAGAAGTTTGAAGTCGACAGTGACTTCCGCGTCCGCCCGCACCCGCCGCACATTGCCGATGCAATCTGCCGCTTCGACTGCCGCGTGCACGCGGTGCACGAGGGCGGCGATCATCTGATCGTGGTCGGGGACGTTCTGGCGATCGTGCGCGCACGCGGCAGGCCACTCGCGTTTCACGCCGGTCGGTTTGGAAGCTTCAGCGCCGAAGGTGCTGCCGAACTCGATGTCTGGCAGGCAGCGGAGGATCGCTGGTTCTGATCGCAAGTGGGCGTGCGATCAACGCGTAGCTCACCGCACGCGGATCTTCGGATCCGCTGTCCCCCGACGCATGGTTGCCAGGAACTCCTCGAGAGGCGCAGGAGCGGCGACTTCCGCTCGCCCCTCGGGGGCCGTCATCCAGAACTCCTTCCACGACGGCCAGAGCGCGTGCCAGCTTCCCTCGTAGGGCTCGCGCCCCGGCCAGCGCATTTTGCGTTCCCCGAGCGGCGGCTTGTTGAGATCGGTGGCGTACCAGTAGCACGGCAGTCGGCGGCGGAAGTACCAGCGACCACCGATGCGTTCATAGTCATCCCAATAAAGCATCTGCATGATCACCCACTCGTTGCCGGTCTCATGCTCGTTCTTCGAGTACACCACCCCGTGCGCGTGATCGGCATCGCGAAACTCGATGATGTGTCCGCCGATATGGTGCGCGGTGCCGGTGAACTGATTCCGCAACGTCGCATCGACCCACACCTTCAGGTGCGCACGGCCGTGCGCATCGCGGCCCACGCGGACGTCGGGAGCAAAGAGGTTCACGTGCGCATCGAGGTCACGCATATCGAGCGAGAGGGCGTATTTGGCGGCGAGCATGCGGATCTCTTCGATCGATTCGAGCCGCTCGAGCCGCGCCGCGAGGCTGTTGCGGGACGCGGCACGCGCTGCTTTGGCACCTCGCGATTTCGCTCCGCGCGCTCGCAGGGCTCTCTTCCGGGATCGACTCGCCATCGGGGATCAGACGCCTATATTTTGGCGATGACTTCGTCGCCGAAGCGGCGTAGCGCCTCGAGCTGCGCCGGGAGCGCCATCCCCGGGTCGAAACCCCAGGGAGCGATGCAGGCATCCGTGACCCCAATCTCGCCAAGTCGGCGGAAGTCGGCCACGGTTTGCGCCGCCATATCGAAGCCGTGTATCTCAAAGTCCTTGCGCGAGTCCGTACCCGCGCTCTTGCGCAGGGTGTTGAGCTGTCCGATGAGCGAGCTCAAAGTCGCGAAGTCAGTGTTGGCCGACACCCAACCATCGCCAAGGCGCGCGGCGCGGGCGAGGGCGGGTTTGGAGTGGCCGCCAAAGATGATGAGCAGCGGACGACTTGGCACGGGGTTCATCTTCATCGGGCCAAACTCATAGTTCTCGCTGTGATACTCGAAGTACTTCCCGCTCATCGCGCCGCGCAGGATCGTGATGCATTCGTCCATGAGCTTGCCGCGCTTTTCGAAGTCGACGCCGTTGTAGCTATAGTCTTCCTTCCAGGGACTCAAGCCCGCCCCGAGCAGGATGCGCTCGCCCGAGAGCACGGCGAGCGAGGAGAGCGCCTTGGCGAGGACGAGCGGCTGACGCGTCGGAACCTTGAGCACGCTCGGATAGAAGCGGATTTTGCTCGTGACCGCGGCCATCCAGCTCATCGCCACCAGCGGCTCGATGAAAGGCATCGCTTCGATGTACTGTCGGATCATGCCGGTGTCGGCATACGGATAGTCCGACTCGGTGCGCTGCGGATAAAAGAAGCTGTCGGGCAGGCCGATGGAGCTGAAGCCGGCACTCTCGGCTGCCTGCGCGATCGCCTGATAGTCGGGGTAGCGGGCGAATCCGAGCTGGAGGGTAAAGCGCATGGCAATCTCCCGAGGAGGGCGAACCGTATATTACAGGGGAGCCGAATTGTGCGCGGGGCTGCGAGATATTTATACTCAAGTCTAGATTTGATCCCGCGTGGCTCGCGCCGTTTCCGGACCTGAAAAAGTGTGAACCCCGATCCGCTCAGCGTTACCGCGTTCACCGCCCCCGGTCAGCCCTTCGAGCTCATCGAGCGCGAGGTGCGCGGCATGCGCTGCCGGGTCTTCCGCAACGCCCGCCACTTCCTCGGGGAGCTCTATGGCGCTGCGCGTGAGCACGACGGAAGAGTATTCGCGGTGCAGGAGGGCACGCGCTTCACCTACGGGGAGCTCTTTGCGCAGGCGGGGGCGCTCGCTGCTGAGCTCGCCAATCAGGGAGTCACGAAAGGCGTCCGCGTGGCGATCGTGATGCGCAACTGCCCCGAGTGGCTCGTGGCATTCATCGCAGTCACCGCACTTGGTGCGGTGCCGGTCCTCGTCAATAGCCGTGCGGCGCGGCCCGAACTCAGCCACTGCGTGGCCTCCACGCGCTCTCGGCACATCATTGCAGACGCCGAGCGCGCGCAGCTCATGGAGCAGGCGGGGGCGCTCGATGGGACGACCGGCATCCTCGTCGCGCAGACGCGCGATGCGCGGCCGCACTGGCGCCACTGGTCCGACATTGTCGGCGGGGCGGTGCCGCGGGAGTTGCCGCTCACAGCGTGCGCACCCGAAGACCCTGCGCTCATCATGTTCACCTCGGGCACGACCGGCACACCGAAGGGTGCGGTACTCGATCATCTTGGCGTACTCACGGCTTTGATGGCGAACCAGCTGAGCGCGGCGGTGCTGTTCGCACGCATCGCGGCGCAGCTTGCAATCGATCCGGCGACCCTGGCCGCCAATGCGCCGCAGCCCTGCACGCTGCTCGTATTCCCGCTTACGCACACGAGTGGGTGTCTTTCGGTGTTCCTCACGAGTCTCGCGCGCGGCGGCAAGATCGTGTTCATGCCGCGCTGGAGCGCCGCGCAGGCGCTCGAGCTCATCGGGCGGGAGCGGGTCACGTCGCTCCCCGCGGTGCCCACCATGCTTTGGGATCTTCTGCACGCGCCCGAGCTCGCCGGCGCAGACATCTCCTCATTGGTGAACGTCGCCACCGCCGGACAGTCGCTGCCGGGGAATCTTCTCGAGTCGATCCGCGCCGCCTTTCCCCGCGCGCTGCTTGGCACCGGTTACGGTATGACGGAAACGAACGGCATGGTGTCGCTCGCGGTCGGGGCGGAGTTTGTCGCCCACCCCGATAGCGCCGGCCAGCCGCTGGCGACCGCGGAAATCCGCATTGTCGATGGCGATGATCGGGAGCTTCCACAAGGAGTTCCTGGTGAAGTGTGCGTGCGCAGTGCACAGAACATGAGCGGCTACTTCGGGCGCCCCGAGGCGACTGCGGAAACATTCCGCGGCGGCTGGCTGCATACCGGCGACGTCGGCTTTATCAGCGCCGAGGGGTTTCTCCACCTCGTCGGACGCAAGACCGACATGATCATCTCGGGGGGCGAGAACATCTACTGTGCGGAGGTCGAGCAGGTGCTCACGCAGCACCCTCAGGTCCTCGAAGCGGCGACCTTCGGACTGCCCGATGAGCGCCTGGGCGAGAAGCTCGTCGCCGTCATCGTCGCGCGCGGCGGTTGCACGCTCGATGCGAGCGCGCTGCGCGAGTTCTGCAGCACGCGCCTCGCCACCTACAAGCTGCCGCGCGAGTGGGTGTTCGATCCGCGGCCACTCGAGCGCAACGCGACGGGCAAGGTGGTGAAGGCCCAGCTGCGAGCGCGCTTGTTGGGAGCCTGAACGATGCCATTTCCGCACGATGCCAGGATTGTGGATCTCATGATGGCCATCCCAGTGAGCGAAACCAACGAGGAGTGGTACCGGCAGTTCTTGCCACTCCTCATGGACGAGGAAAGCCGTCGTGAATTCAAGATGCCCGCCGAGTATCTCTTCAAGGACATCCCGAAACTCGCCTCGCGAGCCGAGTACGTGAGCTTCCTCGTCGAGCAGATGGACCGCTACGGGATCGACGTCGCGCTCGTCGGCTATTTCGAGGGATCGGCGGCGGCCGCTGCGGCCAAACGCGACCACCCCGGGCGCTTCATCTTCGACTATCCGGCGAATCCGAATCTCGGCATGGACGAGGTGCGCAAGATCCGCCGACTGCACGCCGAGTTCGGCATCAAGTCCGTGAGCGTCTTTCCCGCGGGCCTCAACCCGCAGGTGCCGATCAACGACAAGAAGCTCTATCCGCTCTACGCCACGTGCGTAGAGCTCGGGCTGCCGGTGCTCGTCAACGTCGGTGTTCCCGGGCCGCGGGTGCCGTTTTTCGCACAGAAGGTCGAGCACGTCGATGAGGTGTGCTGGTTCTTCCCCGAGCTCAAGTTCGTGATGCGTCACGGCGCCGAACCCTGGGAGGAGCTGGCCGTGAAGCTCATGTTGAAGTATCCCAACCTGTACTACTCGACCAGCGCCTTTGCGCCCAAGCATTACCCGCAGGCGATCATCGAGTACGCGAACACCCGTGGCGCGCACAAGATCATGTACGCGGGCTACTACCCGATGGGGCTCTCGCTCGAGCGGATCTTCCGCGAGCTCCCCGCGGTGCCGTTCCGCGATGAGGTGTGGCCGGCGTTTCTTTCCGACAATGCCCGGCGGGTGTTCGGGATCGGCAAGGGCTAGGGAACGTGGATAGGTGATCTTATGAACCAAGACAGCCGGGGTGTTCTTCCCGATGCAGCGGCGACACGGGAATACCTGGCCTCACTTCGGGGCGAGGAGCTCTTGCGCTGGCGCACGGCGCCCATGCCCGCTCGCCCCTCGGCCGCGGAACGTGGCATGGATATGCCGCTGCCCTTCGGGTGGTTCGCAATCTGCTACAGCGATGAACTGGCGCCGGGCGAAGTGAAAGCGCAGCGCTACTTCGCGCGCGATCTCGCACTCTGGCGCGGCGCGGACAGTGCGCCGCGCATGCTCGACGCCTACTGTCGTCATCTTGGCGCCAACATGGCCTTCGGCGGTCGCGTGCACGGAAATTTGCTCGAATGTCCGTTTCACTCCTGGCGCTACGATGGGGAAGGCATCGTGCAGGAGATCCCCTACGCCAAGGTGATACCGCCGCAGGCACGCCGTGAGTGCGTGCGCCACTGGCCGATGGCGGAGAAAAATCGCCTCGTCTGGGCCTGGTACCACCCGGATGCGATCGCACCACTTTGGGAGGTGGAGGCCTTCCCAGAGACCACGAGCCCCGAGTGGAGCGAGTACGAGAAACACGAGTGGCTCGTCCATTGTCCGCTGCAGACCATGGCCGAGAACGGCGTCGATGTCGCGCACTTCCGCTATGTCCACGGCACGGCCTCCTATCCCGACTGGCAGGTGAAAATGGAGGGCCACCGGCGCGAGACCCGCGTCGATGCGAAAATGCAGACCCCACGCGGCCTGGTCGATGGCACGATCGTCTCAGGCGTCGTCGGCCCCGGACAGCCCTGGACACGCTTCACCGGTATCTGCGAGACACTCCTGATCACCGGCTGCACGCCCGTCGAGAAAGATACGGTGCGCCTGCGCTTCGCCTTCACTCAGCAGCGCGCGGATCGCGATGGTCCGCGCGGGGGCGTCGCGCGGGCGATCATCAAGGATATCTGCCGGCAGCTCGACCAGGACAAAGTCGTCTGGGACCGTCAGCGTTACATCCCGGAGCCGCTCCTTTGTGATGGCGATGGCCCGATCGTCGCGTTCCGGGATTTTTTCAGCCAGTTTTATGCCGAGTGGCACCGCGAGCGCGGACCGAAGGTTGTGGCCAGCCGGCGCATGGAACGCAAGGCCCGCGTGTGAGTGCTATCAGAGTCGGCTGCTTCAGTCTGAGGAGTCATCATGCAGTTCGTTCATAACGAAGAACAGGAACTCATCCGCTCGACCGCGCGCAGCTTTCTCGCCGCACGCGCGACGCCCGAGCGAATGCGCGCGGCGATGACCCAGCCGGGCGGTTACGATGCAGAACTCTGGCGCTCGATCTCGGGCGAGCTCGGCTGGACCGGCCTTGCGATCCCCGAGCGCTACGGTGGCGCGGGTCTTGGCTGGGTGGAACTTTGCATCCTCGAGGAGGAGCAGGGCCGGCGGCTCGTCGCTTCGCCTTTTTTCGCCACTACGGCGCTCGCCGCGCCGATCATTACCCACGCCGGGAGCGAAGAACAGCGGCAGGAGTTTCTTACGCGCATCGCGCGCGGCACGGTGCGGATCGCGTGCGCGCTCGCGGGGCCCGAGGGGCATCCGCCCCTGGACGGTGTCACGGTAGAGCTCACCGGGAAGGGAGGGAGTCACCGACTTTCGGGCGTGGCCGACTTCGTGATTCATGGCGACTCGGCGGATCTCCTCCTCGTGCTTGCGCGGGCGCCGAGCTCGCGCGGCCTGGAGGGCATCAGCATCGCGGTCGTTCCGGCCAACGCTGCAGGCATCCGCATTGAGCCCCGCGTGATGCTCGATCTGACTCGGCCGATGTCCCGTGTGACGTTCGAGAACGTGGCAGTGAAGGACGAGCAGCTCCTCGGTGAGCCAGGTGCGGGGGGTGAGGCGGTCGCTCGTGCCCTGCAGCTTGCGCGCATCGCGCTCGCTTCCGAGGCACTCGGCGGGGCGGAGCAGGTGCTCGAGATGACGACCGAGTACGTACAGCAGCGCGTCCAGTTCGGCCGGCCGATCGCGAGCTTCCAGGCGATCAAACACCGTCTCGCTGACATGATGATCGAGGTCGAGGCTGCGAAATCCGCCGCCTGGTACGCGGCCTCGGTCGCGGACGAAGCGCCCGAGGAGCTCGCCGAGGCCGCCGCGATCGCCAAGAGCTACTGTTGCGATGCGTTCTTCGATTGTGCCGCGAATGCGATTCAGCTCCACGGCGGCATCGGCTTCACGTGGGAGCACGGCGCCCATCTTTATTTCAAGCGCGCACGCGCCACCGCCACGCTCCTCGGGAGCCCTGCCTGGCAGCGCGAGCGACTCATGCGGCTCGTCGCCGGAGGCGCCGCAGCCACACCAGTGTTTTAGAGGTAGTGTCATGAAGTTAGGTTTCACGCCACAGGAAGAGCGCTTCAGGAGCGAGGCCGCCGGCTGGCTCAACGCGCAACTTTCAGGGCCGTTCCGCGATATCCGCGGCGTCTCCTCGCTGACCGGTCTTCTCGAGCGGCGCAAGGAATGGGAGCGCGCACTCGGGGCCGCCCGCTGGAGCTGCATCGGCTGGCCCGAGGAGTATGGTGGCCGCAACGCCACGCTCGCCGAACAGGTCGTTTTCGCCGAGGAGTACGCGCGCTCGGGTGCCCCGGGGCGCGTCGGTCACATGGGGATCGAGCTTGCGGGCCCCACGATCCTCGCGTTCGGAACCGAGGAGCAGAAGCGGCGCTTCCTGCCGCCGATCGCGCGGGGCGAGGAGTTCTGGTGCCAGGGCTACAGCGAACCCAATGCCGGCTCGGATCTCGCCAACGTACGCACGCGCGCGGTTCTCACCCCGGGTGCGGGTGGCCGGGAGTGGGTGATCAACGGCCAGAAGATCTGGACCTCGTACGCGCAGTTCGCTGACTGGACCTTCATGGTGTGCCGGACGGAGGAGGGTTCTCGCGGTCATCGCGGGCTCTCTTATCTTCTCGTGCCGATGCGCCAGAGCGGCGTCACCTTGCGTCCCATCCGGCAGATGACCGGCAACTCGGACTTCAACGAGACCTTCTTCGTCGACGCCCGCACGGGGGCCGACAACATCCTCGGCGCCCCCGGCGATGGCTGGAAGGTGGCGATGGGAACCCTCTCAATCGAACGGGGTGTCTCGACGCTCGCCCAACAGATGAACTTCCGCAACGAACTGCAGGCCATCATCGCCGCCGCCAAGGCGAACGGGCTTATCGCCGATCCGGACATTCGCCAGCGCCTCGCGCACGCACATATAGGGCTCAAACTCATGCGCTACAGCGCACTGCGGATGCTCTCGAATGTCGAGGCCGGCAAGCTCTCGAGCGAGGGCTATACCTATAAGATCTTCTGGGCCACCTGGCGCAAGAAGCTCGGGGTACTCGCGCTCGATGTGCTCGGGCCGCAAGGCGAGATCGCCACGGCGGCACCCTACGAGTGGGCGCTCTTGCCGCGGGTGTTCCTTGGTTCACGCGCCGACACCATCTACGGCGGCACCAATCAGATACAGCGCAACATCATCGCCGAGCGGGCCTTGGGGCTACCGAAGGAGCCCCGGGGGCAGTAGGGCGGTCATGAGTACACAGGCGCAATCGGTGAGCCGCGGGGTGTTGGTCTCGCGACGTGCGGATGGCAAGGCGCGCGTTCGCGCGGCGCTTCTGAGTGCAGCTCGGCGGCTCTTTGCTGAGCAGGGCGTCACCGCTGCGACCATGGACGACTTGGCGCACCTCGCGGGGGTTTCGCGCGCCACGGCCTTCAACTACTTCCCATCCAAGAATCTTCTCCTCGCCGAGTTGGTTCACGAAATGGAAGCGCGATTTCTCCATGTCATCGATTCTCAGCTCGATCATCCGGCGACCGCCGCCGCACGCATCGCGGCGCTCTTCGACTGGACGGCGGCGGCGGTGGAGAAGACCCCGCGTTTGTCGCGCGTGCTGATCGGTGCGTCGGAGACCAACTTCGGCGGCGCGCGTAACTCGGGGACACGCACCGCACTCATGCACCGCACGCTCCTGCGGGTGCTCGAAGCCGGAAGGCGCGAGGGGAACGTGCGCCGCGACCTCTCGGCTGACATCCTGGCGGAGATCGTCGGCGGCACTTACGTCGGTATCATGCACGCTTGGCGGGTCGGCAAGCGATATCCGCTCCGCCGGCGGCTTTCCGAGGCGGCGCGCGCCCTCGGCGAGTTCCTGGGCACGACTGCTCATGGGGAGCGCTGACGTAGCCGCCGATTCTTCGCGCGCGGCGGCTTCCGCCTCCGATCGAGCGCCGCACCGATCAGAAATCCCGTGACGGTTTTGGTGGTTGAGCGGGTGTTGCGAAGACCCTCGGCACCTGCCTCGTCGAAATAGTGCTCGTAGACGCTGCGATCACCGCTCGCTGCCACGACGCTCGTGATCTGCTTGTAATCGCCACTGCTCACGGCCGCGGTAATGCGCTCCAGGGGTTGGCTTCGCGGTACTGCACCGAGCAAGCTGCAACACCAGGCATACGCAACGGTGAGCAACATGAGTGATCGATTCATGAGGAGGGCTCCGGCGGCGTTCAAACCGAGCGGAGCCTGGCAATCGAGCGCAGGGTTCAACTGCGGGGAGCGCGCTCAGGCGCGTTTCCCGCCTGCCCTCAGCGGTAGAAGATGTGATTGCCGATGGTCGCCAGGGGTTTTTTGGTTTTGGCCCATGCCGGTTGGACATTGGTCGCGTGATAGAAGAGCGCGCCGGGCACGAGCGGTTCGCGCCGTTCGTCGTATGCAGCACTCGCCACCGTCATCGCCTGCTTCCACGCGGCCCCATCGTTCGCCGCTGCATCACCGAGCTCCGTCCACGAAAAGTCTGCAACGAGGCGCCGGCGCATCGGATCCCAGCGAGTCTCGTGCACTACTGCGCAGACGGTATGCGGGAAGTTTCGCGACCGCGTGCGGTTCAACGTGACTTCGGCAACCGCGTACTGGCCTTCGAGCGGTTCACCGCGCGCTTCGAAATAGACGTTCTCGGCGAGGCATTGCAGATCATCCGCCCGGCGCTGCGCCATCAGCGTTTCCTGCTTGAGCGCCTCGAGTCGCAGAGGGTCGATGACGGTTTGGATTTGGTGAGCGCAGTAGACGATGCCGGCGATGGCGAACGCGATCAGCCCAAACACCAGGGCGAACGCGAGAGTTTCTTTCTCGAACCTAAACGAATAGTAGACGAGTCTGCGCCGCCAGAGTCCCGGCCGGACACGAGCTTCGTATAGTAGTGATGCGAGCATGACGGCCGAGATCCTACACGCGCAACGCTTCCAAGTTGCTGCGCGTGACATAAAAGCGACTCCAAACGGCGACGCTGTGACGCGTTGCGTTGACACGCGCGGTGCGCTTACCGCAACCTGCGCGCGGCTGAAAGAGGCACACCTTTCGAAAGAAGGGGTCGCAAAGCCACCGGTCTAAGGGGTTTTCCTATGATAGCGGGGTTGCCAGCATGGAAGATCACACGGCGCACCTTCCCTATACGGCGCCAAGGCTGAGAGCGCGATCGAACTAGACGCGCATCTCTCTAGCCCTACCTCGAGTTGGTTTGTCTGAGCATCTGGGTCCCGCTGCTGCGGAAGTCCCGTCCTTCGTTGCCTCAGGAACTAAACCCATTCGAGGCGTGCCCTGCCACCTGTCGCAAGCACCAGCTGCATTACATGACTGCCCAAGCGAGGCACTGACATGACGATGACACGCCTGTTGAGCTTCACGCCGTGGCCGGCAGTGTCGGCGGCGATTCTGCTGATCCTGTCGGTCGCGGCTTTGTACTTCGCAAGAGAGACGGCTCACCAAGCCATCCGTCTGGCGGCGGGGGCACTAGCCCGGGTGCTGCGAGTCGCGGCCCATTCGGTGACTCACGCGGAGCAGCGTTTCGCGGCGCGCAATCGCGAAGTGCTGCTCGCCGCCGGCCGCGAGGCCAAAGAGCGCATCGTCGAACGTGAGTTCGCCCGCGTGGGCGACACGGTGCGCAAGGATCTCGGCGGTTATCCGGCCATGCATCGCAGGCTGAGCGAGGCGATTCTGCGCATCGAGGAGGATCACAAGAAGGCCGTGGAGGTTCCGCCTGAAGCACCGGGATGGGCCCAGGCGGTCAAGGTCGTCGCGGATCTTGATACGCGCAACAGCGGGGCAGAAATTCTCTCTGACATCCACAAGTCCATGGTCAAAGCCCATGCGCAGGCGATCGATGACTATCGCAAAGCGAGCTCGGAACGGCACGCGCTCCTGAGTCGCATGTTGCCCGACTGGCGCCTGATCCAGGACACGCTCGGACGGGTTAACAAGACCGTCGAAAGTGTGTTGGGCCGTGCGCTCGTCATCGATCGTCACATGGAGGAGTACGAAGCTATCGTGCGCGGCGAGGATCGCGCGGTGTCGGTGCTCTCGTCCTCGTCGATCGTGTACTTCTTCATATCTGCGTTTGTACTTGCAGTTGCCACCGCCGGCACGGCGGTCAACTTCACGCTGATCGCGCGACCCATGGCCGAGATGGTCGGCGGCACGAACTTTATCGGTGCCTACCGCACGGCCGACATCGCGGCCCTGGTCATCATCATGGTCGAGATCTCCATGGGGCTTTTCCTCATGGAGTCGCTGCGCATCACCCGCCTGTTTCCGGTGATCGGGGCGCTCTCCGACAAGATGCGCGTGCGTATGATCGTGACCACGTTTTCGATTCTGCTACTGATGGCGAGCATCGAGGCGGGGCTCGCCTACATGCGCGAGGTGCTGCTGCTCGATGAGCTCGCGACCAACGCGCTCCTGCGCGGGGACAACACTGCATCGATGGTGAGTCCGCACCTCTGGATCACAACCGCAGCGCAAATGGGCATGGGCTTCATCCTGCCGTTCGCACTGGTGTTCGTTGCGATCCCGCTGGAAACTTTTGTGCACTCCTCGCGCACGGTTCTCGGCGTGATTGGCACTGGGGCTTTGCAGTTCGTGGCCCTGATGCTGCGACTTCTGAGCAACGGCGCTCGCCACCTCGGGGCGTTCGCGGAGCGCATCTACGACTTGCCGCTCTTCGTGCCGCTTTGGCTGGAAAGCCGGATGCGCCGTGCCGGACCCAGGGGACCCCGGGACCCGCTTCTTCCGGAGAAAGACGAGCCGTGGAAGGAGGCCGCATGAAGCGCCTTCTGCTCTTAGGCGTCATCGCCCTCGGTGCGTGCTCGCCACACGTTTCGCACAACACCGGCGTTTATCTGCTGGTCGATACCTCGGGTTCGTACAACCGCCAGGTGAATAAGGCTCAGCAGATCACGCTCTATGCGCTTTCACGACTGCAGTCCTCGGATTCGATAGCCGTGGCGCGTATCGACACCGGAAGCTTCACGGAGAAGGACATCATTGCCAAGGCGACGTTCGACGATCGTCCGAGCACCGCCAATCAGCAAAAACGTGCGTTCGCCACCCGCGTGGAGAAGTTCATCGGCGATTCATCGCCTGCTCCTTACACCGATATTACAGGGGGATTGTTGCAGGCCATCGAGTTCCTGAACGAGAAGAACACCTCGCGCAAGGAGATCCTGATCCTCTCTGATATGAAGGAAGAGCTCGCCAAGGGTTATGTCCGCGACATCCCACTCGACTTCAAAGGCTTCGACGTCGTCGCGCTCAATGTCACCAAGCTGCGCTCGGACAACTTCGATCCGCGCCAGTACCTGACGAGACTCGATGAGTGGCGTGTCAAGGTCGAAAAGGGCGGCGGTCACTGGCGCGTCGTCAACGACCTCGATCGGATGGACGGCATCCTCTAACTCGCGCCCGACATCGTACTTGCGAGGTTGATCTAGACCCGAGGAGAGCCTGCCCGACCCGGCAGCCTTCTAAATCGCCTTGACGTGACACAAGGGCGGCGGCAACGTGCGCGATGCAAGCGTGCGTTCGCGAACGGTGCCTGGATGAACGAAGAGAGACTCGGGCGTCTTGTCGATGAAGCGGCCCTGCGCCGCACCGCGGAGCTCTACGCGCAGGGCGCGGACCGTCGCGACAAGCTTATCTGGGCATCGGTCATCGCAGCAGACTGCGTAATCGAGGCACCGGGCATCCGGCTATCGGGGCGCGAGCAGATCCTCGCCGCGCTCGACATGATGGCGAAGCTCTACATCGCTACGCAGCATCGTGTGCACAATCAGACCGTGAGCATCGAGGGCGAACGGGCGAGCGGTGAGACGTATTCGATCGCCGATCATTTGAGCATCGTCGACGGCCGTAAGATGCTCCTCACCTGGGCCATCCGTTACCAGGACCGCTGGCGGCGCGAGGAGGGGGTCTGGCGATTCACGAACCGTACGCTGATCCTCGACTGGACTGAAACGCGTCCGCTCCAGGGCTGAAGGCCGCGCGCCTGGCCTGATGAGGCAGTGGCGGCGCGTTTGCAATTGCCCGTGGTGGGCATCATCATGTTAGCCGAAGGTGACGAGGACATCCCGTCGCACGCGCATGAGGCGCCGACGGTACCAACAATAAGCACGCGGCCCCGCACAATGGAGCCGAAAGCGAGTAAGCCATGGCCGACAGCGTCTATAAGATCATCGAGCTTGTTGGGACCAGCACCGATTCGTGGGAGAGAGCCGCCGGTGCCGCCGTCTCACAGGCCGCGAAAAGCCTGAGGGATCTGCGCATCGTCGAGATCGAAAAGCTCGACATGGTCGTGCAGGGCGGCAAGGTCAAGATGTACCGGGCGAAGGTGAAAGTGTCCTTCAAGTTTGAAGGCAAGAAGTAACCGTTCGAGGCGAGGCAGCGCGACGCGCGATTAAGCGCGCGTGCTGCGCACGCAAGCGCGCTTCTATCTCGCCCCGGCACCTCGGACCGCGAGCCGCAGTGCGGCGCGCGCGAGGAGGCGCGTGGAGTCGAGCGTCGGCAAGGGGGAGTTCGCGTCGTTCATCAGGAGCGGAATTTCGGTGCAGCCGAGCACCACGGCATCGCAACCCTCATCGCGCATGCGGTGAATGACGCGCTGGAAGTAAGCGACCGCCGAGGGCGTGAATACGCCCTGCACCAGCTCTTCGAAGATGATGCGGTTTATTTCGGTGCGTTCCGTGGGGTTTGGACGCACGTACGCGAGACCGTGCGCGCTGAGTTTCTCCGGATACACATCGCTGTCGACCAGGTAGCGGGTACCTGTGATCCCGAGTTTGTGGAATCCGCGCTCGACTGCCTGCGCGGCGACCACCTCGGCGATGTGCAGCCAGGGGAGGGGTGAGCGACGCACGACCCAGGGAAGCGCCTGATGGATCGTGTTGTCGGGGCAGATGAGGAAGTCGGCGCCGGCGCGGGCGAGTTTATGCGCGGCGGAGAGCATCAGCTCCGCCACACCCGACCAATCGTCCCGATCGATACAGCTCATGTAGGCGCCGAAGGAATGCGTGTGCATCGAAACTTCGGGATGATCGTAGCCGCCCAGGAGCTGCGGTCCCTCGAGGCACACGGTGCGGTAGCAAAGCGCGGCGCCTTCCGCGGAGCAGGCAACGATCCCTATGTGTTGCGGCATGGGTGGATTCTACCGTGAGAGGGCCTGAGCGGGTGCCGCCCTATAATCGGTTTCCATGCACCCAACTACGGCCGAAGGCGACGCCTCGCGGCGTTTGGCGGTGAACGCATGGTACGCAAGCACGGCGCGCGCATTCTTTTTGGCATGGGTCTCGCGGCATCACTGGCGGCCCTGTCGGCCGCGACATCCGTGAGAGAACATCCGAGGCTCAACTATCCACCTGCCCCACAGAGTTCAGTGGTCGATGACTACCACGGGACCAAGGTCGCCGATCCCTATCGCCCGCTTGAGGACCTCGATTCGCCGGCCACGCGCGCTTGGCTGCAGGCCGAGGCCCGGCTGACCGAGGAGTATCTCGAAGCGATCAGCGCCCGTCCGCACATTCGCGCGCGCGTTGCCGAACTCTTCGACTATGAGAAAAGGGGCATCCCGTTCCGTGAGAACGGCCGCTACTTCTACACAAGTAACAGCGGGCACCAGGATCAGAGCGTGCTCCTCACCGCGAAAGGACTTAATGATCAGCCGACGGTCGCGCTCGACCCAAACGCACTGCCGCGGGAGGGGAACCCCGTCGTGACGGGTTACGTCGCCAACAAGCAGGGAACGCTCCTCGCCTACGGGATATCGCCATCGGGATCCGATTGGACCGATTGGCGATTGCGCGATCTTGCGACCGGCGCGGATCGGCCCGACGTCCTGCGCTACACCAAGTACTACCAACCGCTGTTCACGCCCGACGGCAAGGGCATCTACTACAGCGCCTTTCCCGCCCCGCCGCCCGGCAAGGAGCTCAGCACCCCAGACCTCGGCAACGCGATCTACTTTCATGCACTCGGGACGCCGGCCGCGGCCGATCGTCGCGTGTTCGCGGATGGCACGCACCCCGACTGGCAGTACGAACCCCATCTGTCAGGCGATGGCCGCTGGCTCATCATCACCGCTGGCGAGGGACAGGTCGGGGACAAGGGAGTCGAGAATCTCTACCTCTTGGATCTCGACTCAACCGCGCCAGCGGCGATTCCGCTCGCAGAGCGGTTCGAGGCCGCCTACATCTATGTCGGCGCAGACGCCGGGCTTTTGTATTTCCTGACCTCACTCGATGCGCCCAATGGTCGGGTGATCGCCATCGATCCACTCAAGCCCGCGCGGTCTAACTGGAAGAGTGTGATTCCCGCCGGATCCGACGCCATCGATTTCACCACCCAAAGCGTGACGCTGGTCGGCCACCGACTGATCGTGAGGACGCTGCACGATGCTCACACTCGCGTCATGACCTACGCGCTCGATGGCAGTCCGGGTAGGGAGATCGTGCTCCCGGGCCCAGGCACCGCGGT
>Ga0187777_10000977_pt1 | contig 18753 bp, 15 predicted proteins | sample 1015_Q2_SP5_10_M_FD_132416 | JGI IMG/M metagenome (GOLD analysis project Ga0187777, IMG submission 132416) | Tropical peat soil microbial communities from peatlands in Department of Meta, Colombia - 1015_Q2_SP5_10_MG | ecosystem: Environmental > Terrestrial > Soil > Wetlands > Peat | place... | reverse complement strand
AGGCCGGAGCATGAATCTATTTCGGTTTCGGATCTTGATCCCTGAAACAATCTGTAATCTGATTGCCGGTTTCGGGTTGGTTTTAATGGTTGCTTCGATTGTTTGCTGGCAATCAAGCCTGGGACCGCCGCCCGAAGAAACTTCCCGTCCGATCCAGGCGCCGGGACCGTTTGCATTGGTGGTGATCGATCCGGGGCACGGCGGCCAGGATTCGGGTGCGATTTGTGCCGGTGTGCAGGAAAAAGATCTGACTCTGGATATCGCTCAGCGGATCGATCGTTTGCTCCAGGCGCAAGGTATTGCGACCCTGATGACGAGGACGGGTGACAGCTATGTTTCTCTGGCGGATCGGGCGGCAGTTACGAATCGATCGCGCGATTGTATTTTCGTGAGCATTCATTTCAACGAAGGAAACAAAAACTCTTCGGCCGGCGTCGAGACTTACTACGCGGAACATCGAACGGGCGAAAAAGCGCCGATTGCGTCCTGGCTGCCATTTCTCCAACCGGCCGCGCTCGAAACGTCGTCGAACGTTGAAAGCGAGAGTCTTGCCGGATTCATCCAGGAAGCACTGGTTGCACGCACGCAGGCGGCGGACCGCGGAACAAAAGCCGGTCAGTTTTTCGTGATCACCAACGTCCGCCATCCGGCGGTTCTGGTGGAAGGGGGATTTCTGAGCAACAAAGAGGATGTCGCGAAATTGACAACCCTGGATTATCGCGAGCAAATGGCGGCGGCGGTGACCGAAGGAATCATGAAATATCGCGAGGTCCTGCAACAGCAGGAGGCAGCCGGTGCAGCGAGCGCACCGGTCGGTCCTGAATAGGCTTGAAACCTTGGCGTCAAACAAGCTGATAAATGAAGATCAAGATCACGGCAGTCATGTTCCTGGCGGGCGTCCTTTTGGTTCGCGCCGATGAGCAGATGGCGAATGTTCAACAGGCACTCAAGGAACAAGGCTTCTACTACGGAGAAATTTCTGGCGAAAAGAGCGCCGATACCTCGGCGGCGATCCGTCGCTTTCAAATCCGCAATGGCTTGCAAGTCACCGGCGAATTGAACGACGAAACGCTGCACGCGCTGGACGTTGGCACCAGCAGTGGACGGCAATTGATCGCAAAAACGACACCGGCCCCGACGCCGGACAACTCAACGGCGGAAAGCGAATCGCACGAAAAAGAATCTCCGGCCAATCCTGTGCATGAACAAGAGGCCGCCCCTTCGCCCGGCGAAGGGCAGATCTACCCGGGTAAACCGATGACCTCACCAGAAGGCCGGGCGCTGTTCGCCGGCACGCCTTATGAGACCGCGTCTCCCGAAGTACAGCATAGTCTTGTGATGTCCGCGCAAGACTCTCTGGCCCGCCGAGGACTTTACCGCAACGCGATCGACGGGATTTACGGTCCGAACATGGAATTTTCGTTGCGGGCTTATCAATCGCGAGTTGGACTTCCCACTACCGGCCGGCTTGATTTGGAGACGCTTGCTGCCCTGGAGCTATTACCCGGCGCGCACGCGCCGGTTTATTCACCGCAGCGTCGGGTCTTGCGTGAGCCGCCAGTTCGCGGCCAATGGATTCACGAATAAAATATCGTCAGGGCTGAAGGTCGCCTGCCACGACTAATGGTCCGACTTAACTTGGAAGCTTTGTAATTCCGCGAAAACTGTTCCGATAAAAATCTGAGCCTCGGCCCGGAGAGGAAGCCTCAAGTTGTCGTCCGACACCCAAACCGAGGCGCGTCGAAATTTCTTGTGTGGTTCTAATTGGAAATTCTTGCCGACCTTCTGCAAGCCCACGTCAAGCTTGATGGACGGAAATGTTCCGGCGTGGACCGAAATCTTCTCTCTTCGAGTCACAGTGAATGTCGCGAGATAGGCCGCAGTTCCAGGATAGACAACTATCCGATAGACGCTGCCCTCGGTTAGCGACTGGCTCCGCAGGTAAAGCAAAGCGGAGTGCAAATCAAAAAGACCCGGGAAAGTAAAGTCGCGCGGCTTGTTGGCGGTGTTGGCCGGCGTTTCGTTCCGCGTGCGGTGTACGCTATTGCTCGTGAACGTCAAACGCGTCGTCATTTTTTTCGATCGATAGACCTCTGTCTGGTTGGATTCGATTGGACGAAGGGTATCGGCGCTGGCAAGCGAGCGATAATCGACATCGAACTTCCACAAAATCCGCGCCAGGTGCACCGTCTCCCCGGTTCCTTCGAGTTGGAACCGCTCGGGAGAAGGCTTCGAAAATCGCGCTTCGGCAGTCGCGGCGGTGAAACCACTCCAGCCAAAATGATAAATGGCTTCGAGCGGCGGCGGCGGCGGGAAATCTCCTGGCGGATCTTTCGTGACGCTGGCTTGCCAACTCAAAGCAAGGCAAGGGGAAGTGAATGCAACAAGCGCGGCAAAACCGACCAGGCTTTTCCGCAGGGTTAGCCGGTACAAAAAAACACACGCGGATTCCGCCCGCGTGTGTCTTCGATTCGTCGAAATGGAACTATTTCTTTGGAGAAGCACTCGGGGCCGGGCTGGTCAATACCGTGCTAACGCGGCCAGGCTTGTTCAAAGTGGCTAAGACCTCGTTCGTAAAATCGACATTGTCTTTCGAGTAGAGCAGGAGCGGCACTCCATTCAAACTCGGGCCGGACTTGTCGAATACAAAATCAAAGCCGTTGGTCTTTACTTTCTCGTTCACCACATCGGTAATTTCTTTCACAATCCCCTCGCGCATCCGCATCGCTTGTTCCTGAAGCTGGCGCTCGCGGGTTTGGCGAAATTCGTTGATCTCACGCTCCATGTTTTTGATATTGGCGATTTTATCGTCCCGTTCCTTTGCTTTCTGGGTTTTGGCCTCCGGCGCCAACGCGGGCGCGTCCAGCTGCTTGTTTAGATTATTAATGTCATCGAGCGCCTTTTTGTAAGCATCCGCGCGATCGTCGAATTCCTTTTTCGCCTGGTTCTTGGCATCATTGATCTTGGCCTCCGCGTCCTTGGTTTTGTTATATTCCTTGAACGCGCGGTTCATATCCACCGTACCGATCTTAACGGTGCCTTGCGCGTAAGTCGCTACCGGCAGTAAAAGCGCCAGAGGAAGTGTAAGAGAGAGAAGTTTTTTCATAAATAGGGTTAAACAGGTCGTTGGAAACTGGTTAGACTGCAAGCCCCAATATTCGGTTCAAAATTGGTAACCGACACTGAAGTTAATATGGCCATGCCTGGGATTTCCGGCCGTCTCAATGGGGTAGCCATAATCGAGGCGCAACGGTCCGATCGGCAAGTCGAGACGAAGGCCGAAGCCAATGTCCTGGGCGAGATTATAATAGCGCGATCGCGGAGTCGTATTAGGTGGAGTAGCTGGAATAGGCGTCGGGCTCGCGGCTGGATTACCTGGATTACCCAGTTGTGCATTAACGCCACGCGGAATCGTTTGATCCTCCGGTATGAAGTCCCAGGCGTCGACATTTACAAACCCGACGTCGTAGAAAAACGCGCCTCGTGTTTTCAAAACAATCGGAAATGTCAATTCTACGGTGGCGCGGGCCATGGACTGGCCTCCAATCGGCTCTTGGTCGTTACCCTTCGGGCTAACCTCACGGAAATCGAAGCCACGGAGGTTGTTCGCGCCACCCAGATAAAGCCGGTCATAGATTGGAACGTTTGGCACTTCTTCTTCAATGGTTGGCCCTGACATCGTTCCCAGCGGTTTGGAGTCGTAGATGGTGCCCGCTCTGTTAACCCAAATGCTGGTCGTTTCTGGTTTATCCCAAACATCCACCGTCGCCAGCTCACCGTTAAACAACAAAATCAAATCACCAGGAAAATGAAAATACTGCGATGCCTCCGCGTCGAACCCGTAGATTTGTTCGTCCCCACCGAGAAAACCACCGGCCACGTACGGAGCGATAGAAAGGCGCTGACCAGTATGGGTCAATAGCGGATTATCCCGTCGATCCAAGACAATACTCGTACTGATCTTGCTCTGGAGCGTGCTTCCCTCCTCGAATTGGATCTCCGGAGATGCTCCTGAAGAGACATTATAGATCTCGATGTCCTGTAAGCTATAGGCCAACGTTCCATAGAGGGGCCCCCACAGGGGCTTGCGTGCTTCAACGGAGAATCCGTAGTTCCGTTGGTCGTAGACCGAGCTGAGGTAATCGGCTTCGGTGTAAAAAGCCTGTCCGCCTAACGAAAAGCGACGATCCAAAAACCACGGCTCGGTCAGTGAGATGAGGAAATCTTTTCGTTGAGTACCGATCTGCGCCCGAGCGCGAAACTTCTGGCCGCCGCCGGTAAATCCAGGCCAGTTGGTGATGTCGAAATTGCCCTGGGTTAATTCGACGAAGCCTGACAGGCTATCGATCGTGCTGAACCCCGCTCCGAAATTCAGCGATCCCGTCCGTTTTTCTTCCACCTGGACCAGCAAATCCTTTCGTCCGTCCACATCCGTCGTTTCCGGATAGGCATCGACCTTGGCGAAATATCCGAGACTCTCGAGGCGCTTCTTACTTATGTCTACCCGCACCGTGTTGAATACGTCTCCGGGCGCGATAAGGATTTCGCGGCGGATCACCTTATCCTTCGTTCGAGTGTTGCCGACAATGTTTACTCGTTCGAGAAACGAGCGTGAGCCCTCCTCAATCTTGTAGTGGAGGTCGATCCTTCCGGCCCCGACGGGCGTTCCCTCTGGAGTAATCACGGCATCGACATAGCCGCCGGTGCCGTAAGCGTCGGCCAGTGCTTTTGCATCGTCGTGCAATTGTTTGGGCGAATAGGGCGCGCCCGGCTTCATTTTGATCACCGCGCGCAGTTTGTCTTCACTCGCAATTTTGTAACCGGAAAAAGAAATATTTCCGACGTGATATTGTGGGCCTTCTTCCAACGAAATGACGATGGTGAGGGGGCCTTTCGTGCGCTCCTTGCGCACATCTTTTATCTCCACGTCGATGTAGCCGTGGTTTTGATAAAATTCACGTACGCTATCGAGGTCCTGCTGGAATTGAGCTTCGTCGAGCCGGCCTGACTTGTCGAAAAACGCGATCAGCGTTTTCTGTTTCGTCTTCATTTCTTTGCGCAACACCTTGTCACTGAAATGAGTGTTTCCTTCGAACCGAATTTGCGCCACGGCGCCCTTCGCCCCTTCTGTGATCGTATAAACGACGCGCGCCGTTCCTTTCTTTTCGTCGATTGGTTCGACGCGGTACTGCACTGAGACGTCCGTGAAAGAATGGATTTGATAGGTCTCAATGACTTTCTGCCGGCCTTTTTCCAAATCCTCCTCGTTCACCGGCGCATTTAATCTCACGCCAATATCTTTCCGGATTTTCCTCGCCTTGATCCGGTGCGCGCCGTCGATCACGATTTCGCGAATAACCGGCCGGGTTTGCACCGCCACGGTTACTTTCACGCCGTTTTCGGCCGGCTGCGCGAAGATGCGCACGTTTTGAATCGCGCCCGTCTTGTAAAGATTGCGAATGTCGTCCTCAACGACCGCATCATTATACGGCTTCCCAACGGTGGTTCGCATCTGGGCGAGAATTCGCTCCTTCACCATCGTTGCCGGACCCGTGTATTGCACGTCAATCGAACGAACGATCGGCGGTTCCTGGGCGTAAGTCGCAGCCGCCGTCCAGCAACTGAGAATCGGTAGCAAAAGTAAATTCGCCCGACGGCAGATCGAAAATTGTCTCATATCAAGAATGCACGCCCCACGCGGCAATCAAGCGTGGGGCAGGCGCTATTAGAGGAAGAAGCAGGCGTTGGTCAAGGCAGGATTTCCGGTTTTACGAGGGAGCGTTCGCATTAGACAACGCTCAAAAAGCTTTAGTTCAATAGTTCGTACCAGTTATTTCGGCGGCGCGGTTCGTATCCGGCATCACGAATCAGACCCTCAATTTGCGCCCCATTTAAGCGAAATGTTGTGCCGGCCGCGCTCACCACATTCTCCTCCATCATCACCGAACCGAAATCGTTTGCCCCATATTTTAATGCCACCTGCCCAATCTCCGGCCCCTGCGTCACCCAGGAGCTTTGCACATTTTCGATATTATCAAGAAAGATCCGTGAAAGCGCCTGCATTCGCAAATATTCAGCCACGCCGGTCGGCTGTTTGATTTTTAAGACTGTATGCTGCGGTTGAAACGTCCAGCAGATGAATGCAGTGAATCCGCCGGTTTTGTCCTGTTGTTCGCGAATGCGTCGCAAATGCTCGACCCGATCTTCAATCGTTTCGACATGACCGAACATCATCGTGGCGCTCGATTTTAAGCCGAGCTCGTGCGCAACCTGCATTACTTCCAGCCAGCCATCGCTGTCGATTTTCAACGGTGAGATTTTCTTTCGCACTCGATCCACCAGAATCTCGCCGCCTCCTCCCGGAATCGATCCCAATCCGGCTTCTTTGAATCTGGAAATGACTTCGCGCAGCGGCATCCGAAATGTTTCCGCGAAATGTTGAAACTCCGGCGGGCTGAATCCGTGAATGTTGATCTGCGGATATTTTTCGCGGATGTGTCGCAAAAGATCGACATACCAGTCGAATTGCAACTTCGGATGATGGCCGCCCTGCATCAAAATTTGAACCCCGCCCGCGGCTGAAAGTTCGTCTAACTTTTTGTCGAGCGCTTCGAGCGAGAGAACGTAATGATCCTGATCTTTCTCCGTCCGGTAAAACGCGCAGAACTTGCAGTAGACGTTGCAAACGTTGGTGTAATTGATGTTTCGATCGACAATGTACGTCACAATCTCGCTGCCGCGGCCGTTGTAACTCTTTTCTTTCGCCAGATCGCGCCGAGCGTTTGCCAGCGCGCCAAGCTCTTCCAGGGGCAGGCGATACAGCTCCAGTATCTCTTCCGGCGAAATGCGTTCGCCCGCGAGTATTTTCTCGCTTAGTGCGTCACGATTTAACGAAACCATCTGCTTGATTTTAGCCGAGCCTGCCCCGGCTTGCACGTCTTCAGTTTGTCTCTCGTTGCTTTTCCGAACGTTGGTTGCGACCATCCTGCATTAAATGGACGGCCGTCGATCAACGCTCCTCTCTCTCGCCGGCCTGCTTGCACTCACGCTGGCGATGTTCGGAGATCTGCTTTTTGCCGGCGGCACCCGCGTTTTTGGAGACCAAGGCGCTGATCTGTTCCGGCAATACTATTCCTGGCGCGACTTCGGATTTGGCGAACTGGCCAAGGGACATCTGGCTCTTTGGAATCCATACATTTTTGGCGGGGCGCCATTTTTCGGAGGAATGCAATCGGCGCTGCTTTATCCGGTAAACTGGCTGTTTTTGATCTTGCCGCTCCCGGTTGCGATCAACTGGACGATTGCGATCAATATTTTCGCGCTCGGCGCCTTCATGTTTTCCTGGATGCGGGTCCGCGGCTTGAGTGCGATCTCGAGCTTTTTTGCCGGCACGATGGTGATGTTCTGCGGGCCATATTTTCCTCACGTCTTCGCAGGACATTTGCCTCAGATGGCTGCGATGACCTGGTCGCCGCTGATCTTCTGTGCGATCGACGGACTTTTTAAGACACGAAAAATCGGTTGGTGTCTGCTCGGAATGTTCGCCGTTACCATGCAAATTCTCGCCGGTTTTCCGCAGTACGTTTTTTACACTGGAATCATTGCCGGTTTTTATGCGGGATTGCGTTTGATCGGACAATGGAATTGGAAATTGGCCGTCGCTTTATTGGCGATTTACGTCATTGGAGCTGGGCTCGCAGCCGTTCAATTGCTTCCGGCTATTCAGGCAACTGGCGAAACCGTCCGCAGCGTATCTGTCCCGTTCACATTCGCCGCACAATGCTCGTTGCCGCCCGAAAATTTTATCACCCTAATCGCGCCACACTTCTTCGGTGATCCTGGCAGCTACTGGGGACGTTGCTATTTGTGGGAAACGTCCACGTTTTTCGGCGTCACCGGCTTGGTCCTTGCGCTTTACGCGACAATGTACCTCGATCGCAAGACGAAATGGATTCCGCTTTTGATAATTGTCGTTGCATTTCTTCTCGCGCTTGGCGTTCACACGCCACTCTTCGCGTTTCTTTATGAGCACGCACCGGGATTTGATCGGTTCCGTGTTACCGCGCGATTCGCTTTCCTGGCCACGCTGTTTCTTGTTCTTCTTGCAGCAACAGCGCTGGATCGCTTATTCGAGCGCCCGAAGGCGCAGCCAGGATTTATCTTCGGGCTTGCTGCTGGCGCCGTGATTCTGATCGGTGCCGGCATCTGGGCCGGGCATACCAGTTCCTGGCCGTTGTTTATCGATTCCGCCAGATCGACCCACGAGACCTTTTTGATGCCGCAACTTTACTCGAACGCCGAATTTCTCGCGCAAGCGCAACATCGCGCCGCAGTTTCAATTTTTCTTGCGGCCACCGTGTGCGCGCTGGTCGCGATTTTGCTCGCGCTGCGTCAACGCGATGCCCACTTTTTGTATGCGATCGTCGTGCTCGGCATCTTCGAAATGTGCCTGGTCGCTCGTGCCGCGCGGCCAACGTTCGACAGCGCAGGCATCGTGGATCCGCGCGAAAAAGCAGTTCTGAGCGATCATCCCGGCGATTATCGGATCATCAACCCACTAAACCCGAACAGCGCGATGTCGCTCCGTGTGCCCGACATTTGGGGATACGACCCAAACGTGGTTCGCCGCTACGCCGAATTCGTTACCTGGACGCAGGGCGGCAACCCGGACGATGCGACGCTCTATGTGAAATTCACGCACTTCGATCCTCTCTATGCCATGCTGCGGCTGCGTTACGTATTTGGTCACCGCGACAACGAGCTCGTGACGGCCGAGGCGCCGGTTCCTCCCATGCCGCACGTGCAGCTGATTTCCAATTATCGCGTGCTGCCGGATCGACAACAAATCTTCGACGCAATGCGGGCTGACGATTTCGATCCAACGCGTGAAGTGATTCTGGAATCGCAGCCGGAACCGAAACCGGCGCCTGACCAAAATCCCGGCACGGCCAAGATCATCGCCGAATCGACCGACGCGCTGACGATCGAAGCAGATGTCGATCAACCCTCCATTTTGTTGATTACCGATGTTGACACGCCAGCCTGGCGGGCGGTTTCACTTCCGGGAAGCGTCCAATCTAAATATACCGTCTTGCCGGCGAATTACATTTTGCGGGCCGTGCCTGTGATCGCGGGCCATCATCGCCTCCGCCTCGAATATGCGCCGCGCGAATTTGAAATCGGGAAATGGGTCTCGATCATCAGCGTCGTTTTATTTCTCGCGGCGGTGGTTTGGTTTAATCTGCCCAAACAAGCCCGATGAAACCGCCAGTCGCAGTTGTCGGTGCGGGCGTGTCCGGCCTAACGACCGCCGTCGTTTTCGCCGAACGCGGATATGATGTCTCGGTCTTCGCCGAGGAGATTGGCCAGGCGACAACGTCGGCCGCGGCCGCGGCGATGTGGTTCCCGTACGACGCCGAACCGGCCGCCAAAGTGATTCCGTGGGCGCTCGCGACTTACCAGGTGCTGGCCGATCTGGCCAATGAACCGCGTACCGGCGTCTCAATGATCGAGCTGCGCCAGTATTCCCGCGCGGGCGAACTTCAAATTCCCGACTGGGCGATGCGGCTCGGCGCATCCGCGGTAGGCGAAGATGACAGCTTCCGCCATGAATTTGGTGAATTCGCGAATGGCTTTTCAATCAGTGTTCCGTTGACCGACACGACCATCTATCTCGATTATCTGCGCGGCCGCCTGACGAATGCCGGCGGAACAAATCATTCCGGCGTTCGGTTTGAGGAGCTCGAAGAAGTCGATCGCAGGTTCGATCTCGTGATCAATTGTGCGGGATTCGGCGCAAAAGCGCTGGTGCGTGACGCCGATCTCGAGCCGCATCGCGGTCAGGTCGCGATCGTCCCGAAGATCGAAAATCTGCCGTGCGCGATTGTGTGCGACGATCCGCCGCTCACCTACGCGATTCCCCGCAGAAACGATTGCGTGTTCGGTGGCACGAACGAAATCAACGACAGTCGACGGATCGATCCTGCTACTACTTCGCGAATTGTCTGCGAGTGCAGCCGGGTGCTGAAAATCGGCAGTCCAAAAATTGTGGCTGAAAAAGTCGGACTTCGACCGTTTCGAAAATCAGGCGTGCGAGTTGAGCTCGAAACGCTCAAGGACGGGCGCACCATTATTCACAACTACGGCCACGGCGGTGCCGGCTTCACCCTTTCCTGGGGCTGCGCGACCGAAGCGCTCACCCTCGTTGATATCGAAACTGCCTAACGAGACCAAGCCGAGCGACGGCTACTCCGTCTGATACTTCTCGGCTTCTTTCTCCGACATCTGATGCGTCTTGACGATCTTCCATTTACCCCCTTCGTCGAACTTTATCGTGAAGAGAACGTCGGCGCCAAAGCCTTCGCCGACATCCTCGCCGTCTTGCCGATGCACCCGCATTGCTAGTGAAGAATAAATCGTCAGGGTGCTCGGATCGATCCAGTTGATCGCCCTGACCGTCGACCATTGCATGTGAAGAAAGGTCTTTTTTGGAAGACCTTTTCTGTTCGCTTGTCTCTTTACGATGTCATAAGTTTGCCGCTGAATCGCGTCGTCCTCGCCGAATGATTCCAGTTTCTGCCACTTGCCGTCGCGCAGATCGTAAACGGAAGTTAGGCGTTCCTTGCCGTCGCCGCGATTAAAGGCAAAGCGTTTCGAATCCGGCGTCCAGAGCACGCTCGTATGCTCACAGCCGATGTCACAGTCATCAACCAGGCTTGCAGCTATCTCGTTGGACCCGGCCTTTACGATTCTTGCATCGTCGCTCCCGCTTGGCGCTTTGTATTCCCATTGCTTGTCCGGAGAAACCAGACCGCTGCCCTCGCGGGTCGTCGCCAATGGTTGTGCGTGAACCGGTTGGCTGAAAGCGAAACACAAACAAAAACAACTCAAAACCACTGATGCCTTCATCGGCCTAACGAGAACGAGTGGAGCCGCGCCTGGTGGAACCGAGCGTAGCAAAAACCAGAAAGTGTTTCATAACCTCAAAATTAGATTTCAGAACGCCCAGGCGTTGGCTCCAGCGCATGGTTAGATGCTTCTAATCGAATTAGCAAATGGTTGTCTCAACGTGAGGCTAAATGCGAAACCCGCGCCAGCCAAACCCAGCCAAATCACAACAGTAACAATCTTCGCCGCGAGGTGGTCAGGCTTGGAGACCAGGTCCCGATAAAGCGGGATGTATGTAGCAAATCTGATGTCAATGACCATAAGCGGAATCCATGTCCAACGTGCCTGTCTCAGGTATAAAATGATAAAAAGAACAAAGAGCAGGGTACCGAGACATCTATCCAGCGACAAATGGTGTGTGCGAAAGAGTGAGTAGCCGTCGCTAACAACGAAGAGGACAGCTACAAAAAGCAGCCAGCTGGTGCATCTGTCCTCGAACTCGTCCGCGAGGCCGCTCATCCAAAGCTGAAAACGCTCGGAGAAACGCTTAACCATCTAACAAGAATTAGATCGAAAAATTCGGTCTAATCCAGACTCGCCTTACGTCAGCGCGATCGCTTGAAAGGAGCTGACAACGTCGTCCGGGCCTTTTTCGGTAAAGAAACTTTCGTAATAACCGGGGCCGAGGTCCCAGTGCGGGCCTTTGTAGTATTCGTCGCGATAAAATCGCCAGACTCCGCTAACCACGATCAGACAACTGATCCGGTCGTTCCAAAAATCGCCGATATAATGAAAGCTCAGGTTGGTGCGCGCGTAGGCTCCTTTGAATCCGATGTGATCGTAAACCACCAGTTCGGGCAGACGAATGATTTCCTTGGACGGCTCAGCCGCGACTTTGCCCGCGGCGGAGGCGTGATAACTGAGCGAACCAAGCTTCCATTTCGTGTCGATGATGCAGCCGTTGTCGGGCGAAAGTTCTGTTTTCGATACTTGTCTCATAAGCGGAAAAGGGTTTGCAGTTAATCTTGAACCAAGACCGGGTGCGCTGTCGAGCCGAGAAGTTTGAGATTTCTGCAGCAGCGGTCTGCGACCGTCGGACGCAGCCAATGGATCCAGCAACGCTCAATTGAACGCGGCCATCCTCAGATCAGGTGTTCGCGATTGTCCGAGCGCAGCCGGATGGTTTTATTCTGCAAATTGTGCTGAGTGCGGATGAAGCGCACGGTTTTGCTCTTTGCCCGCATCAAAATCGAGTGGGTCACTGCGACGGCGGCGCCTTTCGTCTTCACCCCGCGAAGAAGCGCGCTGTCGCTAATCCCGGTCGCGCAAAAAATAATGTTTTCGCCGTTGGCCAGATCGTCCGTTGAAAAAACGCGGTTGAGATCCTTCTCCCAACCCTCATCGGCCAGCTTTTGACGCTCCTTTTCATCGCGTGGCCACATTTTGCACTGCATCTCGCCGCCGAGACATTTGATTCCGGCCGCGGCCAGCACGGCTTCGGGCGAACCGCCGATGCCCATATAAAGATCGACCTCGCTCTCCGGCAGCGACGGCGCCATGGCCGCGGCAATATCGCCATCGCCAATCATCCGCAGCGATGCGCCGCAGCCGCGTATTTGTTCGACAATTTCCTTATGCCGCGGGCGGTCGAGCATCATCACGACCACGTCCTGGACCCGTTTCTCCACCGCGCGCGCGACGATTGCCAGCGTCTCGGGAATCGGCGCCTCGATGTTGAGCGAATCGCCGCGTTTCTGGGTGTATTGAATTACGCGCGGCCCGTAGGCAAGCTTCGACATGTAAAAAGAAGGCACATCGCGCAACGCAACCTTGACCCCTTCTTCCGGACTGGCCGCGGCGATACAACTGATCGAGTTCGGCGCTCCTTTGGAAATGTTGGTCGTGCCGTCGATTGGATCGATCGCGATATCGAACGGTGGCGAACCCGGAAGCCAGGTGCCAAGCTGTTCTCCCTTAAAAATGCCGGGCGCTTCGTCCTTGATTCCTTCGCCGATCACGACTTCGCCGCAAATGTTCATGAGATCGAACATGCCGCGCATCGCGTCGCAGGCAGCGGCGTCGGCTTGTTCCTTGTCGCCGCGGCCTAACCAGCGCAATGAATTGAGCGCAGCAGCTTCAGTCGCCCGGACAAAATCGAACTCAATAATTCGTTCGATGTCCGGATAACTCTGTTTCGGAAGCCGATGCGCCACGGGGCAATCATTTTCACGCAACTCAACCGCGATGACAAGCTGCGTGACGTTTGACATGTTTTGCGAAAAGGCAGAATTAAATGGCTTATGAGGGCGATCGAGGGAGGATTGGTTGTCGCTTGCGCTCTTTTGGCCTCTTTCAGCGCAACGAAATCATCCCACACCCAAGCCGTGTCCGGACTTGCGTCTGTTCGGGTCGCTTCCAGCTTGAGCCAGCCGCTTTTCGTGACTGCGCCCCCGGGAGACTACAACCGTTTATTCATCGTGCAGAAAACCGGGCAGGTCAGCATTTTGAATCTGTCGAGCGGGATTTTGAATGCGACGCCGTTTCTCGACATCTCGGCGCGCATCAGCACCGACTCGGAACAGGGCCTCCTCGGTCTGGCATTCGATCCCGATTACGCGACCAACGGAAAGTTTTATCTTAATTTTGTGGTGCCGGGCGGCTCGTGGGGAAATGGAACGACGCATATCTCGCAGTTCCAGGTTTCATCCGGCAATCCGGATATCGCCGACACCTCGAACGAAAAAATCCTGCTAACGTTTGATCATCCTGAAGAAAACCATGATGGCGGGTGGATCGCCTTCAGCCCACGGTCTGGGGACGATCACAATCTTTACATCGCGACCGGAGACGGCGGGAATGCCAACGATCAGGGGACGGGGCATATCGAGCCAGGCGGCAACGCCCAGAACCTCACGACATTGTTAGGCAAAATGCTGCGCATTCACGTCGATCCAACCACCGGGACATATACGATTCCTCCGGACAATCCGTTTGTCGGTTCGAGTACGGACAAAAAGGAGATTTGGGCATTTGGCTTGCGCAATCCGTATCGCGACAGTTTTGACCGCGTGAATGGCCGAATGTTTCTGGGCGATGTCGGCCAGGACACGCGCGAGGAAGTTGATGTGCAACAGCCGACAAATCCGGGCGGCGGTGAAAATTACGAGTGGCGTTTGCGCGAGGGGTTTATCGCGACCCCGACCGGAAATCCCGTGGTCGGCGGCAGTCGACCTCCGGGTGGCGTCGATCCGATTATTGATTACCCGCATCCTCCGCCACCGACCGGATTGTCCGGACAAACAGTGATCGGCGGTTACGTTTATCGCGGCAAACAAATTCCGGCGCTGAATGGGACTTATGTCTTCGCCGATTATCTCGGCCCGGAAAGCACCAGGATTAATCCAAATAATCTCGGCCGCATTTATACGCTCAATTACGACGGCACCACCGCTTCGAATGAGCAGGATATCACGACTGAGATTTTTCCGACCAGCACCGGCGGTTTCAATTTGCTCAATCCAACGTCGCTAGGCGAAGACGCGAACGGCGAGCTTTATATTACCGACATCACCAGTGGCAGCGTTTACAAAATCGTGCCGGTGACCCCGACTGTCACGACTCCGATAATTACAACGCTGGCGAATGGCCACACCCTGTTGCAGGCGAACGGCGTTCCGTTCCAAAGCCATACTATTAAAGCGACGACCGATCTGACTCAGCAATTCATGACCATCGGCACGACGACCGCGGGAGGTGATGGGTCGCTCCAGTTTGAGGATGTAAATGCCGGGAGCTTTACCGCGCGCTTTTACGAATTCACCTATCCATAGCGCGAATCATTTCATTTCGTCATGCCGCATTGCAAAATCGGCAATTTGGGAAGGGCGAACGCGGAGAAAAACTTCAAAACCGTAGCCTGGGCCGCTGCCGTAGTAGCGATCGAGTTCGCCTGGCCAAAAATCGATCGTGAATTGTCCACCCAGTCCAACGTCGATTCCGCGGCCGCGTGAAAGGCCGCGGACGTAACCAAGATTGACGGCGTTGACCGGGAAAATTTCGTTCAGGTCTTCGCGCGCAAGAACCAGTTCGCGTCCCGATTTTTGGACGAACTCCCAGCGCATGTAAACGCTGTCGCGATTTCGCTGATAATTGCTCTCGACCAAAACCGATTGTGTTTTCTCGCCTGAATCGTTGTTTTGCCCCCAGACGAACGTCGTCGCCCAATTTGAATCCGGATCGAGGGGCTGATTATAAATGGCCGAGGCAGCGGTGCGATGCCGATTCACATTGGGTTCGAGCGCTTCCGGACTCTTGATATAACCAAATGAACCCTGCAGCGCGAGATTCTGTGTCAGGTTCCATGAGACCCGCCCACTGAACGAATCGAAACGTGGACGATCGAAGTCATAGCGATTTTCATCCGGCTCGCCTCCGGTAAAGACGCTGCCCTCGACCTTCAAATTTCGCCATTGCATGCCGGCAGTGGCGACACCAAAAGTGACGTGAGTCGAATCCTGCCAGTGATGCCCGATCGGCGCGTCCGGATCGTCCATCGCAGATGCGCGATGCATAAAGGTCGGTGGACCGAGGGCCGGCTCGCCCGGATAACCGAAATAAAAATAGCTGCTGAGATCGAAATCGAACTTGTGCGAAACAGAAAATGACAATTCATCGAACAAATCGTGCGGATGTTGACGATCGTGCAGTGGCTGATCGTGCCATGATTCGCCGCTTTGAAGGAGCAACGGATAACCGCGCCCGCCTTCGGTGAGCGGATCGAGGCTCATCATCGCGCGCAAGCCAAACTGCGTGTTCTCGCCTAACGAGTGTGAAAACATTACCATCAGCCAGTTTGGCGCGTCGATCCGATCGTCGCCCCGATTCGTGGTCACATTGGTGTAGCGCGGAAAAATCGCGCCGTGCAGCATCAGCATGTCGTCGTCGACCATAAACATCCTGCCGTAGATCGGGGTGGAATCTGGAACCCATGATGTGCCCGAACTTTCGCGACTCATTGAGTCCGCCACGTTGATCGATGACGGCATGGACATTGGTTCTTCGTGGCGTTCGTTAGGTTGGTGCGATGGCATGGCCATACCATTTGCATCATGCATGGCGCGTCCTGAGTCCTTCGTTGAGTGTTGAGCGTTGATCGCTGGACGTTTTCCGTCTTCTTTCATCGGCACCAGTGTCATCCCGCACTTCGGACATTTTCCCGGGCGATCGGTCACAATTTCCGGGTGCATGAGGCAGGTATATTTTACTGTCTCGCGCTCATTCTGTTGCGCGCATGGGTGATCTTGCGATTGGGCCAGCGCGCTGTTCGTCACCAGCCCAATCCCACAGATCATGATGGCAATTTGCTTCATTCTGGATTTTCTGTAGAGGCAGCCGCGCCGGGCTAAGGCCGGACAAGCCCGCAGGCGATGCGCCTGCCGCTACAGCGGAGTGTTCGCGACCGTGCGTCGCGCTTTCGTTAGACGACGAAAGGCGGAGCGTGCGAAAACAAGCTCCGTTGGAGAATCAATTCAGCGAATGAAAACGCGCCCGGCGGGCCGGTGTCCAGCGCATCCAACCGGATTAAAACTTTTGCCGGCGTGAAAATTACCAATTCGCCAAAGCCGGGATCGACGCCGGACATGTGAAGGATTGCCAACGCAGGAGTTTTAACTGGAATTGCGACGGTCGCGCGCAAGATCTTGCAGCATGGTTGAGCGGCCGTTTTTTTCTTTCCGTCCCGGTTCGAGGCGTGATGCGAATGAAAAGGACATGCGCTCTGGACAATCGCTGCTCGGGAAGGAATGACGGCAAGCGCGCAGTGATTCGAGATTGAAATCCAGGAGCAGATCGAAATCGCGATGATCAGACAGCGCCCAATTCCTCTCACATCCGTTTAATCGCTGACTCGCCGCAAATGCTCAAATATTTTCTTTTGGCTCGTTTATCGGGGCCATGCCTGCGGCAGTGACCTCCGGAGGCGGCTCAACATTCTCGGGAATGATTTCCGTCGCAGGTGCCAACATCGGTTCCTGTTTGATGCGAGTCGACATCAGCATCGCAGTGAAAAGCAAAGCCGCGCCGAGATAGTAAGGCGCTCCCGGAACGTGAAACGAATGTTTCGGATCGATAAAAAATCCGAATATCCGCGAAAACAAAAATGGACCGATAATGAACGTGATTGAGCGCAAACTGCCGATGGCGCCTTGCAGTTCGCCTTGCTCGCGCTCGCTGACGCGGTGCGTCATCATGCTTTGCGCGGCTGGCATCGAAATATTCCAGGTCGAAATGATTGGAATGGATGCGAGCAACGCTGCGCCGCTGCGGGCGAGTCCCGCGATGAGCATTCCGCACGCTCCAAAAAACTGACCGATGTAAAGCGTGCGTCTTTCCCCCAAACGCTTGACCGCGTGGGGTGTTAATCCGCCGGAGATGAGTGCCGTACAAACACCGACAATTGCGAGAGACAGACCAACCATGCCCGAGCTCCAAGAGTAACGATACATCGCATAAAGCGCCCATACGCTGAAAGCATTGTGGGCGATGTAGGCCAGGAATTGAATCGTCGCCAGCCGCCAGAGCTCATGATGCGAACGCAGCAACACGAGCGAGCCTACCGGATTGGCCCGGCGCAAAGCGAACTCTTTGCGTTTTTCCGCGGCCAGCGATTCCGGAACGCAGAAATATCCCCACAGCCAGTTCGTTAGGCTGAATCCGGCCGCAACCCAGAATGGAAGGCGCGGGCTGATGTCGCCCAGCGGGCCGCCAATCGCCGGGCCCAGTATAAAACCAACTCCGAACGCCACGCCAATCATGCCAAACGCGCCCGCGCGTTTCTCTTTAGGAGTAACATCCGCAATGTAAGCCATCGCGGTCGGGATGCTTGAGGCAGTTAGACCCGAAATGATGCGACCGACAAACAGCCAGCTCATCGTCGGAGCGAGCGCCATCACGGCATAGTCCAAACCGAGGCCGAGGTTGGACAACAAGATGACGGGACGCCGGCCGAATTTGTCCGACAGAACGCCGAGAAGCGGTGAAAAGAAGAACTGCATTCCGGCAAAGACGAGAGCGAACCATCCGTTCCAATTGGCCGCGCTTGTCATGTTGCCGCCACGAAAATCGAGAATCAGCTTCGGCAGCACCGGCGAAATCAGGCCAATGGCCACCATGTCGAGAGTGACAGTGACCAAAATGAAAATGACAGCGGCCTGACGTGATCTCATTAGATCGACAACTGTAGAGGCAGCCGGGTCGACCGCAAAATTGAATTGATGCGAGCCACGCGCCGATGGCTAAATGTATTTTGGTCACTGTCAATTCATGCTGCGGCTTTCATATCTTTCACCGAAAACTGAGGTGCGTGAGAGTTCGATCCATGGACGAGGATTATTTGCGACTGCTGGAATCAAGAAAGATGAGATTGTCGCGGTCAAAGGCGGGCACATCGTCGATCGCGAAACGTTGAGACGTGAAATTACGCCACGGCTTGGGCCGGTCGAAATTCAAATCGATGACGATTTATTCATCGCGCCCGTCACAGCTGAGGAGCGCGAGCTGTCGATGTTGTATTCCAATCATTCCTGCGATGCGAACATCGGGTTGCGCGGCGAAATTACTTTTGTCGCCATGCGCGAGATTCAACCTGGCGAAGAAATCACCCACGATTGGTGCATGACCGATGACGACAGTTACTCTGTCGTCTGCAACTGCGGCTCGTTAAATTGTCGCAAAAAGCTTACCGGCAAAGACTGGCAGCGGCTGGAGTTACAACAGAAATACGCGGGATATTTTTCCGCCTACCTAATCAACAAAATCGCGGGCGGTAAATTCCGATCTTAGATCGCGTCGAAGAGCTGCGATTCTTTT
>Ga0187777_10000976_pt1 | contig 18764 bp, 19 predicted proteins | sample 1015_Q2_SP5_10_M_FD_132416 | JGI IMG/M metagenome (GOLD analysis project Ga0187777, IMG submission 132416) | Tropical peat soil microbial communities from peatlands in Department of Meta, Colombia - 1015_Q2_SP5_10_MG | ecosystem: Environmental > Terrestrial > Soil > Wetlands > Peat | place... | reverse complement strand
CTGCAGAAATCGCGAGAGTCCCCGCCAACCCCGAAGCAAATTTTACGTTAGGAGGCGCTTCGCTACAACCAGCCGTGTAGTGCTTGGTTAACGGCATGGCTGACTTAAATGCACGTAAAATCGCGCGTTTTACCGATCTAAGTTCCGCGGTCCGAGCGTCGTCTCATGCTTGGCAATCAGTGCGTCAATCGCGAATGTGTACGACATCCACCCAATCGAGGCGCCAACAAACACACCGGCAATAACGTCGCTGAGGAAGTGATAGTCCTCGCCGACAAGCGCTGCGGCAACAATAACGGCCAACAGCAAATAAATTGCTCGCAGCTTCGGATAGCCCATCCATAAAACAACAAGCACGGCGCAAAGAGCGGTCATATGACCCGACGGAAATGACGCGTAGCCACCGCCACCGTGAAACGGGTTAAAGCCGTAAACGCCATCGCGAATGAGTGATGGATTGTTGTCGATCCAGGTATCGGGCCAGGTCCGCCCGAAGATGAATTTGAGCTGAGTTTTGACCGCCTCAGCCACGATGACGCTGATGCTGCAGATTAAAAGTACCCATTGCCATTTGACCAAGATCCGCCCCGACAGCGTCCAAAGACTGAGGGCAATAAAAGACACCAATGCCAGTGGAATCAGGGGATCTGGAGTGAGGGTTAGCCAGCCGAGCACTTGTGGCCGCTCGCCTTGCCGATGGACAAGAAACGCGATCGGACGGTCAAGCCATTGAAAAGAAACAGCTGATGCCAACACTGTTGCGAGAAGTGCCGAGACCCACCATCGCACAGCAGTCATAAGCCAATCCCCCGCCGCGCCCCTTGAATAGGTGTGAAAGGCACACCAACTAGGCAACAAGGGACAAGGGCATTTACGCCCCCCCAACCCTGCCCTTGTCAAACTCATTAGGCCGTTAAGCGCACCCCACGCTTAACGGCCTTTTTGCGGATATCGCAACAGACTGATCTGCCGCGTTCTCGCGAGGTGCAGCGTTATCGCACGTGGCGTTATCGCACGTAGGCCCACTCTGCCTGCGCGCTCAGCACGCCCAGCGACACGCGGACGTCCAGGTGCTCGCTCACTGCTTAATGCCAGCGCGACCTCTCCAGCAGCCCCAATGTGGCGGATCGATAGCTGTTACTCGCCAGAATATCATCGTCCCTGCTAACATTAGTGATGCTGTTTAAGTTGAAGTTAGATGCGCCCCCTTTCTCATAAGCGTCACCCGCACAAGCCGCATGACTTTTGGCTTGCCCGCGGAGCAATTCTGATAATTGCAGGACTCCAATTTGCTATTGTCAATGACCTGGCGGTTGGGCCGCGGTGGCTTGGACCGGCGCTGGAGCTTGCACTACTAGCTCCTCTGTCAGTCGGTACGGCTTGGACGCAGACAGGAGCACGCAACGCCGCAACCGATGAGCAATGGGACCGCGTCAAGCGTCAGAGACGAGAAGTCCGGCGCTTAGCGATCGCTCTAACCGCTCTCACCACTTTTTTGAATTTCATTGCTCTCGCTCGCCTCATCAACGCGATGTTGACTGGTCACGCAGGCAGTGGCCCGACACTGCTACTGGACGCCATGAATATCTGGCTCACCAACGTGGTGATTTTTGCACTTTGGTACTGGACCTTGGATCGCGGCGGCCCCGCAGGCGAGTTTGCATTGGATGCAAAGCCGGACTTTCTGTTCACTCAGCAACAGCCTATGGCAGACCAAACGAGGTTTGCCGATTGGTCGCCCGGATTTATTGACTATCTTTTCCTCGCCTTTACCAACGCGACTGCATTTTCACCCGCAGATACATTTCCTCTTACCGTGAGGGCAAAGCTCTTGATGATGGCGGAATCTTCGATCTCTCTCGCCGCAATCGCTCTCGTTGCTTCGCGCGCGGTCGGAATACTCAGCTAGTGCGTGCTGCACACAAAGATAATTTGCGATCAAAAGCGGATATCAGAGCGGTTACGTCAAGCTGGCTCGCTGTAGGTCTTCGTCAATCCCGTCGGCGGACCGTCGATCGCAGTCCAGCCGCCGTCGACGAGCAAGGCCGTGCCGCTGATATAGCTTGCGGCGTCTGACGCGAGGAACGCCACCGCCGCGCCGACCTCATCCGTACGGGCCCACCGATTGAACACCGTGTGCTTGGCCAGCGCGTTCCAGATTTCCGGACGCGCCTTCAACGGCGAGACCAACGCGGTCTCGACAATGCTCGGCACGATAGCATTGACGCGCACGCCGTGTGAGCCAAGCTCAGAGGCGAGGCCACGCACCATCTGGATGATGCCAGCCTTGGTTGCTCCATAGATCGCCAACCCCGGCTCGAGCGTAGTTGCGCGCACCGACGAGCTCGCGATTAGGCTGCCGCTCTTCTGCCGCGCCATCATGCGGCCGAAGGCGCGCAGGAAATAGAACGTGCCGCGGAGGTTGAGATCAACCACACGGTCGTATTCCTCGTCGGTATAATCCAGCAATAGCTTGCGGACGTGAATCGCCGGAGTAGTCACCGCGACGTCGAGCCGGCCGTGAGCCTTTTCGATGGTGGCGGCCAGCGCATTGATCGCGTTACCATCGCTGGCGTCGATAACATGGGCCTCCAAACGGCCCTGCCGGGAGAGTGCGGCCGCGGTTTCCTCGACGCCTTGCTTGTTCTTATCGGCGCAGATGACAACGGCACCGAGCGCAGCCAGCGCCTCGGCCGAAGCCTTGCCGATGCCGGAGGCCGCGCCAAGGACGAGTGCGACGCGGCCGTCTAGTCTGAACAAAGATCGGTAGTTCTGCAGCCGGTCTTCGGCTTCGGCCATCATCACGGCTACTCCCGATCAGCCTTTTCGGCCTTTATCGGCCATCTCCTGAAACTTTTTGACGTTGTCGGCGCCAGCATAGGCGGCGATGCGTTCCAGAGCGGGCCCCATCTTGGCGCGGAACGGCGCAAGATCCGGCCGAGTCACCGGCACGCCGGCCGCTTCGATCTTCTTAATTTGCTCGGCCTCTTGGTCGGCGATCAGCTTGCGCATCAGATCACCCGCCGCCGTGCTTTCCTCTCGGAAGATCGCTTGCTGACCAGCGTCAAGCTTCCTCCACGAAGCGATGCTGACGGTGTGGATCATGTTGTTGTAGATGTGCCGTGTGAGCGCGAGATATTTCTGCACCTCGTAGAATTTGCTGAAGTAAATCACCGCCACCGGATTTTCCTGGCCGTCCACGACTTTCTGCGATAGCGCGAGATAGAGTTCGGGGAACGCGATAGCCTGCACGGTCGCACCGACCGCTTCCAGCGAGGCTTGGATCTGTAATTCGGGCGGCGTGCGTAGCTTGAGGCCCTTGACGTCATCGGGCGTGTTGATCGGACGCACGGTGTTGGTCACGTTGCGGAAACCGTACTCCCAATTGCGCAACAGGACGAAGCCCTGCTTTTCCGCGAGCGGCGCCAACCAATCCATACCCGGGCCGTCGAGCACGCGGTACACATGCTGCGGCCCATCCCAGACGAACGGCAGCATAACCGCGGCGAAGGCCTTGTCGAATTTGTCGAGCTGTCCTTGTGTCGGCAACCCCATGTCAATGGTGCCGAGCTTGATCTGCTGGGCCTGCTCAGGCGGGCCACCGAGCACGTTGTTGGGAAAGATGTTGATTTTGACGGCGCCGTTGGTGCGCGCCTCTACATGGGCGGCGAATTGCTTGGCAGCGACGTTGGCCGGATGGTCTTCGGGGGCAAAATGCGCGAAGCGCATGGTGACCGGAGCAGCTTGCAGCGAAACATACGGCGCGGCGACCGAAAATGCGGCAGAGGCGGCACCGGTTTTCAGCAGTTTTCTGCGATTTATTCTGAGGTCCATGGCGTTCTCCCGTTGATTATTAGACGCGGAAACCGAAATAGCGCGGCAGTGCGGTGGCGAACCATGGCACGAAGGCGACGACCAGAAGTCCGATGAGCACCACGACGAGGTATGGTAGCATTGCACGCGAAGCGCGCTCGATATCACTGCGCATGACAGCACTGCAGACGTAGAAGCCGACGCCAGCGAGGGGCATGAAGCCGCCGACGCCCATGGCAATAATAAGCACCAGCGCATAATGCATCTCGCTTATGCCAAGCTTGCCGGCAATCGGAATCATTAGCGGCGCGACCACGTTAAGCGAAGGTAGACCTTCCAGCAGCACGCCGACCAAGATGAGCAGAAGGATCGACCCAACCATGAAGATTGCCGTGCTGTCGCCGAGGTCGTGCAGCAGCGCCACCAGACGCTGCGGTAGATAGGCGATCGTCAAGGTCCAGGAAAATCCCGATGCCGCGGCGAAGATGAACAACAGGACGCCGGACAGCACCGCGGTGTCGAGCACCGTCCGCATCAGAGCCGCAAAGCCCATGTCGCGATAAAGCAGCATGGCCAGCGCGACGCCATAGATCACCGCCAGGCCAGCAACTTCTGTGGGCGTGGCGATGCCGAGCAGAATGCCACCGAGCAGCATGGCCGGCATCAGCAGCGGTAGGAAGGAAGCGAGCCCGGCCCGCAGCATGACCCGCGCCGGCGCACGCGGCGCGTGCGGCGTGCCGCGTGCACGCCAATAGATCAACGCCATCAGGCAGAGAGCCATGACTGCTGCCGGAATAAGACCGCCGATAAACATGGCCCCGACTGAGACGCTGGTGATCGAGCCGACAATCAGCATGGCGATGCTGGGAGGCACAGTCTCGCCCATGATTGCGGAGGCGGCGAGCACGGCGGCGCCTTCGGCCGCGCCGTGACGCTCGCGCAACTCGTCACGCATGACGGTGCCGACGGCGGCGACATCGGCAGGCTTGGAGCCCGAGAGGCCCGAGACGATGTACATGCTCGCAACCGTGACCTGTAGCAGTCCGCCCCGCCAGTGACCGACCAAAGTATGGATGAAGCGCACCAGGCGCACGCTGATACCACCGCGCTCCATGATGAGGCCTGCTAGGATGAAGAAAGGCACTGCGAGCAGGATAAAGTTGCCGGTGCCGTTCACCATGGTCTGCGGCAGGATCACAAATGGACCGGCATCGGCCGTCCACAAATAAAAGGCGGTCGCAAGCAGCAGCACGAATCCAACCGGCACACCGGCCAGGATCGCAGCAAAGAACAGCGTGAGGGTTGCCCCGATCGCGGCATCGCCGCCGAAATAAGGTAGCCAGACGCCGCGCGCGGCCGTGGCAAGAGCAAGGGCCGCGATAAACACAGCGGCGACACGGCAGACCATGCGCCTGTCGCAACCTGCGAGGTTTTCGATGGCGTGCAGCGCCATCAGCACCATGCCGACCGGCAGCGGTAGTGCAATCATCGCTGCTGGCAACTGCAGTATCGGTGTTAGCTCGTTCCAGCTCGAGGCAATTAAATCGAACGACGCAATACCGACGAGTCCAGCGGTAAACAGCACGAGGACATCGGCCAGCACAAGGCATGCGCGCTCAGCCGGCGTCGGAACGAGATTGAGCACGATGCGAACGAAAGCGTGATCGCGCCGACGATACGCGACGGCACCACCAATGAAAGCCAGAATCGACAGCGACAGCCGCGCTGCCTCGTCGGACCAGAGAAACGAATGATGCAGATAGACGCGGGCCAGCACATTGGTCAGCACTAGGCCGAGTTCTGCTAGTAGGGCGATGACAACCAAGCTTTCAGCGCAGCGGTCGATCGCGTGCAGCAACGGATGCCTCGATGACGTTTCGCCAGCCGGGTCCCGATCGAGGGGCCCCGCCGCGCCTTCGGCTGCGACGGCCTGCGACGCAAGCGTTTCGAGGGAAGTCTGCATCGGCACGCGGGTACGAGAGCGGCGTGTTTGCCGCCCTACGGGCCGCCGATTCCATCGTTTCGATTGCGCTGGGACCAGCCGTAACATGGCGTAGATGAGGCGCCAGACTCGTCCGCGTTGGGTCACTAACGGACCTCTGCATCGCGTCATGCCATATTTTGTCATCGAGGAACACCAGGGGATTGATTGTGCGTTGGAGAATAACAGTAGTGTTGGTGGTGGGAAACGCTATCGCAGGCTGCGAGATAGGTACAAACATTGTGCCAGCGGGCCCCGACACCTACATGCTGATACAGCGGTTCGCGCCAAATCAGGACGAAAGTGATGCGGCCCAAGTCGAGGCTCTAACCAAATCCAGAGAGTACTGCGAACAACAAGGGCGTGTATTCGTGCCAAACAATACGGCGCAGTCCTCAGCGACATCTACTTCGCGGCCAACCTTCACCTTCCGCTGCTTGCTGCCGGATGATCCGGCAGTCGCTTCATATCGCTTGCAACAGGCGGCCAAGAGCACAACACACCAAGGTAACCACTGATACGGGACAGGCTCTGACAGGCGCTATGTCTTTAAAAATCTGCTCCAGTCCGCTTTGGGTCAAAAGCGGACGCGTGCCCGATTGATTTGTTGACAGGTTTAAATTCGGGACGCAGACTTAATATGAATTCCGGTTCCGGTTAAGGGACGCGAAATGCGGGAGCCGCTTTCATTTGACCATGACGCTAGGCACGAGCCGATCGTTTGCCCGTGGTGTAAGGGCCGTGCGCCTTTGTTGAAAATGGCACCGGACTCGTTCTCGCGCGGAAGAGCCCAAATCTGGACTTATCAATGCTCTGAGTGCGGCCACCGAATTGAGCAGGTTGTTCCCTGGGGGCCCTAAAGCGGATATTTGGGCCATAGGATAAGTATCGGCGCCCGGCGTCGCCCGCTATTAGGCCTTGGCTTTCATGAGACGATCGTGATTGGCTTGCACGCGGCGGCGAACTGGAGCGTAAGCGCGCTCGGTGGCGACGGCCAAGTCTTCACCGTCGTAAAGAGACCTCAGCATTGCGACTTCGGCGTCTGCGAGTGCCTCAAGCTTTTCCACGACCATCTGATGCGCTTCCGCCGCCGCTTGCGGTCCGCCTTCCGTAAGGCGCATCAACCGCATGGAGATGACACTTTGCACCTCGCAGGCAAACTGGACCGTTTCGAGCCAACGACCCAAAAATTCATCCACGCTGACCTCCACTCGATGTAGCTGCCTGCGTACGGCTAGGAACAGCAAAGCAAAGTGTCGCGCGAATTTTCCAAAGATGATTTAGACAATTGATTAAAAGCGTAACGAACCCGAAGGACCATAAGCGCATCTGCGGGCTATCGACGCTATTCGTCTAAACAACTGCGCCAACTTACCGGTTACGCTAATGAGCCCGCTGATAATGATGGTTGACGAGACCTTAACTTATTACCCCTAGACTTTTTCACAGTACCGAAGTTTGGGAATTTGCTGGCCTCGCATTTTAGGAGTGGGCGTCATGACTTCGCATGAACCGCGCCGCCGCCAATTCTTGCGTGATCTACCGCAGGCATATGTGCTTCTTGCCTGCGCTGCTTTCGGCATGACCGTCCTTATATTTGTTTCCTATTACTGGTCGCCGGTTCGACGGGAGAGCGGAGTGGTTTTGCAATCAAGTAATGCCAACAATGATGACCGCTACGTTGGGTCTGTCATGACTGATCCGCCGCGCGGAGATATGTGCTTGAAACGTATGTTCGACAATCGCACCGGTAATATGGTGGATTATGGCTACGTTAAATGCGAAGACCCACCGCCGCAGCTTTCGGACAATCAACCACATGATTTGAACGCCTCACGTCTGCGCGAAGTCGGCAAGACTTTTCGTGGCAACTGATGATCACCATTTCGTCCGCTATGGGTCATTAGCTGACGCCGCAACCGTCGAGCGCTATGTCTGCTCTACCTTCCTAAGCCGATATTGATCGCGTCAAAATCGCTGTCCGCTAAGGGCCAATAGCAGACATACGTCATCAACGAAAACCCCGGCACATTTTCCGGGGCTTTCTTGTTCGAGCGGTCTTGCAAGCGATCAATTCTGGCTAGCAACCGGGGCCTTTCCCAAATCAAATCTGTAGTTGAGACCCAACTTGAAGAGTTGCTTTTGCGCGTCCCGCGATACTGTGAAGTTCGAACAACCCGCTGGACAGGTAAATGTGCTGTACACGTCTTTGGCGGCAAAACCTAAATAATCATACTCGAACTTGGCCGACCAATTTCCGTCGATGGCATATTCAAGACCGAGAGCGAGAAGCAAACCATTCAACGTAGAACTGGCGCTTATGACTCCTCCCGCCGAATCGACGTAACCCCAACCGAATTGACCCCCGACCCAACCGGCTTTGCCATAAACGAGCGCACGGTCTAACGCGATGCCTAAACGCAAGGCTACATCGTAGTCCGATGTGTTTTTTGTCGTGTAATGATACCAGAGACCGGGACTAGAGAAATTGTAGGCCGATTTCATGCCTGACCAAAAGCCTTCGCCCTCGACACCGAGAACCAGCATGTTCATTTGGTAATTGCAGCCGAGCTGTCCACCAGCAAGGCCGCCGCCGCCGTTTGGGCCGGCCCAGACGTCACGCTCCATGCCATAGCCAGCATGTGCACCAAGATAACAGCCGGTCCAACTCCACACTGGTGCGGCTGACGCATAGGCTGCTGCGGCGGGGCTAGATACTGCATAGCCGTTTTTCGATGGCTGCCTTGGAGGCGATACATCTGTCGCTGTCCGACTGGCAGGTGCAATCGACGCGACGCGCGTTCCTTCCAGCCGATTCAGCCGCGTTCGCAGCGTAGCGTTCTCCTTTGCCAAAGCGTCGATTTTCGCTTCCAGGCGCTGAATTGCATCAGTTGTACTGTCAGCAAAGGCTGGAACACATGAAGAGACCACAATCAACGCACTAATCGTAGCGAACAGACCATTTTTCATGACACTCCCCCAAAGCGACACACGCCAAAGTGGCGTTTAGTTAAGGCTCTCAGGAGTGCATCTGGCAATAGGTAGACCGCTTACGGATGTCCGCTTTGAGTCCCCGGAAGCAGACATGCACGAGTCGCAACAGCGATGTCCGCTAAGGGTCATCAACGGACATTGCGCCCGTCAAAGGCAAAAGTCGGCTTTGTCCCCGAAAACGACGTTGATCGCATCGAACGCCTAGTCGGCTAAGGGCCAAAAGTGGAACTGAGCTCAACTGGCCTTCCCGTTTTTTTTCCAGCAATCCGAGTGCATAACGTAGGGCATCCGCCGCTGCCCTGCGTTCGTCGCCAGTTGACCACACCTGGAACCGAAATTGTGTTATCAATAATAACCGAAATCACGAAACCTTTTGACCAAAAGCCTGAATGAACAATGCGCTCAGCAACTAACTTCCACCGGCGCCTGAAACGCGTCTCGGATATGTTCGGCACGCTGCTGGTTGATCTTTTTCACCATCTCGCTTTGTTTGCGATTGGCGCGACAACTGTGTGGTCAGCAGTATCGGCATTCCTAGATATGGTTGGTCGCGGACGAGCCAATCTTTCGGACATTCTGCTTTTGTTTATTTATCTTGAGATCGGCGCCATGATCAGCATTTACTTCAGAACGACCATGCTTCCGGTCCGGTATTTGATCTATATTGCAATAACGGTTTTAGCGCGTGTGCTCATTGAGATGGTGAGTGCCGAGCATCAGACTGGACTCGATATTCTCATCGTCGCAGGCGCGATACTCGTGCTGTCACTCGCCGTTTTGGTCCTTGGATTTGGCACGCATAATTTTCCGGAAGAGCGCGCAAGCAACGAAAAGAGGAGCATTAGTCAGGCTTAATCGCCACTAGCGTTAGGTCTTTCCGTTAGACAACGTCACAATGTACGCGTCACCTTTTTAAGGTGTAACGGATTGTCCGGATCGAAACCGCGCTGACGAGCAATCCGCTCGATCGCACGATAGGCGGGCACGAGCATCACGATTGGATCGCATGCCGGATGACGATCGCCAACCCACGGCAGCGTTCCGTAGGGACCGCCGGCGCTGAACAGTTCTTCACCCGCTTCCCCCAACTCGCGCGCAAGATCATCGACACTTTGTGCTGCCTCGTCATTTTGGCGAAGAACCAAAACAGGCGTTGACGATGAAACTGCGGCTCGAGGTCCATGCCGAAGCTCAGCCGCGCTATAGCCCAGAGCCGGCACCCGCAAGATTTCAGTTATTTTGAGGGCAATCTCGCGTGCGCAGCCGAGGCTGTAGCCACGCCCGACAATGAAAGCGGCGGGTGCGTTCGCGGCTTTTTCGGCCCAGATGAGCCAGTCACAGCTCAAAGCGCTCAAGAAGCGCGGCGGCAGTTCATCAAGGCCATCGTTCAAAGCGCTGTCACCGGCGAGCGCCGTCACCAGTTTGGCACCCGCGACCATGGATAGGACCACGGTTTTGGTCGCGGCGACGGACCGCTCGGCGCCTGCGCGGATCGGTAATACAAGCTCCGCAGCTCTAGCCGCAGGAGAGCTCTCGTCGTTGACGATTGCCAGTGTCAGCGCTCCCGCCTTGCGGGCAATCTCGGTCGGCGCAACAAGATCCGGACTCCGCCCCGATTGCGATATGACGATGAAGAGTGCGTCGCGGAAATCGGGCGGCCGCTGATAGGCCGTCATCACCGAAGGCGCAGCTGCCGATGAAAGCCAGCCGAGACGCGTCTCAAAAAGATAGCGCAAATACACGCCCACATGGCCGGAACTGCCACGTCCACACAAAACAACGATGCGGGGCTTTGCCTTTTCGATTCGGCGCGCGATGTCGGCGAAGGTTTCGCCGCGCGACAGCAGGTGTTCCGACTTCGTCGGAATTTCGGCGGTTTCGCGCGCCATCGCTGTATCCACGGGCAGCTCAGCCATTGCCCCTCAGCGAGGCCATTGCAGCGCGTAAATTCTGCCCATTGCGCTCGAGCAATTGAGCGGCTTTATCGGGCTCCGCTCCCAAGGCAACGAGAATTGCCTCTTTGAGTTCGCCTTTCGTCTCCTCAAGATGCCGCGCCGCCTCGCTTTCGGAGCAGCCGACAATTTCGCTGACGATCCTCTGTGCGCGCCGTTTTAGCTTCGCATTGCGCGCGCGCATGTCGACCATCAGCCCACGATAGACGCGACCCATCTTGACCATGATGGTCGTCGAGATGAGGTTCAGAATAATCTTCTGAGCGGTCCCCGCCTTCATGCGGGTTGATCCAGCGATCACCTCGCTGCCCGTTTCGGCCAGGATATGATGGCGCGCAACGTCGAAGAGCGGAGCGCCAGCATTGTTTGCGATAGCGATGGTAACCGCACCCGCAGCGCTCGCTGCTCGCAAGGCGCCGATTGTGAAAGGCGTCGTACCGCTCGCAGCGACGCCGATAACGACATCATTCGCTCCAACTTTGGCGTCGACTATGACCTGCGCCCCGGCATACTCGTTATCCTCGGCGTCTTCAGAACTGCGAACGAGCGCTCCCAGCCCGCCCGCCATCGCAAATACGAGTCGGTTGGGTGACCAGTCGAAAGTTGGCGGGAGCTCGCTGCCGTCCTGCACTCCAATTCGGCCCGAGGTCCCTGCACCCGCGTAGACGAGACGCCCGCCGCGCTGGAGCGCGGGGACAGCATCTTCGACTGCGGCTGCGATTGCGCCCAATGCACCGCGAACCGCCGCCGCAGCCTCGAGCTGGCCCTCGTAAATTGCAGCAATGATCTCATTGCTGGACCACGCATCGAGGTCGACATATCGCGGATCGATCTGCTCCGTGGCCATCCTTGCCTGTCCTATGCCTTTGTTTTGGCATGCCGAGCGAGATGCAAAGCGCCATCGATAGCGTCGCCCTCGGGGGGAACCAGTCGCCGCTGCACATCCGGCGCCAGCCATGGTTCGATCGACGAAGCCAGTCCGCCAAGCAAGGCGATCCGTGGCGCGCCACACTCGGCCAGACGGCGGACGAGCTCATCGATTTGTTCGGCGGCATCTCTGACGATGCGTCGTGCGATTGAATCGCCATCGTCCGCATGACGCATCACCAACGGAGCAAAACTCGCATAATCGGTAGCAGTTGCCTTATCCATCCATGCCACTGCCTCGAACGGATCGCTGTGAAAGCGCGTCATAAGGTCGTTGGTGAGGTTGGTCCCGACCATCCGTTCGTCATAGGCGCGCAGCGCCAGTCGGATTGCATGAAGTCCCAGATCAGCCCCACTGCCTTCGTCGGAGATAGGAAAGCCATAGCCACCGACCCTAATCTCGCGGTCGCCGGCCACCGCAAAACCCACACTTCCCGTACCCACAATAACAATGCCGCCGTCACGGCCGGCATGAGCTCCAAGGCAGGCTATCGTTGCATCATGCGTGTAGATAACGGACTTGAATGGATGTGGTTGCTGCATCAGGGTTTCAAGCGCGCCCTGGCGGCCAATACCGGCAAGCCCTATCGCAGCGTGGATCGAGCTCAGCGCGTCCTCGCCAAGCCCCGCGTCCGCGAGTGCCGCGCGGCAGGCAATCTGCACTTCACCAAGCGATTTTTCGATCCCGACCCGCAGCGCGGCAGGCCCTGCAATACCGCTCCCTAGGACACGATGGCTCGCGTCCTCGATTCGCGCGCGGCATCCAGTGCCGCCCCCATCAACCCCGACGAACAAGGGGCCCGCCGTCATTCGGATACCCGATGAATATCCGCACCGCATTGGACGAGCTTGTGATCGAGCGATTCATAGCCACGATCGAGATGATAGATGCGATGCACGGTCGTTTGCCCTTCGGCTACCAGGGCAGCAAGAACCAGGCTCACGGATGCGCGCAGGTCCGTCGCCATCACTTCCGCACCATGCAGTCGCTCGACGCCGCGCACGAGCGCAGCTGATCCTTGCAGCGAGATGTTGGCACCGAGCCGGTTGAGCTCCGGCACGTGCATAAATCGGCCTTCAAACACGGTTTCGCGGATCACCGAGGCGCCCGGTGCAATGGTCATCAAAGCCATGAACTGGGCTTGGAGATCGCTCGGGAATCCCGGATACGCCTCGGTCGTCACGTCCACGGAACGCAATGGCCCGGAACGCGAGACCATAAGACCCCGATCGGTTGGCCAGATCGCAACACCCGCGTTCTCCAGAATCGCACCGACCGTGCCGAGGTGCTCAAGATGAGCGCCCAAGATCTCGAGGTTTCCACCGGTAATGGCCGCTGCAATGGCATAAGTGCCCGCCTCGATCCGGTCCGAGATGAGATCGTGGCGAGCGCGACGGAGTTTCTCAACGCCGTTTATAAGGACTCGATGAGTCCCCGCACCTTCAATATGCACTCCCATGGCAACGAGGCAGTGCGCGAGATCGCAAACCTCCGGGTCACGCGCCGCATTGAGAATTTCGGTTTCGCCCCGCGCCAGGCTCGCCGCCATCAGTGCGGTTTCGGTGGCACCCACCGACGGTGAAGACAGGACGACACGCCCGCCACGCAGTCGATCCTCCTTGAGGCGAGCATGGATATATCCAGAATCCATGCTGACCTCGGCTCCGAGCGTCTGGAGTGCCTTGAGATGAAGGTCAATCGGCCGCGCGCCGATGGCACAGCCACCTGGCATTGACACGCGCGCTGAGCCAAATCGCACCAACAGAGGCGCCAGCACGAGGATGCTGGCGCGCATCCGCCGCACGAGGTCATATGGCGCGTCTGAGTTGCGGGCCCGGCTCGCATCGAGGGTTAGCAGGCGGCCAGGACCGCGAGAAACAACAACGCCGAACTCGCGCATCATCGCCAGCATGGTGTCGACGTCGGCGACGGCTGGGATGTTCGTCAATTCCAACGGCTCAGAACTGAGCAAGGCCGTCGCGATCTGGGGCAGCGCCGCATTCTTTGCCCCGGACACTTGAACCGAGCCTTCGATGCGTCGCCCGCCTCGAATTATCAAACGATCCATACGGCGTCTCTCTGTCAGGCGTCCGGATGCTAAGGCGGGGCTTTTTGCCCGATGCGCCAAACGGCGCATCATCCGATTGACAACGCCACTGAGGCCTTAAAGGGTCTCGGTATCCGACGTCCTATAACTTACATTGATTTGGCGGCGTCACTCCACATGGGACCTATGGAAGCGACAGGTATAAATCCAGGGGCCAAGGGTGCCCATGCCGTTCTCGCAAACCGCGTTTTTGACGGTCACCGGTGGCATGACGAAGCCGCGGTATTGATCGAGAATGGCCGCATCCTGGAGGTCGTCGCCCGATCCCAGGTGCCGGGCGATTGGCCCCGGCGGCGCCTGCCATCGGGGGTTTTTCTGACCGCCGGATTCATCGACCTTCAGGTCAACGGTGGTGGCGGACTTCTTCTCAACGACCACCCATCAGTCGACACACTGCGCGCAATCGCGCGGGCACACCGGCGCTACGGCACAACGGGCTGTCTGCCCACCCTGATCAGCGGCACGCGCGCGCAGATCCACGCCGCCATCGAAGCTGGACACGCGGTTGCGGGCCGCGACGGCATCATCGGTGTCCATTTGGAGGGGCCATTCATCAGCCCGCAACGCCCCGGGGTACACCCGCGCGATCGGATCGCCAGGCCCACGCCGTCTGACCTCGAGGCACTATGCGCGCTTGGCGGGGTCGGCCGGTCTCTGGTAACGCTCGCGCCTGAGTGTGTGCCGGGCGGCTTCGTTGGCACTCTGACGGCGGCAGGAGTGCGTGTCTCGATCGGCCATAGCGAAGCGTCCGCCGCTGTCGTGACGCAAGCGATTGGAGATGGTGCGACGGGCGTGACGCACCTGTTCAACGCAATGCCGCCGTTGAGCGCGCGAGAACCGGGTATCGTCGGAACGGCTCTAGCCGACGATCGCCTGACCGCGGGGATAATCGTCGACGGAATTCACGTCGATCCGGTTTCGATACGAGCGGCATTTGCCGCGAAAGGCTGCGAGGGGATCGCGCTCATCACAGACGCCATGCCCACGGTCGGAACGTCGCTCGATCATTTCGATTTAGTCGGTCAGACCATCAGGCTCACGAACGGAAAGCTGAACACGGACCAAGGGAAACTCGCTGGTGCGCACCTTGATATGGCCACCGCCGTGCGCAATGCCGTGCGACTTGCGCACGTCCTTCTTGAGGATGCGTTGCGCGCAGCGTCACTGACACCGGCGCGATTTCTTGGCTTGCAAGAGGAGCGTGGTGCACTCTTTCCGGGCGCACGAGCAGACCTCGTCGCACTCACCAGTGAGCTAGCAGTGTTCGCAACGTGGATTGATGGGGCAATCGAGGAAAGCACGACTGCCGCCGCGCGCTGACCTGCTGCTATGGACTGGGGTAGCGCAGATAGTCTTTCCGTTCGCTGAGCCAAGCCTTTTCGTCAGGCGTTGTCGCTGCGTCGAGATCGGCTGCTGTCGCCGACGGGTCGTCGACCCATTCGCGCAACAACGGACTGCCGTTAATCAGGTCGATAGCCAATCGGCCGCGCTCATATTCGTAAACGAAATCGCGCCAGAGCGGATAGTCACGGTCCAACACCCGGATAGCTTTGAAGGCGAGTGCCTGAATACGCCACGGCTTGAAAGTCTGATGGTTGTAGCCGGGACCCTCGGTATGGATTTGAATACCGCGACAGAGCTTGCCGACATGCTTATGGAAGGTGGGCTCGAACCAGCATTCACGAAGCCGGCAGCCGTCGAGCCATTGTGGAGCCAGGTCGGCCATCTTTTTGATAATTGCGGCCGCATCGATATCCGGAGCGCCAAATAGTTCCAGCGGCCGCGTCGTGCCCCGCCCTTCCGAAAGGGTGGTGCCCTCGACCATGACGGTGCCGGCATAGGCGCGCGCCATCCACAAATTGGCAGCATTCGGGCTTGGATTGATCCAGGCGCGCTCGCCCAATGGCCAACCAAACCCCGGCGCGGCCGCGGGCTGCCAACCCTGCATTTCTATGACGCGGTACTCCACATCAAGCTTCAGAGTCTTGATGAACCAGTGGCCCAGCTCGCCGAGCGTGAGGCCATGACGCATCGGCATCGACCCTGCGCCAACAAAGCTCTCCCAGCCGGGGCGCAGTCTAAAACCCTCAACCGGTCGGCCCGCGGGATTGGGACGATCCAATACCCATACGGCCTTGTGGTGGGCCGCGGCAGCTTCAAGGACATACCGCAGTGTCGTGACAAACGTGTAGATTCGACAGCCCAGATCCTGCAGGTCAACGAGCAGCACGTCGAATGTATCCAACATCGTGTCCGTCGGTCTGCGCACTTCGCCGTACAGGCTGAACACCGGAATGCCGTGCGCCGGATCAGTAAAGTCCCGCGACTCAACCATGTTGTCCTGTTTGTCGCCGCGCAGGCCGTGCTGGGGTCCAAAGGCGGCGCTGATTGTGAGGTCGCCGCACGCCCCGAGCGCATCCAGCGCATGTGTCAAATTTTCTGTCACCGACGCGGGGTGCGCCAGCAGGGCAACACGCCGGCCTTTAAGTAATGCGCGCAGCGCGGTCTCAGCGAGCAGGCGGTCAATGCCAAATTTCATGGTGTTGCGAGTGGCGAAATTTCGTATACGAACGATTCAGGACGATGAAAGTCTGGCTTATCCGATGCATGAGCCAATGCCCAATAGGACAAGCGGCCACTTTTATCTTCGATCACGGCTGATAAGCCAAGATGCCATAACAAATGCTCCGGCAGGCTCAAAGCGCTGAGACTGAGTGAAACTTGTAAAGCATAGCGGTCAGCGCCAGAGCGCACTATGATCTCGGGGGGAGAAACGTCAGCTGACAATCGGCCGCTTCGGTAACCGTTGAACAGGTAAGCCGCCCACGCGGCGCTAGGCGCAAAGTTAAATTCATAATATTCGCTACCGCCCGTGCCAATGAAGACCTCGAAGCAGGTGTGTCGCCAAAGCTCATCCACTCGCTTCGGCGTTTCGGGCGCGGGGATTATTAAATTTTTGAGCTGCCCGCTAACGACGTAGGATATTTCAAGACAACGAGGCCGCGGCCGCATGACAGCCGCCTCGATCCGTATGGCAGAGTGACAGGGCGTCAGAGGGTGGTTTGTCAATTCGCGCATGGCGTGAAAAGTTGGAAACTATCGACGCGACGGACAGACGCAACGGCAGACGCCAGTCTTACCAATTAACCCGGCTCCATGCCTTTTGCCTTAATCACTGCTAGCGCGGCTGGCGCAGCTAGAAACCTAATGAATGCCTTGGCCACATCAGCTTCCTTGCTGGCGGCCGACACGCCGGCTGTGAAGTAAGTGTAGGACTGAATGTCTGCTGGCAGCGGCCCGACAAGTTCGGCATTAGCATAGGGTAAAATCTCGCTGATCTGGGTCATGCCTATTTCGACCTCACCATTCGCGGCAGCTTCGCCAGCTCCGCCCTGCAACAGTTTGAGCTTGGGTTTCAGATCGTCGGCAATACCGAGCTTCTCGAACAAGGTTTTGAGATAGACACCGCTAGCACCTGCCGCGGTAAAGCCGACAGATTTGGCACCGAGCAGCGCCCGCTTAAAGGCCTCCGTCGTGCCGATATCAGGTTTCGGGGCGCCCTTGCGAATAGCAACGCCGATCCCCGCATGCGCGATGGTGGTGCGCGTCGTATCGATCTTGCCTTCGCCGGCAAGGCCGTCGGTGAGCGGCCGCGTGAGAATGGCAACGTCAAATGCCGCCCCCTGGTCGATTTGCTTTTTCAAAACTGCGGCTGGAGCGAACGCAAGGGCGACTTTGTCCCCTGTTGCTTTCTCAAACTGCGGTACAAGCTCCTCAAGGACTGTCTTCACGGCTGTTGAGGCCACAACCTTGATCTCCGCCGCCTGAGCCTGAGCCACCAGAAGCGGTAATGCCAATCCGGCAATCGCAGCGATAACACGTCGAGTTTTCATGATGTCCTCCCAAGCCGTCGCCACTAGTCGCGGCTTGAGGCAAATTTAGTAAAAAACGCCCCCGATCGCCAGAACCGATCTAGATACTAGCGAACCCGAGTAGCGATCGCGGCCGTCGCACGGGGAGATTGCGAAACATTCATCTTCGATCACAAATGCACGATCGGCCGTCGTGCACCCGATGGATCCGCGTTGCGGGACCGTTACTTGAGGTGACGAACCTGAACATTCTTGTCTCAACGAGCGACACAAGAATGGACGTCTTTTGACCCACGACGTCTCAAGTCAAAAGTGAGGAGTGTGTGCCATGAGATCATCGATCACCGCAGTCATTCTCAGTGCATCGCTCGCGTTGAGTGGCAATGTTGCGATGGCCGCCCAGACTCACGCCAAGACCGCGGCAGCCGCGCACGCCGCGACAAATAAGGTTCAGCGCAGCCGCGTCGCGGTTCGCCGCCGTGTGCCGGCGCAACAACAAGTGGCGTATCCAGACATCGTCGGGGCGCTGTTCGGCTTGCCTTCCTCCTATGCCGCTCCGGTTGCTTCGCACGGCAGGGCTGAAGAGGGCGAATATGTGTCACAAGATCCGCCGACCTATGACAACAGCTCAACTATCGACAATGGCGCCTGGGTGCAGCAGCAGGCCGCTGACGCGGAAGCGATGGCCATGCAGCAGCAACAGATCGACAACGAGATGATGGAAGAGCAGATGCAGGCAGCGGAGGAGCAGAACGAACTCGATACGCAGAACACCTTGCAGACCGAACTCAATGCCGGGATGTAACAGTCCGGCCGTGGAGTGAAGGACAGGGGCGCCGGCGCCATAATTTGACGATGGCAACTGGGAACGGTCCGTCGATACCCTCCGCGACGCGCACTTTGTCAGAAGCGTCGGATTGCCTATTTTTTGGCCAACAGCAGACTATCGCCCCGCACGAGTGGCATGTCCGCTGCTTCGAAGGAGGTCGCCTCCGGGGAAATCTACCGAGGTTCGATCAGCTCTATCCTGTTCCCAAATGGGTCTTCGACATGTCGCCGGTCGCAACCGACGATCGGCTCATCTTCAGTCACCTTGTAGCCAGCTTGTTTTAACTTT
>Ga0187777_10000975_pt1 | contig 18773 bp, 19 predicted proteins | sample 1015_Q2_SP5_10_M_FD_132416 | JGI IMG/M metagenome (GOLD analysis project Ga0187777, IMG submission 132416) | Tropical peat soil microbial communities from peatlands in Department of Meta, Colombia - 1015_Q2_SP5_10_MG | ecosystem: Environmental > Terrestrial > Soil > Wetlands > Peat | place... | reverse complement strand
GCCACGGCCGCCGGCGTGGAATCGGTGCCCGGGACCCTCGAACCCGTCAGCGACGCGTCCGATGTCGTCGCCTTCGGAGACACGCACGGCTGGCCGGTCGCGATCAAGGCCGCGTACGGCGGGGGCGGGAAGGGCCTGAAGATCGCCGCCTCGGCCGCTGACGCGGCCGCCGCGCTCGAGTCGGCCACCCGCGAAGCGCAGGCCTACTTCGGCCGCCCCGAGTGCTACCTCGAGCGGTACCTCACCCGGCCCCGCCACATCGAGATCCAGGTGTTCGCCGACACGCACGGCAACGTCGTGTGGCTCGGCGAGCGTGACTGCTCGACCCAGCGCCGCCACCAGAAGCTGATCGAGGAGGCCCCTGCGCCCGCACTCGCCGACGGCACCCGGCGGGCGATGGGCGAGGCCGCCGTGAAGGTCGCGACCGCGTGCGGCTACGTGAACGCGGGAACGGTCGAGTGCCTCTACCAGGACGGCAGCTTCTGGTTCCTCGAGATGAACACGCGACTCCAGGTGGAGCACTGCGTCACCGAGCTCGTCACGTCCCTCGACCTCGTCGCCGAGCAGCTCCGTGTGGCCGAGGGCGAGCCGCTCTCGTTCACGCAGGACTCGATCGTGCGCCGCGGCCACGCGATCGAGTGCCGCATCAACGCCGAGGACCCCGCCACCGGTTTCCTGCCGTCCCCGGGCACGATCAGCCGCCTCCGGCTCCCGGGCGGGCCCGGTGTGCGATGGGACGGCGGGTACGAGGAGGGCGACACCGTCTCGCAGCACTACGACAACCTGATCGGCAAGCTCGTCGTGTGGGCGCCCGACCGCGAGCGCGCCCGAGTCCGCATGCTGCGCGCGCTCGACGAGCTCGAGATCGGGGGCGTCGCCACAACCGTGCCGGCGCACCGCGCGCTGCTGTCCCACCCCGACTTCTCCTCGGCTGCCCACTCGACGAAGTGGGTCGAGGAGGAAGTCGACGGCGCGATGTTCGCGGCGGCCGGCTCGCCCGCGCCCGCCGGCACCGACCCGGACGCCGACGAACGCGTGGAGCTGACCGCGACCGTGGAGGTCAACGGTAAGCGCTTCACCGTGCGCCAGTGGGTCCCACCGGGTGGTGCGGCCACGGTCGCGGCCCCGCGACGAAGGGCCGCTCCTCGTCCTCGCCCGGGCGCGGCCGCGGGCTCCGGCGCCGGCAACGGCACGATCAGCGCGCCGATGCAGGGCACGATCGTGAAGGTGCTCGTGAGCGAGGGCGACACCGTCGAGGCCGGACAGGCAGTGCTCGTGCTCGAGGCGATGAAGATGGAGAACAACATCAACGCCGAGACGGCGGGCACGGTGCGCGAGGTCCGCGTCGCCGAGGGCGACACCGTGGGCACCGGCGACGTGCTGGTCGTCGTCGAGTGAACCAGGATGTTCTGGCGTCTTTGAGTGGGGCCAGGACCCCACTCAAAGACGCCAGAACGGGCGGGCTACGACGCCGCGTCGGCGAGTGACTCCGCCAGCGCCGGGTGCACGAGGAGCGAGTCGACGATGTCGTCGACTCGCAGCCCGTTCGTCACCGCGACCGCGAGCACACTGACCAACTCGGCCGCGTTCCGTCCGACGATCGAGCCGCCGAGCACCACACCCGTGGCCGGGTCCGAGAGGATCTTCACGAACCCGCGCGCGTCGCCCTTGATGAGCGCCTTGGCGTTCGCCGAGAACGGCACCTTCGTGACCCGGATCTTGCGTCCCTCGGCGAACGCCTCCGCCTCCGCGAGGCCGACGTCGGCGATCTCGGGCTCGGTGAACACGGCCGACGCCGCCTTGTCGTAGTCGAGGTGACGGTGCGGCCGGTTGTGCAGCCCCATGAAGTGCTCGGCGATCTTGCGACCCTGCATCGCCGCCACCGACGACAACGGCAGCTTGCCCGACACGTCGCCCGCCGCGTAGACGTGCGGCACGTTCGACAGGCAGTTGTGGTTCACCGGGATGTAGCCCCGGTCGTCCACGGCGACGCCGGCGGCGTCGAGCCCCAGACCGTCGCTGTTCGGGATCGAACCGACGGCGAGCAGCGCGTGGGATCCCTCGATCGAGCGACCGTCCTCGCACCGCACGCGGACGACGGCGCCGTCGCGCTCGATGGCGGAGGCCCGCGCGCCCTTCAACAGCGTCACGCCGCGCGCGAGGAACGCCTCCTCCAGCACGGCCGCGACCTCGGCGTCCTTGATCGGCAGCACCTGCTGGCGTGACACGAGCAACGTGACCTTCGCCCCGAGCGAGTCGAAGAGGTGCGTGAACTCGACGCCGGTGACGCCGGAGCCGATCACGATCGCGTGCTCGGGGATCTCCGGCGGCGGGTAGGCGTCGCGCGTGGTGAGCACGCGTTCGCCGTCGACGGGAGCGAAGTCGGGAACGCGAGGGCGGGACCCCGTCGCCACGACGACGAAGTCGCCCGAGACCTCCTCGAGGCCGACGGCCGTCTCGACGACCACCTCGTGGGGCGACTTGAACCTCGCCACGCCGTTCACGACGCGCACCTGCTGCGAATCGAGAAGCGTGACGAGCGACCGGTGCAGGTGGTTCTCGATGGACGCGACGCGCTCGCGCAGTGCGTCGACGTCGAGGCGACCTTCCGCCGAGAGGCCCATCGCGCGTGCGCGGCCGAGCTCCATCAGCTCGCCGCCGGTGGCGATGAGCGCCTTGGACGGGATGCAGTCCCAGAGGTGCGCGGCACCTCCGACGATGTCGCGCTCCACCAGCGTGACCTCGGCCCCGAGCGTGGCCGCCACGCTCGCGCACGTGTTGCCTGCGGGGCCGCCACCGAGGATCAGCACGCTCACCATGTGCACAATGCTACGAGGCGACCCGCGGTGCTCCGACCGGCGCAATCGAGCCGTAACGTTGTCGTGATGACCGAGCTGCGCAGGGACCCGGTCAGTGGGCGGATCGTGATCGTCGCCGAGCGACGAGCCGTGCGGCCGCACACGATCGCCGCGGCCCGACCCGATCGCGAGGGCGGGGAGGCGTGCCCGTTCTGCCGCGGGAACGAGGCCATGACACCCCCCGAGATTGCACGTACCGGCGCGGGGGAGCCCGGTGACCACCGGTGGGAGGTGCGGGTCTTCCCGAACCTGTACCCGGTCACCGAGGCGCACGAGGTCGTGGTGCTCTCGCCGGACCACGAACGCTCCTTCGCGCGCCTCTCCGACGAGCAAGCGATCGCGGTGATGCAGGTGCTGCGCGATCGCGTACACACCCGGCTCGTCGACGGGCTGCCGTACGCGGTCGCGTTCGTGAACCACCGACGTGCCGCCGGCGCATCGATCGCGCATCCCCACGCGCAGGTCGTCGGGCTCGACTTCGTGCCTCCATACGTCGAGCGCGTCGGGAACCGCCAGGCGTCGGTCCGGGACGACTTGGTGGACCGCGACACCGCATGCGCGCGGCAGCACGCCCTCGTCGTCGACGAGCACGACACGATCACGTGGTGTCCGTTCGCCTCGGTGGTGCCCTTCCAGGTCCGCGTCGTGGACCCAGGCGCCGGGCCGCGTTTCGACGACGCGTCCGACGCCGCGATCGCCGCCGTCGCGCGCACGACCAGACGCGCGCTCGAGCGCCTGTCCGACGTGCTCGACGACCCGCCGTACAACCTCGTCGTGCACACGGCCGGCCGCGAGTCACCGGCCTGGCCCCGGTGGCACGTGGACATCACGCCGCGCGTCTCGATCCCGGCCGGCTTCGAACAGGCCACCGGAGTGTTGGTGAACACGGTGTCGCCCGAATCGGCGGCCTCCGAGCTGCGCGCATCGTGATCACCGTCACCGTCTGCGACACGATCGACGCTCCACCGGAGAAGGTCTGGGCCGCCGTCGAGCACATCGAGACCCACACGACGTGGATGAGGGACGCGCTGCGGATCACGTTCCTGACCGCGCAGCACCAGGGTGTGGGCGCGGCGTTCGAGTGCCTGACGCGCGTCGGCCCGCTCCAGGTGACCGACTGGTTCGTCGTGACCTGCTGGCAGCCGGGCGAGGTGATGGCCATCGAGCACCACGGGGCGGTGAAGGGCAACGCCGAGTTCCGGTTGTGCGCCGAGGCCGGAGGGCGCACCCGCTTCTGCTGGGAGGAGCGGCTCCGGTTCCCGTGGTGGCTCGGCGGCGCGCTCGGCGAGCAGGTGGGGAAGCCGGTGCTACACCACATCTGGGCCGGCAACGTGGAGCGACTCAAGGCGGCGATCGAGTCCGCCGGGTGAGCGCCCGCAGGTACCCTGCGCCGCAGTGAGCGAGGGCAGCACCACCGTGCCGACGGTCGAGGGACCAGTCACCGGCGGGCAGGGCCCGTTCATGGGCGGTGCCATGCTCGGCGAGACCCTCGGCTACACCTCGACGGAATACTTCCTCGTCGGTCGCGCCGAGGCCTTCGCGCGCGCCGGCGACGGTGCGACGAAGGCAGTCGACGCGGCCGAGTACCGCACCCGTGTGCTCGTGTCGCGTCCCATCGACGCGACGCGCTTCAACGGCACCGTCGTCGTCGAGTGGTTGAACGTGAGCGGCGGACTCGACGGGTCACCCGACTGCTCGTTCCTGCGGCGCGAGCTGGCACGCAGCGGCTACGCGTGGGTCGGCGTCTCCGCCCAGGCCGTCGGGGTGCACGGCGGCGGGTCGCTCGTGGGAACACCCGGGGCGGCAGGACTCACCCAGACCGATCCCGAGCGGTACGGCTCGCTCGTGCACCCCGGCGACCAGTTCTCGTACGACATCTACTCGCAGGCCGGCGCGGTCGCACACGGCGCGCCGGGAACCGTGCTCGCCGAGCTCGACGTGGCGCGCGTGATCGCGATCGGCGAGTCGCAGTCGGCGTTCCGCCTCACCACGTACGTGAACGCGGTCGATCCGCTGGCGCAGGTCTACGACGGGTTCTTCGTGCACGCGCGCGGCGGATCCGGTGCACCGCTGGACGCGAGCGGCCCGATGCGCGACGCGTCCGCACCCCCGGAGCGGTTCCGTGACGATTTGCGCGTGCCCGTGCTCTGCTTCGAGGCGGAGACGGACCTGGTCGGCCTCGCGTACCACGCGGCGCGCCAGGACGACACCGACAGGTTCCGGCTCTGGGAGGTCGCGGGCACGTCACACGCCGACGTCTACACGTTCGTCGCCGGGTTCGCCGACGACGGCTCGCTGTCGATCCCCGAGTTGGCCGAGCTGTGGAAACCGACGACGACGCCACTCGGCTTCGCGCTCGACCTCCCGCTCAACACCGGTCCGCAGCACTACGTGCTCCAGGCCGCGCTCGCGCACCTCGATCGGTGGCTGCGCGACGGCACGCCACCCCCGAGCGCGCCGCGGCTCGAGATGCGAGCCGGCGATCCGCCGACGTTCGTGACCGACGAGCACGGAATCGCGCGCGGCGGCGTGCGCACCCCGCACGTGGACGTGCCGATCGCGACGCTGTCGGGGCTCGGCAACGACGGCGCGCCGATCGCGTTCCTGTGCGGCACGACCGTTCCGTTCACCACGGAGAAGCTCGCGTCGCTGTACCCGACCAAGGCCGACTACTGCGCGCGCTTCGACGACGCCACGGACGCGACCGTCACGGCCGGCTACCTCCTCGCCGCCGACGCTCCCGAGATCAAGGCCCTGGCGGCCGCGCTCTACCCGGCTTGACCCACCGAAGTCGCGTCCGGGGTCGTGGTCAGCGCCCCGAGAACGTCGCCTTGCCGGGACCGTCGTCGAGGAAGCTGCGGATGCCGGTGGCGGCGTCCTCGGTCTCGAAGACCTCGGCGAAGCCGCTCGCCTCGAGGTCGAGCGCGTCGGGGAGCGGCAGGTCGTACCCACCGTCGATCACACGCTTGGCGATCCCCATGGCCACGACCGCGCCCTTCCCGAGCGTCGACGCCCACTCGAGTGCGGCGTCGAGGGCCCCGCCGGCGGCGACCACACGATCGACGACACCGAGCGCGAGCGCCTCGTCCGCCTTGACCTGACGGCCGCTCCAGATCAGGTCCTTCGCGCGCGCCGGGCCGACGAGCCGCGAGAGACGTTGCGTACCTCCGGCGCCAGGAAAGATGCCGAGCAGGATCTCCGGGAATCCGACCCTCGCGGTCTCGCTCGCCACGCGCAGGTCACACGCGAGCGCGAGCTCGAAGCCGCCCCCGAGCGCGAAGCCCTCGATGGCGGCGATGACGGGACGTGGGATCGAGCCGAGCGCGTCGAACGCACCGCGGAACGCGGCCGTCACTCGTGGGGCGGCACCCGGCTCGGTGAACTCGGTCACGTCCGCGCCCGCCGCGAACGCCTTTTCGTTCCCGGTGACGACGACCGTTTGCAGCGACTCGTCTGCCGCGAGCGCGTCGCCGTGCGCGGCGAGCTCGTCGAGGAGCTGCGTGGAGAGCGGGTTGAGCGGGGGACGGTGCAGCCGCAGCAGCGCGACACGGTCGCGCCGCTCGAGCTGGACGAGCGGGTCGGCCACCGCTACTTGGAGTAGTCGAAGAAGCCGCGGCCGCGCTTGCGCCCGAGCTGGCCCGCTTCCACCATGCGGAGCAGCAGCGGCGGAGATGCGTACAGCGGCTCCTTGAACTCCTCGTACATGGAGTCGGCCACCGCCTTGATCGTGTCGAGGCCGATGAGGTCGGCGAGCGCGAGCGGCCCCATCGGGTGGGAGCAACCTTCCACCATGCCGGCGTCGATGTCGTCGGCCGACGCGAAGCCGGATTCCAGCATGCGGATCGCCGAGAGCACGTACGGGACGAACAGGAAGTTCACGATGAACCCCGCGCGGTCCTGCGAACGGATCACGCGCTTGTCGAGCCGGCCGGCCACGAATTCCTCCGCGCGATCGGCGGCCACCGGGCTCGTGACGATCGACGGGATGAGCTCGCACAGGTGCTGCACGGGTACCGGGTTGAAGAAGTGGAGTCCGAGGACGTACTCGGGGCGTTGCGTGGCCATGCCGAGCTTCATGATCGGGATCGACGACGTGTTCGAGGCGAGGATGGCGTCGTCGGCGGCGAGGATCTTGTCGAGCTTGCCGAAGACGTCGAGCTTCTCGTCGAGCGACTCGACGATCGCCTCGATCACGAGCTCGCGGTCGGCGAGGTCGCTCAGGTCGGTGCTCAGGGTGAGCCGGCTCATCGTCGCGTCGCGCGCCGCCTCGTCGAGCTTCCCGCTCCGGACGGCGCGCGCCAGGGAGCCCTCGAGGCGCTGCAGGCCCGCCTCGCACGCCTTGACATCGGCCTCGCACACGATGACGTCGGCGCCGGCCCGGGCACAGACCTCGGCGATGCCGGAGCCCATCAGCCCCGCTCCGACCACCCCAACCCGCTCGATGTCCACATCAGGCCTCTCGTCACTGTTGGTCACCGACCAATTCGGCGGCCGCATTGTACGGATCCAACTCGCCATCGGCGACCCGACGGACCACCGTACCGAAGGGTATGCCGCTGCAGATGGCATCGACGTGCTTGGCACATCGCTCGAGCAGGATTCCCCGCAATTCGTCGCGTATGCGCTGTTCGCGCCGGGCTGCGAGACCACCCGTGTCCTCGAGGTGACGGCGGTGCGCGCGCACCGCGTCGACCAGGTCCTCGACCCCTCGGCCCTCGACGGCCACCGTCGGGATGATCGGCGGGAGCCACGCCGGCGTCTCGCCGGTATCCGCCGACGACGAGGCCCCCAACGCGAGCATGCCCTCGAGGTCCCGCACCGTGGACTCGACGCCGCCCCGGTCGGCCTTGTTCACGACGAAGACGTCACCGATCTCGAGCAGCCCCGCCTTGCTCGCCTGGATCGCGTCACCCCAGCCCGGGGTCACGACGACGACGGTCGTGTCGGCAGTGCCCGCGATCGCCACCTCCACCTGTCCGACACCGACGGTCTCCACGATCACCCACGCGAACCCGGCCGCGTCGAGCACGCGCACCGCGTGCGGCGCGGCGCGCGACAAACCTCCCAACTCACCCCGCGACGCCATCGAGCGCACGAAGACACCTTCGTCGGTGTCGTGGTCCTGCATGCGCACCCGGTCCCCGAGGATCGCGCCCCCGCTGAAGGGGCTCGTCGGGTCGACTGCCAGGACGGCCACCCGTTCACCGCCCGCGCGGAGTTGCGCGACGAGACGGTCCGTCAACGTTGACTTGCCGGCCCCCGGCGCGCCGGTGACGCCCACGATGGCGGCGTGATCACCGGCACGGACGGCGAGTGCGGCGAGGGCCTCCCGAGCGGGTTCGCCTCCCGTCTCGACGACCGTGAGGAGCTTCGCCAGCGCGGCGCGGTCGCCGCTCGATGCCGCGTCCGCGAGCGACGCGACCGGCGAGGTCACTCTTCGATGGAGTCGTCGACCACAGCGGTGACGCCCGGCGCGCGGTCCATGATGATGCGCTCGACGCCGGCCTTCAGCGTCTGCATCGAGATCGGGCAGGTACCGCAGGCGCCGACCAGGTTCACGTGCACGACACCGTCGCCGTCGAGCTCGACGAACTCGATGTCGCCCCCGTCGCTCTGGAGCGCCGGGCGGATCAGCTCGATCGCGTCGCGGACGCGCTGCTCCACCTCGCCGGGCTCGAGATCGGTGTCGATCGGCATGGATACTTCCTTTGCCAGATGGAGCAAGTGACCTAGCTACAACCGCGCCAGTATCGCCCATAATCCCGGTTTCTCGCCCCCGGCGAGTTGTCAGCCGCGTCTGCGGACGACGTTGGCGCCGAGGGCTCGGAGCGTGGCGGCGAGGTCGGGGTAGCCGCGGTCGACGTGGTGGGGATCGAGCACGACGGTCTCGCCGTCGGCCGCGAGGCCGGCGATGACGAGCGCGGCACCGGCGCGGACGTCGAGGGACCGGACCGGTGCCCCCGACAAGCGCGGCACCCCACGGATCACGGCGTGCCGGCCCTCGTGACGCACGTCGGCACCCATGCGGTTGAGCTCGGGCACGAACCCGAGGCGGTTGTCGAAGACGTTCTCGGTGACGATCGCCGTCCCGTCGGCGGTCGCCAGCAGGGCCACGACGAGCGGGAGGAAGTCGGTGGCGAACCCGGGGAAGGGCAGCGTGGCGACGTCGACGGCCTGCAACCGGTCGTCGGCCCGGGCCCAGATGCCGTCGGGCGTGGGTGTGACCTTCAACCCCATCTCGCCGAGCTTCATGGCGACGAGCTCCACGTGGTCGAGCCGGGCGCCTTCGATCGTGACCTCGCCACCGGCGATGCCGCACGCCATCAGCAGTGTGCCGGTCTCGATCCGGTCGCCGATCACGTCGACCGACTCGACCGATTCGAGCCCTTCCACCCCCTCGACCTCGATGGTCGAGGAACCCGCGCCGAGGACCCGCGCCCCCATCCGGTTCAGCATCGCCGCGAGCTCGGTGATCTCGGGCTCACGAGCAGCGTTCTCGATGACCGTCTGGCCCTTGGCCAGCACGGCAGCCGTGAGGAGGTTCTCGGTCGCGCCGACACTCGGGAACTCCAACACGATCCGTGCGCCGCCCAACCGGTTGACGCGCCCCTCGATGAACCCGTGCACGACCCGGATCTCGGCACCCATCGCCTCGAGGCCTCGCAAGTGCATGTCGACGGGACGGCTGCCGATGTTGTCGCCTCCCGGCATCGCGACGCGGGCCTCTCCGCAGCGCGCGAGCAACGGTCCCAGAACGTTCACGGACGCGCGCATCCGGTTCACCAGCTCGTACGGCGCTTCGGGCGACAGTGGTCCAGTCGTGTCGATGGTGAGCTCGCGCTCCGCGGTCCATTCGACCCGCGCGCCGACCGCGCGCATCACGTCGATCATGACGTCGAGGTCGGTGACACGATCCATGTTCCGCAACGCGGTGACGCCCGGAGCGAGCAGCGTGGCAGACATCTGCTTGAGCCCGAGGTTCTTCGTCGCCCCGGACACGCGCACGCGTCCGCAGAGCGGCTCTCCGGGGAGCACGACGAACGCGTCGGTCAGAGCGGTGGACACAGGATGGTTGCCTTCACTCCACGAAGCTGAGCGGGAGCTCTTCCTCGCGCTCGGGGGTGGGGATGCGCCAGACCTCCATGGGCTGCACGATGCCGGGGATCGACCGGTACCCGAGGGGGACGGCGCCGAACTCGTCGCCGACCTCGGCCGCGACGTCGGCGGACGCGAGGATCTCGCCCGGGCCGGCGGCGTCGCAGAGGCGCGACGCGAGGTTGATGGCCATGCCGATGAAGTCGTCGCCCTCGAACAGGATCACCGGGCCCGCGGCGATCCCGATGCGCAGCGGGAGGACGATGTCGGCGCTCTCGAGCCGCTCGGTGAGGTCGATCATCCCTCCGACGATCGCGCGCACCTCGGTGGACACGAACATGCACCCGTCGCCGAACCACTTCCCGACGCGGATCCCGTGGTCGGGTGCGAGCCGTCGCACGAGCGCGCGGAAGGCCGCCAGGACCTCGACGGCCTCTTCGTCGCCGAGCGTGTCGTTCATGCGCGTGAAGCCGCACATGTCGACGAACGCGAAGCAGCGGAAGACACGCACCGCACCAGTTTGGCAAACGACGCCACCGAGCGGCGGACCGGTGGTCGACCCGGTCAGTCCCCGGCGCCCGTGTCGACGCCGTAGACGTTGTAGAGGAGCTCGGCACCGCGGCGCCGGTGCTGGGCCACGAGCCGTAGCAGCTCGGTCGTGACATCGACCAGGCGGTCGTCGCTCGGGCCGGCACCCTCGGTGAGCAGGCCGGACGCGCGCCCGATCGTCGACGCGATCACCTGGTGATCGCGCTTCAAGCGATCGACCTCGGGCGCCGCCTCCGTGGGCGCGTCGTCGAGCAACTCCTCGAACAGACCGCCTTCACCCTCTGCGTAGGCGACGTGCACCTCGAACGCCGCGCGCAGCAAGTCGAGTCCGTCGATCAGCATCTCTCGCGACACGTCGGACATGTCGCACGCGCGCGCGAGGCCCAGGTGCGCTTCCCGGAGCTGGTCGCGCTGCGGCTGGACGCGATCGATCGCTCGGGATGGCGTGGTCGCGGGATCGGGCATGCCGGCTCCTCTTCGATCGGCGCCTCACCATTCGACGCTGGTGAGCGGTGTCTGGTCAACCGGGCAGGGCAACCACCCAGTCGGTCGCGACCTCGGCGACTTCGACGAGCACGTCGGCAGCAGTCCGGCCACTCGACTTCAGGGGCCGGTAGCCGTGATCGGCCGTGTCGATCCAGTGGAGCGCCACCGGACCCTTCACCGAGCGCGCCGCTCTCGTGAGGTCGGCGCGCCCGGCCATGGCGTCACGCGTCCCGCTCACGAACAGCACGGGCACACGGAGCCGAGGGAAGTGCTCACGTCTCGGCGAGTCGGGGCGGCCGGCAGCGTGCAACGGATAGCCGAGCAGGAGCAGGCCGAGCGCGGGGACGGGTTCTTCGGCGTCGGCGACGACGAGTGAGCAGTAGCGCCCGCCCATCGACCGGCCGCCCAGCACCAGGCGCTCGGGGGCAATCCTGGCGCGGCGCGCCAGCTCGGCCGCGGCCTCGCGGGTCGCGGCATGGAGGACCGTCGGGCGGTCGGGCGCGTTCTTGCCGGCGCTCCGGTACGGGTAGTTGAAACGCAGGCACGGCACGCCCGCACCGGCGAGGCGCTCTGCCACCGCCACGAGCGCGGCGCCGTTCATGTCGGAGCCGGCACCGTGGGCGAGCAACACGGCCCGGTCGAAGCCAGGCTTCGCGCCCTGCCACGCGTATTCGCTCACGAGCGGCTCGGCCATCGCCGGGAGGCTAACGGAGGGACAACCGCCGTAACCCGGTGGGACGCTCGAACGACGCCGACCCTCCGCGGCGCGACCCGAGGCGTCCCGCCTGACGGCATCCGAGCCGTTTCCTCGAGCGCGTCGAGCGGGAGCTCGTCTCGATCCGGACGGGACCGGGCCGAGCCGCCCCGGCATCCGACCGCTTTCGACCCGGTCAGGGCAGGTCTGCGAGACTGCCCGCCGCATGCCTCCCCCCGTGCCGCCGTCCGACGCGCCCCTCCGCGTCGCGTGGCTCGTGTACCGGGGGAACCCGTACTGCGGCGGGCAGGGCGTCTACACGCGGTACCTCGCGCGCGAGCTCGCCGCCCTCGGCCACGAGGTCACCGTGTTCTCGGGCCAGCCCTACCCGGAACTGGACGACCCCGGTCAGCTCGTGACGGTCCCGGGCCTCGACCTCTACGCGCCCCCCCATCCCTTCTGGCCGCCGTGGCCGTGGGAGATCAAGAGCTCGATCGACTTCCGCGAGTTCGGGATCATGTGCGGCGGCGGGTTCCCGGAGCCCTATGCCTTCAGCCTGCGCGCCCGCCGCGTGCTCCGCGACCGCCGCGGCGACTTCGACATCGTGCACGACAACCAGTGCCTCGGCACCGGGCTCCTCACGATGATGCGCGACGACGGCTGGCCGGTGCTGTGCACCCTGCACCACCCGATCACCGTCGACCGCGACCTCGAGCTCGAGCACGCGAAGAGCGCGTACCGACGCTTCGTGCTGGGGCGTTGGTACCGGTTCCTGAAGATGCAGATGCGCGTGGCGCGGGAGATCCCGCGACTCGTCACGGTCTCCGAGTCGAGCAAGCGTGACATCGTCGCCCAGATGAACGTGCCCGCCGAGCGACTCCACATCGTGCCCGTCGGCGTCGATCCCCAGATCTTCCACCCGCTCCCCGAGATCACCCGCGTCCCGGGCCGTTTGATGACGACGACCAGCTCCGACGTCCCGCTGAAGGGACTGCGGGTGCTGCTCGAGGCGTTGGCGAAGGTCCGCACCGAGCGGGAAGACGTCGAGCTCGTGATCATCGGAAAGCCGAAGAGCCGCAGCGCCATCCCGGCGCTCATCGAGCGGTTGGGACTGCGCCAGGCCGTGCGGTTCGTCTCGGGCGTGACCACCGAGCGCATCGTGGAGCTGTACGCCGAGGCCGAGATCGCGGTGGTGCCGTCGCTCTACGAGGGCTTCTCGCTCCCGGCGGTCGAGGCGATGGCGTGCGGTGTCCCGCTCGTCGCCACCACCGGCGGCGCGTTGCCGGAGGTCGTCGGCCGCGACGGGGAGACGGGCCTGCTCGTGCCCCCCGGCGACGCCGACGCGCTCGCGGGCCGCATCCTCCTCGCCCTCGACGACCCCGCGCTGCGCGCCCGGATCGGCGCGGCCGGCCGCCAACGCGCGCTCGAACGATTCACGTGGCGTGCCACCGCCATCGGGACGATCGAGAACTACCGCGCACTGCTCGCAGCGAACGCGGACCGGGCGCAGTGCTGACCGTCGACTTCGACCGCCTCGACGTGGCCGCGGGCCAGCACGTCCTCGACCTCGGCTGCGGGGGCGGGCGGCACACGTTCGAGGCCATGCGCCGGGGCGCGACCGTCGTCGCCCTCGACTACGACTACGCGGTCGCGCGGTCGGTGTGGGGTTTCATCGGGCTCATGGCGGAGGCGGGCGAGCTCGTCCGCGAGCCGCCCGGTGGAGCCCTGAACGCGGACGCGCTCGCGTTGCCGTTCCCGGACGCGACGTTCGACCGCGTCATCGCCTCGGAGGTGCTCGAGCACATCTGGGCAGACGAGTTGGCGATCCGCGAGCTGGTGCGCATCCTCCGTCCCGGAGGTCGGCTGGCCGTGACGGTCCCCACGCGCTTCCCCGAACGCGTCTGCTGGGCGCTCGACACCAACTACTACGACACGCCGGGTGGGCACCTTCGCGTCTACCGGCGGCGCGAGCTCGAAGCCAAGCTGGCGCGCGCCGGGCTCGCGTTGGAGGGCGCCCACCACGCGCACGCGCTCCACTCGCCCTACTGGTGGCTCAAGTGCGCGGTCGGCGTCGACGCCGACGACGCGTGGGCGGTACGCAAGTACCACGACTTCCTCGTCTGGCAGATCGAGCGGCAGCCCGTCTGGCTCGACACCGTGGACCGCGCTCTGAACCCGGTCCTGGGGAAGAGCCTCGTGGTGTACACGCAGAAGGCGGTGGTCGCGTGACGCAGCTGCCCGACCTCGAAGGCATCGTCAGCGCGACCCAGCTCGACGCCACCATCGAGGCGATCGCGGCGCAACAGCTCCCCGACGGGAACATCCCGTGGGTTCCCGGTGGGCACACCGACCCGTGGAACCTGGTCGAGGCGATCATGGCGCTCGACCTCGGCGGCCGGTTCGACCAGGCGCGCGCCGCGTACGAGTGGCTGGCGCGCAAGCAACGGACCGACGGGAGCTGGCACGCGTACTACCTCGGCGACGACGTCGAGGACCCGACGCTCGACACGAACGTCACCTGCTACGTGGCGACGGGGTCGTGGCACCACTACCTGACCACCGGCGACACGCCGTACCTGCGGGCGCAGTGGCCGATGGTGGAGGCTGCGATCGACTACGCCCTCGACTTCCAGCGCGAGACGGGAGAGATCGCCTGGCGCGGCGACGACCCCGACGACGGCGCGCTGCTCACCGGGTCGTCGTCGGTCCACATGAGCCTGCGGTGTGCGATCGCCATCGCCGAACGGCTGGGCCACGAGCGGCCCGACTGGGAGCTGTCGCTCGGTACCCTGGCCATCGCCATCGCGCACCGGCCCGACGTGTTCCTCGACAAGGCGCGGTGGGCGATGGACTGGTACTACCCGATCCTCGGCGGCGTGCTCCGCGGGGCGCCTGCCAGCGCGCGCGTCGCCGCGGGCTGGACGGCGTTCGTCGTCGAGAACCGCGGCCTTCGGTGCGTGTCGGACCGCCCGTGGGTCACCGCGGCCGAGACCTGTGAGATGGTGATGGCGCTCGACGCGATCGGCGCCGACGACCACGCACGCGCGCTCTACCGGTCCGTGCAGTTCCTGCGCGCCGAGTCGGGCGGGTACTGGACGGGCGCGAACTTCGAGGCCGAGGAGTTCCGCGCCGATGGCGAGCTCTTCCCCGAGGAGCAGCCCACGTGGAACTCGGCGGCGGTCGTGCTCGCGGCCAACGCGCTCGCCGGCGACGGTCCCACCGCCGGCCTCTTCCGCGGCGAGCGGCTCCCCGAAGGCCTCACCGTCGACGAGCTCCTCGTCGCCGGCGTCGAGATCGAGCGAGCCCGCACCCGCCGCTGATCCGTTCGGGCATCACGCGCGCCGGAGGACCCGCAGACTGCCGGTGCTGGACGCCGGCGCGAAATCGCCCGACGTGGCGGCGCGCCGCCACACTTCGAAGGGCGCCTGACCGCCGTCGGCCGGGTCCTCGAAGACGTCGTGGAACACGAGGAGGCCGTCGGGGACCACGAAGCGCGCCCAGCCCTCGTAGTCTGCGAGCGCGACGTCGAACGCGTGACCACCATCGATGAACACGAGTCCGAGCGGCGTGCCCCAGTTGGCCGCGATCGTCGGCGAATCACCGATCACGGCGACCACGACGTCCTCGAGCCGCGCGTCCTCGATCGTGCGGCGGAACCACGGCAGCGTGTCCATCCGCCCCGTCCGCGCGTCGACGAGCCGCTCGTCGTGGTGCTCCCACCCAGCTTGGTTCTCCTCCGAGCCGCGGTGGTGGTCGACGGTGTACAGCACCGTGCCGCGCTCTCGGGCCGCGGCACCGAGGTAGATCGCCGACTTCCCGCAGTAGGTGCCGACCTCGAGCAGCGGCCCGAGTGACGCCGCCGTGCGGCCGGCCTCGTGGAGCGCGAGACCCTCGTCCTCGGGCATGAAACCGATCGCGGCGCGGGCGGCGATCAGCAGCTCAGGATCCATCGCAGCCCGAGTCTCGCACGGGGTCGGGGGCCGCCGGTACGGGTACAGTCGCGGACCCCCCAGGAGGCCTTCATGGATCCCCACCCGCAGGCACCCGACCGGAACCTCGCCATGGAGCTCGTGCGTGGCACGGAGGCCGCCGCTCTCGCCGCCGGGCGCTGGATGGGGCGCGGCGACAAGAACGCCGCCGACGGGGCCGCGGTCGACGCCATGCGCCTCGTGCTGAACACCGTTTCGATGGACGGCGTCGTCGTGATCGGCGAGGGCGAGAAGGACGAGGCGCCGATGCTCTTCAACGGCGAGGAGGTCGGGAACGGCGCACTGCCCAAGGTCGACATCGCCGTCGACCCCCTCGAGGGCACCACCCTGACCGCCATGGGCCGCAACAACGCGATCTCGGTGATCGGCATCGCCGAGCGCGGCACGATGTTCGACCCGGGCCCGTGCGTGTACATGGACAAGATCGCGGTGGGCCCGGACGCCGCCGACTCGATCGACATCGACGCGCCCGTGAAGGCGAACCTCGAGTCGGTCGCCAAGGCCATCGGCGAGGACGTCGACGACGTGACGGCCGTGATCCTCGACCGGCCCCGCCACGAGGACATCATCCGCGAGTGCCGCGACGCGGGTGCCCGCATCCGCCTCATCCAGGACGGCGACGTCGCCGGTGTGATCTCGGCGGCGTGGCCGGGCAGCGAGGCGAACATCCTGTTCGGCATCGGCGGCACCCCCGAGGGCGTGATCGCCGCCTGCGCGTTGAAAGCGATCGGCGGAGCGATGCAGGGCAGGCTGTGGCCCCGCAACGACGAGGAGCGGCGCGCCGCGCTCGACGCCGGCTACGACCTCGACAAGGTGCTGCACACCGACGACCTCGTCTGGGGTGAGGACGTCTTCTTCGCCGCCACCGGCGTCACCGACGGCGAGTTGCTGAAGGGCGTGCGCTACTGGGGCGACGGCGCGAGCACGCAGTCGCTCGTGATGCGCTCGAAGTCGGGCACGATCCGCACCGTCGACGCCACGCACAAGTGGGAGAAGCTGATGCGCTACTCGTCGTTCAAGTTCGACTGATCACGACGCGCCGCTCGCCTCACCCTGGCGCAGGTACGACCATGCCGCCGACGACGTCGTACGGAAGTCGTACATCGAGTACCCCACCGCCTTCGTCTCCCGCGCCGCCCGGAGGAACGCCACGTAGTCCTCGGGCGTGGCGACATCGGCGATGCCACCGATCACGTGGACCGGCGCGTGCTTGTCGCCCAGACGCGCCCGCAGGCGCGCCACGCTCTCCTCGGTGTAGCGCAGCGGATCGCGGTACCCCGACGCCACGTCGCGGAACGTGAAGTACGCCATGGGCATCCACACGTCGATCGACGGGGACAAGCGCCGATAGGGGAAATCGGGCCACAAGAACGGGTTGATGACCTCGGTCTGGACAGCGGGGTACACGATCGCGGCGAGCGGCCGCGCCGACCCGAGGAGCTCCTTGGTGCGCTTCGCCAACTCGACGACGCGGTCGTTGCGGACGACCACGTCGGGCACGCTGTCGGTGTCCTCGATGTCGAGGGCGACGGCGTCGAAGCCCTTGCCATTCGCCTGCAACGACGCGATCGCCTTCACCATCGCGTAGTCGGCCCTCACGTCGACGAAGGAAGGGAGGTACCAGGCCACGACGCCGAGCCCGGCCGCGTGCCCGCGCGACAGGAATTCGCGCAGCAATTTCGCGTCGAAGAGCGTGTCGGGCCGCACGCCCGGAGGGTTGACGACCTGGATGTAGAGCGTGCGCACGCCGAGGGCCGCCATGTCGTCGACCGACGCCGGCGTGACCGGCGGCGTGACGCCCACGGGTTGCGTGCGGGCCGTGTAGTCGAACACGTCGACCCACGATCCGAGCCCGCGGTACGGGCCGGGGCTGGTGGCCGCGCGCGCCGTGGCGACCGGGACGAGCGATGCTGCGAGCGCGACGAGCAGGACCGCGACGCGCCGCATCGGGTCAGGCTACGCCGCCGGCTCAGCTCCCGGTGGCCACCGCGATGCGCGTCTCTGCGCGCTGGAGCGCGGCCTGCGCGTCGGCGTCGTCCGGATCCCGACCGAGGGTTTGCTCGGCCTCGGCCTTGGCGCGTTGCGCGCGCGGGAGGTCGATCTGCTCCTTCAGCTCGGCGAGGTCCGAGAGCACCACCAGGCGGTCGCCCGTCATCTGGACGAAGCCGCCGTGCACCGCCGCTTCCTGCTCGCCGGACCCTGCGAACACGAACCGCAACGGGGCATCGGCGAGCGCCCCGAGATACGGCACGTGCCCGTAGAGGAACGCGATCGCGCCTGCGGTCGACCGGCAGACGACCATCTCCGCCTCGCCGTCGAAGAGGATCTCTTCCGGGGAGACGAGCTGGACGGCGAAGGGCGTCGGCACTCAGCCCTCCCGCAGTTCCTTGGCCTTGGCGAGGACGCTCTCCACCCCGCCCACGTTGAAGAACGCCTGCTCGGGCACCTCGTCGAGCTCGCCGTTGAGGAGGGCCTCGAACGACGCGACCGTCTCCTCCACCGGGACGAAGATGCCCGGCAGGCCGGTGAACACCTCACCGACGAAGAACGGCTGCGAGAGGAACCGCTGGATCTTCCGGGCCCGCGCCACGATGATCTTGTCCTCTTCGGAGAGCTCGTCGAGGCCGAGGATGGCGATGATGTCCTGCAGCTCCTGGAAGCGCTGGAGGACCTCCTGTACGCGGCGCGCGCAGTCGTAGTGCCGCTGGCCCACGATCTCGGGAGCGAGGATGTTCGACGTCGAGGCCAGCGGGTCGACGGCCGGGTAGATGCCGAGCGCGGCGATCTCGCGAGCCAGGTTCGTCGTGGCGTCGAGGTGCGTGAACGTCGTGAACGGGGCCGGGTCCGTGTAGTCGTCGGCCGGTACGTACACCGCCTGCAGTGACGTGATCGAGTGGCCCTTCGTCGACGTGATGCGTTCCTGGAGCTCACCCATCTCGTCGGCCAGCGTCGGCTGGTAGCCGACGGCCGACGGCATGCGGCCGAGGAGCGTGGACACCTCGGAGCCGGCCTGCACGAACCGGAAGATGTTGTCGACGAACAGCAGCACGTCCTGGTTCTTCACGTCGCGGAAGTACTCGGCGACGGTGAGCGCCGACAGCG
>Ga0187777_10000974_pt1 | contig 18774 bp, 22 predicted proteins | sample 1015_Q2_SP5_10_M_FD_132416 | JGI IMG/M metagenome (GOLD analysis project Ga0187777, IMG submission 132416) | Tropical peat soil microbial communities from peatlands in Department of Meta, Colombia - 1015_Q2_SP5_10_MG | ecosystem: Environmental > Terrestrial > Soil > Wetlands > Peat | place... | reverse complement strand
TTGAAGCCCTTCGGTGCGTCTTCTTTCTTCACAAGGTTGGTGTTGTAGGCGAGCGGAGAGATCAGAATGCGCGTCGTTACATTCAGTCCCTCGGGGTCGTAGTAGCGCTTGTCGTAATGCCTCGCGACCTCTTCCGGCAGATATGGCGCAAGCCAGCCGTTGCGTTTCCAGATAATACAATGCGCCTGATCTGCCGTATTGACGACGTCGACGTTGTGAATGCTGGAAGAATATTCCTGGGCGATGCGGGAAAATACGCGTTCAGCGCCGGATCGCTCCACGCGCACTGCAATACCGGGATACTTCGCCGCGAACGCCTTGCCGAGCTGTTCCGCAAACTGCAAGTCCATCGCCGTGTAAAAAGAAATCTTGCCTTCTTTTTTCGCCGCCTCGATCAAGGCCGGCGTCACCACTTCCGCCGCAGGTGCCGCGGCAACCCTCACGGCAAAGACGCTGAGGCCAAGCACCCCGGCCCCTCTAAGCAGATCGCGTTTCGTTAACTGTTTAGCCATGGCGTCCTCGCTTGCCACGGACACTTTCATTGCAATCGGCATGTCCGCTTTGCCCCCGAAAGCGGACATTGGACGAAATAATTGGAATGTCCACTAAGGGCCGAAAGCGGAGACGCGCCAGGCTTATAGCTTCCGCCTCAGTTCCAGGTTCGAAAGGCCCGCGGAAGCATTGACGCCAGTCGTTCCCTCGATCGACCACGGCTGTAGAGCGACTGAATTTCCCGAACCGCCGAGCAGAAAGTTACCGCCGACGCCTACGATAAAACCGGCATTGGCGCTGGCACCCACATAGGCCCCGGAGAGACTTCCGGGCACCATGTTATTGGTCGACGCGAACACTCCCCACGTCAAAACACCGGTTGCTGTAAAGCCCAGAGCACCGCCTACGGTCGACATGGTGCCTTCATAGGCCTCGGGGGGTCCGCCACCATCTGGCGTGAAGCGGCATTCCATCTTTTGAAATTCGACAACGACAAGACCAACAGAAGGAGCCAGCTGACAGTTGAGAACGCCGACTTTTGTTCCTGGACCGCCGTTTATGACCGGTGGGGGCGCATAACGCGACGGAAGATCGCCCGCGAGCAAACTCGTGGCCGATAATACGAGCAGACTGATTGTTGTCAGACCTATCCTGCGCATTGCGATCCCCTCGTTAAACCAAATGTTGCGCCATTCTGAATACGAAAAATTGACCTAGATCAAAAACGGAAGCGTCGCACCGTGAACGTCTGCTTTGGGTCAAAAGCGGACATTTGCATTGCAATCGGTCATGTCCGCTTTACCCCCGAAAGCGGACATTCGCAGGTAACTTTGGAACGTCCGCTAGGGGCGTATGATCCCTAAACGTGATCTACTTGGCAATCCATGTGTCGTCGACCTTGACGTAGGAGCGTTTGACGGCCGCCCAGGCGATGCGGTGGGCCGCCTCCTCTTGGCGCGCGTCACCGACATGCGCTGCAAAAGCGTGGTTAAACGCTTCACGATAGATGTCCTGTGCGTGCTGCGGCAGACGTCGCCGGATCGACGCTGGCAGGTCATCATTAGTTCGATAAGGCATGTCGGACCTTGCGAGCGAACCCCTGTTCCTGTGATGCTTACGACAGCCGATAACCGTCATTAGCGTGAAAAGTAGGGACCTTGCTAGCTGCTCTAATTCTCAAAGAACTGCATCTCACTCAAATGGTCGCCGCCGATCGACAGGAATGTGTTGGGGATCAATGCGGTCGAAAGCATCACCTCGTTTATGTCCTGGTGACTCCGCCAATTTTTATCCTGCTGTTCTGCATGGGGTAGCCACGCGCCGATGATCTCATCGCCCATTAACGCGTGCCGCTGAAGCAAATCAATCGCCCGGAGTAAATGCTCGGTTTTTTCGAAATAATTGCCATGTTCTGTGATTTTAAGAGCAATGGCCGGTACCGCCTTTAGACCTATCGCCAGGCCAAGCTCTCGAAAAGCTAACCGATTTGAACTCGCTTCAGCCAACGGTTGAGCGCGTACGAACCTGCTTAGCCCATGACCACAACAATAAAGCAGGGTTTCGAGGAGCTCGACGTCAGCGTGACTATTTGGGTCAAACAACTGGCAAAGGCGGCAGGCGTCGAAAAGCAGGCCGCCCAATCCGAGCGGATCATCGGTCGTCCAATCCCTGCGCTGACATAAATGCGATAATGACTCTATTGTCGCTGCGATATTACTCACTCCGCTTGCGCCGGATTTGGTTGCGATCGTCCGCTCTACTTCCCTGAAGGTGATAAGTCCGTCCACCACATCATGTAAGCCCATCGCGGAAACAAGTGGTCTTGAGAGATCGGTGCTCATTTTCCAATAGATACCAAGGAGACGACCACCCGATACGGATGAAAATCCTTGAAATGCGGCGGAGGCCAATTCACCCGCCCATCGTGCGTACGTCGGATTATTTGCGATTATGGCTGTTCGACAGAGTGCGTGTATCCATTTCGTCAAATAGTGGAAGTACTGACCATCCCGTTCCCACTCTAACTGTTCGTCGAACGGTTCGGTATATTCGCGTTCCTTGAGAGGTTTGCCGATCCGCAGCCCGCCGATAGTCGGATGGAGTTGTCCGTTTTTCTCGTCGAGGCGGCTGATCCAGCCCCTACGCACGTCATCCTCACGGTACCTACCGAGCACGCGATGGACCTGATCAATTAGCAAGATCGCATATTCCTGATATTTCTGTTCGCCTGTACGTGCGAAGAGCTCTAAAAAGTTACAGACGGCAAAAGCATCGGTCCAAAGATATCGACGTGGATGTTCAATCGCCGAAATAAGTCCGGTTCGTGTCCCGAATTCTGACATTAGCTTTGCAGCTACAGAATCGTTAACCGGCATCGCATCTTCCCGTAACCGCTCACATCATTAGCCTAATCGTCTTGCGATCAACCCAAAGCTCGGATCACACGCCGAATGGATACGTGTCCGGGAAATCTTCAACTTCATGGGTCTTAAATGGGGTGATGGCGCGCGTCTCATCAAACCAGATGTACTCATCGAATTGCCTCGGCAAGACAGCCTCGAAATAGTGGCTGGCGAGTTCGCTTTCTGGACGATATATGACGCCAATTGCTCTCTCGAGCCGGGGCTTCATCAGACCTTTGGTATACGCGGCTTTTTGGTCACGTAAGTGGAGCATGAAATGCGGCATCTCGCTGTCGTGGCATAGTCGCTCATAACTTTGCTTGTGTGATGGCTGGACGGTCATCACCTCCATAGGGGCGCCCCAATCAGATGCCGCCGCTACTGTGCCGTGATCAGTGCCAAAGCCGATGGCATAGCAACTTTCACCGAACTCTTTGCGGCAAAGCTCGCCAATATTGTGCTCGCCTCGCGCCGACATCTCTGTCGCTTCAGCATCGCCGATATGGGAATTGTGTGCCCAGATAATACCCTTGCTTTGCTCGCCGTGGTGACTGAGCAAAATATTAAGCGTGGCAAACATATGATCATCGCGCAAATTCCACGAAGCGCGCGAACCGTAATACATCGTGCGATAGTAACGTTCTGCGTTCGCTATTAGCCGAGCATTTTGCATGGCATCTAGAAAGCGTTCTCCATCATGCGCAACATAAGCGTGATGCTTTTCGAGCAGATCCTTTAGCGCGTGTATCACGTCATTTTCGCAAGTTCGATATTTGCCTATAAGAGCTGCATGGCCGTAAGTGGCCGGGTCCGATTGCCAGGGTGTCAGGCAACCATAGCGCTCACGTGCAATCCTGGCGGACTCTGGGTCAATATCATCAAGGTAACGCAGAACGAACCTGATAGAGTCGTACATGCTGTATAGATCGAGACCATGAAATGCCACTCGCAATTCTGGCTTCATCGACACGTTGTAGTTACGGAGCCAATCAACGAATTCCCGCACTTCGTTGTTGCGCCACATCCAGGTTGGGAAGCGCGCGAAGGCAACCCATTCAGACGGTCGATACTCGCGATGGCGAACAAAATGATCGATACGAGCAGCGTCGGGCCAATCGCCCTCGATCGCTATAAAATTAAATTGTTTTTTTTCGATCAAGGCGCGCGAAATTCGTGCGCGCATACGATAAAATTCTGATGTGCCATGTGAGGCCTCACCGATCAGCACCACGCGCGCATCGTCAATTCTGGCGAGCAAAGGATCAAGATCGGTATCGTCTATTGATCGAAACGGTTCGGCAGTATTGCCAATAATCTTGGCCAATGACGGCTCGGCTCTGCGTGCCGGGAATTGCAAAGGTACCGGGAATTCGCCCTCAGGCTCCCACCCCTCTTTGCCGAGAAGGGGCACGAAACGGACGTCAGCAAGATCCTCTTGGCGAAATTCGGTCGCCGAAGCTCTTGTTACACGCACCAATTCTTGCGCGCGGGGGCTGGTGCCAATTGGAATTACCAAGCGCCCGCCAATCTTGAGCTGCTTTTGCAACGCTTCCGGAACTTTTGGACCACCTGCCGCGACTACAATGGCGTCGTAGGGTGCATGTTCTGGCCAGCCGCGTGTGCCATCGCCGTGCAAAACATGGACGTTATGATAACCCTGTTTGGCAAGCGTCGTGGCAGCCTTTTCAGCCAATTGTCCGATCCGCTCAACGGAGTATACGTTCTTCGCAATCTCGGCGAGGACGGCTGCTGCGTAACCCGAGCCTGTACCGATTTCGAGTACCTCCTCGCCACCTTTGAGAAGCAGCGCTTCAACCATGAACGCAACAATATAGGGTTGCGAAATGGTCTGACCGCCAGCGATCGGCAGCGGCGAATCCTCGTAGGCAAATTCACGCAAGTTGGATGGCAGAAATTCTTCACGCCTTACCGCGCGCATCGCGCGTAAGACAGATTCTGAACGAACGCCACGTGCGGCAATGTGATGCTCAACCATGCTGCGGCGCTGCGCAGCAAAATCGAACCCACTCATTGCCCGCTGAGCACCCTTTCCCATCAGGTCAGCCGATTATAGTGCCCAAGATTCTTTGGATTAGTGCAGTTAAAAGTTGGATCGGCAGCATTGATTTGGGTCAATGTCCGTTTTGGGTCAAAAGCGGACATTTGCAGCGCACCAGCCCATGTCCGCTTTACCCACAAGAGCGGCAATAAGCGGGCCCAATTGGAATGTCCGCTACGTCGCAGGTACGACTGATATGTCCGCTAACGATTGCAGAAACAGAAAACCACCACCGGGCAGCCTTTCTGAAATCCGATTACGGGCACGGATGCCGATGTCCGTCGTAGCCTAAATACGTGCCGCTATCAGGATCATAAGATTTGAACCGTTGCACACACTCCTGAGCGGACGAACCTCGCTTTCCAGTACGAGATGGCTCATACGCGAACGCGCCGGCAGCACTCGGGAGAATGCCCGGATTATATGCGCCAGCAGCGGCGGCAGCAGCTGGATCATTTGGGAAGATAATGTTGCCGGAGCCATAAACACCAGCAGGAGCCTGCGCAAAAACCGGCGACGCAAGCAGCGGCACCAAGCTCACGAGCACAATTATTTTTTTCATTGCTCGCCTCCAGTTTTGGGGATGAGTGAAAACTAGAGCTGAAAACCAGAGGACTTTCATTGATGTGGATCAACCTAGAACGGTAGTAGTTGCTTCTGGCTATGTGCCAGAAATACCAATGTTGAAATTGCGCTGGCGACCCGTGTCCGCTTTGGGGTCATTAGCGGACATTTGCAGTGTAAAAAGGCATGTCCGCTTTGGGCCAATAGCGGACATCGCTTTGGATTGCATTATCCGCAGCAATGTGCGGAAGTTCGCTCAAAACAGCCAAAGGCCTGGTCGCCAGTCTCTGACCAGGGCCGGGACTTTTTGGGAGGATTCACAATGGAATTCAGCCGCTGGCAATTGTTAAAGGGTCTGGCGGCGAGTGGCGTCATCATTGGAATTATTTCTCTCGCGCTGATGTATTTTATTCCATCGCCGCCGTCGAAAGTTGTCATGGCGACAGCATTTAAAGGCGCGTCTTTTGATTATTATGGCCGACAATATCGAGAAGTTTTTGCGCGCTATAAAGTTGACCTCGAGCTCCGCGAGACGGCCGGAGCGGTGGAAAACATTAAGCTCCTGCAGGATCCGGCTTCCGGCGTTCAGGTCGGTTTTGTCACAGGAGGTGTGTCAGACTCAAAACACGCGCCTGACATCCTGTCACTGGGGACCGTCTACAACCAGCCATTCTGGATTTTCTATTCCTCAAATGAGCCTCTTGAACGGTTATCACAGCTCAAAGGCAAACGAATCGCAGTGGGTCCGGTTGGAAGCGCCACGCGATTCACAGCTGAGCAGATCCTCGGCCGTGGCGGTGTCAATGCCGAGACTGCGACACTATTGCCTTTCGCCGGATCCGCAGCCGACAAGGCACTCAATGACGGGAAAGTCGATGTTGTGTGGATCATCGGCGTGCCGGAGGCGACCGCGGTCCAATCGTTTCTGCGAAATCCCAAAGTTCGGCTGATGAGTTTCCCGACGGCCGAGGCGTTTACCCGTATTTTCTCTGACCTCAACCGGCTGGTATTGCCGCAGGGCGTGATTGATATTGACCGCAACATTCCGCCCGCTGACGTGCCACTGATTGCAACGACCTCCAAGATCTTGATCCGCAGTGATCTTCACCCGGAAATTGTTCAACTCCTGCTACAGACCATGAAAGAGGTGCATAGCGGGGCGGACATTTTCCATCGGCCTGGCGAATACCCCAATGGCACGGATACCGAATATACGGTTGCTCAGACCGCCATTGATTTTTACAAGAACGGTCCATCCTTCATGCAAAGGCATTTGCCTCTGTGGCTGTCGGTTCATGTGCAAAGGGCAATCGCAGTCCTGGTGACCGGGATCGCCATCGGTTTTCCTTTGTTCCGGTTTCTACCGCAACTGTATCAATGGATGACGCGCCGGCGTTTGTTCTATTGGTACGCCCAACTCAAAGCTTTGGAGAGTTCATTCGAAGCTAATCCAAACGACAGGCATCTGGCCGAGAAACAGGCAGAAATCGAGCGCATCGAGGATGCCGTCAGCCATATTCGATTTCCGCTCACGTTTTCGGATCAGGTCTACAATCTGCGCAGCCACATCGATATCGTGCGGCGCAAAATTGCAGCGCGGGCGCGAGCATCCGGGCATGTGCCTGCCGAGTAGGTGAATGTCCGCTTTGGGTCAAAAGCGGACATATGCAATGCAAAACGGCATGTCCGCTCTACCCCCGAAAGCGACCGCGAAAGCGGAATTCCCGCAAAAGTCATGTCCGCTTTACCCCCAGAAGCGGACATGTGCAGTGCAACGGGCCAAGTCTGCTATGGGCCAAAAGCGGACATCGCCAGTTGATATTTAGCGCTCGCAGAAAACTTCCCCCAACCCGAAATGGATAGGGGGAAGAAATATTGGTTCAAGGCGCAGCGATATGCCAGACGTTATTGAACCCATCTCCAGTAACGTCACCTGCTTTAGTGTCCTTGCCCCACGTATAGAGTGGCTTGCCCTTGTAGGCCCACTGCTTCATACCGTCGTCGCGTGTCACGATGGACCAATCACCTGATGCTTTGGCATCCGCGGCTGCCATCAGGGGTGGCCAATTGGTCGCGCAAGGACCGTTGCAATTGGATTTTCCCGCTGCGTCCTTGTCGAAAACATAAAGCGTCATTCCCTTCGCATCGACGAGCGCTTTGCCTTTTGAGGTGTCGGCGCTCTTTGCGGGCGCCGTTTGCGCAAATGCTGGCGCTGCAAGCAGAAGAATTGCAGCCAAACTCACTATTGGTCTTTTCATGGAGGGCTCTCCTTTTTACTGTCACATCGACACTATTAACCCCGCCGCGCTCTAGGTTAGTCCGCAGCGGAGTATTCAAGCTTTGCGGACGATCTCGGTCACATCTTGTGATCCATTTTCATCGGCTGTTTCGTGCCCGGCGGGTCATGGTCCATCTGGCCCGAAGTCGCACTCGTTGCGCCAATGTCTTGAACATCTAACGTGACATTGACGGCTCCCGCCTTCTCAAAATTCAGCGTTATGGGGACCTTGCCGCCTTTTTTGAGTGGGGCTTTCAACTCCATCAACATGATGTGGTAGCCGCCCGGCGCCAGTTTGACTGATTGACCTGCGGGGATTGGCAGCCCGTCTTTCACCGGGCGCATTTTCATCACGCCATTGTCCATCGCCATCTCATGGACTTCGACTTTGCCAGCTGCAGGGCTTGAGCCGCCGATCAACTTATCGGCTGCCGCGCCTTTGTTTTCGATGGTGATGTAGCCTCCAGCAATCTTCGCACCGCCGGGTGTCGCACGGGTCCAAGCATTATCAAGCATAAGATCGCCGCTTTTGACCTGCTGTGCCGATGCAGGCCCACCACAGATAGCGGCGAGAACAACAATAAAAGCGCGTACTTTGAAAGCGTATGTATGACGGTTGGACATGGGTCACTCCGATTCGCCAAGAACATGAAGAGATCAATGCCGCGCAAGGCGGCTTCACGTCAGGACGATTTGCGGGGGACCTCGGGCGAGCTTGGGATTAAATTTGAGGCCAACACAAGGCGCTTTTGGAGCCGGGCGAAGAACAAGGGTGAGACTCAAAAACGCTACAATACCGATGGCAATGAATGAAACGAGGGGCGGGGCCGATGTGTCGCACAACGTGCAATGCCCACAACCTTGACCCGGCTGGTGATCTTTATCTCCCACGGTTGGAGCGTTTGATGCGAGAGCCTGACCATCGCTTTGACAGATGACTAAGAACGGATCAACAGCGCTTGAGCCAAAGCCCGCGACCGGCGCTATGTCCAGCAGAATTGTCTGCAGCGCAATCACGTAGATTGCCGCCAAACTGATTACCCGCTTGATACCGCTGCCCATCAGGGGGAATTTTGCGCTGGTCGGGGCGTCGCCGCAAGATGGACGGGAGTGCCCGAAGGGCTCGATGTCCGCTTTGGGTCAAAAGCCGACATATGCAGTGCAAAACGGCATGTCCGCTTTACCCCGAATAGCGACCGCGAAAGCGTAATTCTCGTAAAAGCCATGTCCGCTTTAGTCCCGAAAGCGGACGCTTGCACCGCACAGGCCGATGTCCGCCAAGGGCCATAAGCGGACATACTTCATTCGATAATCTCGTCAGCAGCAACCAGTAAGCTCTGTGGAACTGTGAGACCTAGCGCCTTCGCGGTTTTGAGGTTGATCACCAATTCGAATTTGCTGGGTTGCAGCACGGGGAGATCGGCGGGCTTCTCTCCCTTGAGAATTCGCCCAACATAGATCGCTGCCTTTCGAATTGAATCGACAAAATTGGAATTGTAACTGACGAGACCGCCAGCTCTGGCAAACTCGCCAGCGAAGTAGATAGTAGGTAACGAGTGCCGCTTAGCCAAGTCAGCGATTTGAGTGCGATAGCTCAAGAACATTGAATCAGCACCTACGATGAGCCCATCGGTACTCTGTCGCACCATAGTGGCGAAAACATTCTCGAGATTTCCTGGCGAGTCCACATGCACAATCTTAAACGGAAGTCCGAGCGCAGTTGCTGCAACCCGCATATCTTTAATCTGCATCGGCGAAGTCGGATTGTTTGGATTCACCAGTAACGCTACTGAAGAAACCTTCGGCGCGAGCTGGCGAAGCAGTTCGAGGCGCTTTGCCGTCAATTCGATGGACAGGAAAGTCACCCCTGTGGCATTTCCGCCTGGCCGATTCAGACTTTCGACCAGCCCCATGTCGACCGGATCACTGCCTATCGCAAAAACGATTGGAATGGTTGTCGCTGCAGCTTTAGCCGCCAGTGCTGCCGGGATCGCGGTTGCGAAAAGCACAGCCACTCGCCGAGCAACCAAGTCAGCCGCTATCTTTGGCAATTGATCGTATTCGACGGTCTCCATCTGACGATATTCGATTGAAACGTTTTGTCCCTCTACGAAACCTTCGTCTTTTAGTCCGTCGCGAAAAGCCTGTTTAAACCTCTCATTAGTGTCAGCGGTCCAACTGCTGAGGAATCCGACCAATGGTAAAATTTGCTGCTGCGCCCGTGCTGCAAACGGCCACACGGCGGACGCGCCGCCAATTAGTGTGATGAACTCGCGCCGCCTCATCGCCTACCCCTGAGGACAAACAATGGTACCGGCAAACTCTGGTGCCGCGGAAGGGGCTACGATGTCCGCTTTGGGTCATAAGCGGACATATGCAGTGCAAAACGGCATGTCCGCTTTACCCCGAATAGCGACCGCGAAAGCGGAATTCCCGCAAAAGTCATGTCTGCTTTACCCCCGAAAGCGGACATGTGCAGCGCAAAGAGGAATGTCCGCTAAGGGCCAAAAGCGGACTCATGCAGTGCAGCGTAAAACTAATAGACGCGGTCATCTCGCCGCTGCGTTGGAATAGTCCTTATCCTCGACCCACCACTCGCTATCCGCCAACCTGCCCTCGATGAGCATTTTCACATTAATTTCGTGCTGGTTGGCCCAATAGCTAATAACCTTGACCTTGATCGGTCCGGAAAATTGCCACGCCTGCCGTTCTTCGAGAATAATTTGCTGGTAGGTTTTTACATCCTTCGGTGCAAAGACCTGGCGAACCCGCTTCCATACCGACAAATCCGACTCGTCAGTGAACCAGATCGAGTTGTTGGCGATGTATCCCGTATCGCCGTTGTGAATCTCCGCAGCCTCAGCCTGTAGGCCGGCAAACCATAGGCTCGCCGCCGCGATCAATTTCACAGACCTTTTCCGCCCCACACCGAAAAGCATGATGCACTCGCGCCGGCTCACTCGATCACCTCATCGGCGCGGCCGAGCACGGACGGAGGCACGGTGAGGCCGAGGGCCTTCGCGGTCTTGAGGTTGATCACCAGCTCGTATTTCGTCGGCGCCTGCACCGGCAGATCGGCGGCTTTTTCCCCTTTGAGGATGCGATCCACGTAACTAGCGGCGAGGCGGTACTGGTCAATCCAATTAGCTCCATACGTGATCAGGCCGCCAGCGGCCGCAAAGTGGCGCTCAGAGTATACCGCCGGCAGCTTGTGCCGCGCCGCGAGGGCAATAATAAGATCGCGATAGTGCCTTCCGGCCGCGCTCCCCGGCATGATCAGACCGCCATTCGGAGAGCGCGCGAAGGCCGCTACAGCGCTTTCGATCTCACCAGCTTCGCGCAAGTCAATCGCCTTTACCTGCATCCTGAGCAATGGCGCCATGGCCTGTATGACGGCAAAATCGCCGGTTCCCGCCCCTTGGCTGGCATCCCGGAGGACCGCCACTTGCGTGATCCCCGGCGCAATTTCTTTGAGTAGCTCCGGATATTTCGCGTTCAGACTGTATTCGCTGATCATGAACCCGGTCGCGTTGCGGCCGGGCCGCGCCAAGCTCTCGACGTACCCGTTGCCGACTGGATCAGTCACGATCGTAAACACTATCGGTATGCTGCGGGTCGACTGCAGCAACGGCCTCAATGTCGAACCACCATGCGCCAGGATCACGTCTGGCGCGAGTGCGGCCAATTCCTGCGCGTGCCTGCGAATGTCATCGGCTTTAGATCCCGCCCAGCGCGTCTCGATCCTCACATTGCGGCCGATGACCCAGCCTGATTGGGCCAACCCCTGTAGGAACGCGCCGACCCAGGTCTGGAATCCCGCATCGTCCGCCGTGCCCGACAGAAGCATGCCGACTTGTCGCATTCGCTCAGGCTGCTGCGCGCGTGTCGCGAGCGGCCACGCGATCGCCGCGCCTCCGATCAGCGTGATGAACTCGCGTCGCCTCATTACCGCCCCCGAAGGCTCAAGACGGGGCATCGTAGCGGCCCAAACCTGCACTGGGAAAGGTCCCACCTATGTCCGCTTTGGGTCATAAGCCGACATGTGCAGTGCAAATAGCAATGTCCGCCAAGGGCCAATAGCGAACATTGACAGGCCTATTCGATCACTTCGTCGGCGCGAGCGAGCAACGAGACGGGTATTTGTATGCCGGTTTCCTTGGCGGTCTTTAGATTGATCACCAGTTCGAATTTTGTCGGCTGCTGAACCGGCAGATCTGCTGGCTTCGTCCCTTTGAGAATTCGGTCTATGTACTCTGCAGTGCGTTTAAAGAGGTCCATCTCATCAGGACCGTAAGCGATAAGCCCGCCGTCCGTCGCAAAATATCGGAAGTAGTAGATCGTTGGCAGCCGATACTGTGCAGCCAATTCGATGATCCGCTTGCGGTGAACGATATTATGACTGTCGGGTAAAACAAAAAGCCCATTCTCGGAATCGCTTCCGATTTTGCGGATAACATTCTCGATGTCAGCTTCACTGTGGACCTGAGCCGCAATTGATTCGACCGCGAGAGATGGCACCGCTGCATTGATCGATTGCAAATACAGCCCGTAATAAGGAGCAGTCTCCGGGTTGAAAATGGCGGTAACCCGTCGAATGCCAGGCGAAATCTGTTTGAGCGTTTCTAGCCATTTGGTACCAAGCGAAAACTCGAATACGGAAAAACCCGTTATGTTGCCGCCCGGATGTGAGAGGCTTGCGACCAGTCCTTGGCCCAGCGGGTCGGTGACTGTGAGAAAAACGATCGGTATAGAGCGGGTATGCTTTAGCAGTCCTTTGGCCGACGGGGTTGAATGACCAATTAAAGCATCCGGTTGCAGCTCGACGAGCTCCCTTGCAAGAGATTCTATCCGTTGCAGATCGGCGTTGCCCCAGCGATAGTCAATTCGGATGTTTTGACCATCTTTCCAGCCGAGCTCTTGTAGCCGTTGCTGAAAAATGCCGATGCCCTTGCGAACATCTGCATCGCTTTCCGCGACGGCCATCAATACTCCAAGCCTTCGCATTCGCTCGGGCTGTTGCGCACGGCTTCCTGCGGGCCAAATTGCTACAGAGCCTGCAATGGCTTTGATAAAATCGCGCCGCCTCATTCGTCGACCCCGAGGCTCAGGATACGGTATCCTAGCGGTTCAAACCTGCACGGGGAAAGGCCCCAGCCAATGTCCGCTCTGGGTCATAAGTGGACATCACGACTTATTCGATAACCTCGTCTGCGCTCGCAAGTATGCTTGCCGGCAGGGTCAGCCCGAGCGCTTTGGCGGTTTTGAGATTAATTACCAGTCTGAATTTGGTCGGCGCCTGGACCGGCAAATCGGCGGGCTTCTCACCTCTGAGGATACGATCGACGTAGCCGGCTGCGAGTCGGAACTGGTCGATCCCTTCAGGCCCGTAGGAGACTAGCCCTCCATCCGTGACATTGAAACGGTCGCCGTAGACTGCAGGTAATTTATGGCGGGCCGCAAGTCCGACGATCAGAGCATGATGCACCGACACACCGGCACTCGGTGTCACTATGAGTCCACCATTCGGAGAATGGGAAAATTTGGCAATGGCGCGTTCAATTTCGCCGGCGTCGCTGACATTAATTGGGCTTACATCTATCCCGAGCGGTGCTGCCGCAGCGCGGATCGCGCCGAACTGGGCAATGCCAGCAGGATTGGCGGCATCTCGAACGATCGCCGCTCGCTTCACCCCCGGAACAATCTGCTTGAGGAGTTCAATCCATTTTCCGCTCAAATTGTATTCGAAATTCATAAAGCCCGTGACATTGCCGCCTGGTCGAGCCAGGGACTCAACTACGCCAGCGCCGACCGGGTCGGAGACGCGCACAAACACGATCGGGATGGTGCGGGAAATTCGTTGTAAGGCAGTCACGCTCAGCGTGCCGCTCGCCACCACAACATCCGGTGTGAGCGCCACTAATTCTGCAGCGAATTTTCGATCGAGCTCGACATCGTTCCTGCCCCAGCGAATATCGACCCACAAGTTGCGTTCGTTCCATCCGAGCTCCTGGAGTCCCTGTTGAAATAACGTGGCACCCGACGCTTCCGGGCCATCCGGGTCAGTGTTCATAAGCACGCCAATCCGGCGCACCTGCTCGGCTTGCTGGGCGAATGCAATGATCGGCCAGGCGGCAGCCGCGCCGGCAACGATTCTGATGAACTCGCGCCGCCTCATGCGTCTCCCCGAAAATCAGGACGCAGCATCGTATCGAGGACAGATATTTCATTAAAGAGGGGTGATCGCGCATGTCCGCTTTGGGCCATGAGCGGACATTTTGTGATGCCGAGGCCATGTGACTCGAATAGTTTTGCGCCATGCCCTCCCCCATGACGCTCGGCAACATGCGCGCCAACGGCGTTCACACGCTCGATGTTCGCTGTTTGGCTTTTTGCTGCGGCCATAGTGCGATCCTGGATGTCAGCGGGTATGGCGAGGGTGCGGTCTCTCGCCATCTGCCGCCACGGCCAAAAGCAGTCCCGAACGCCCCCGGAATGTTCGCCTTCGCCGATCCTGAGCGCGTGACCGAAGTTCTCACCGCAGCCGGGTGGGCGGCACCGCGGCTCGAGAAGCTCGACCTTAATCTGGACATCGCCGCAGGCCGCGGGCCTGATCGTGACGGCGAGCGCCCTATCAGTCACCCACCTTGAATTAATCGTCGCGCTCGCAGCAAAATACAAATTGCCTGCAATTTATTACCGGCGTTACTACGTCGAGCAAGGCGGCTTGATCTCTTATGGGTATGATGTTCTTCAACAGTTCCGGGGCGCTGCCGACTACGTTGACCGTATCCTCAAGGGTGCGAAACCAGCCGATCTTCCCGTACAGGCGCCGACGAAGTATGAGCTGGTGATCAATCTCAAAAACCGCCAAGGCACTGAGTCTCACCGTTTCCCCGCAGCTACTCGCCCGCGCTGACGAGGTGATCGAATAAACCGTGCAATGTCCGCTTTTGGCCCAAAGCGGACATCCCTAGTTGCACTGCACATGTCCGCTTTTGAGCGGGCATGAAACAGCGGCACTGATTGATTGAGGTCAATGACTTTTCCCCAACGTCATATACGTGTGCCGTGCCCCACTATTTTCCGTGAACAGAGGAGCACCGCCATGATCACCTATGTAGTACTGGCGAACTTTACTGACCAAGGCATTCGTACCGCGAAGGACACCATGAAGCGGGCCGATGCCTTCAAGGCAATGGCAAAAAAATTCGGCGTGACCGTGAGGGAAATTTTTTGGACACAAGGGCAGTTTGACATCGTCGTAATCACGGAGGCGCCAGACGACCTTTCTGGCACGGCGCTCAATTTAAGCCTCTGTGCCTTGGGAAATGTTCGCACGCAGTCCTTGCGCGCTTTTTCACCGACCGAAATGAGCACAATCATCGGTAAGATGGGGTAGGCCTGCCGTTTGCTGAGCCGCGATTCGGTCTAAAATTACTGTTCGCTTCTGGCCCTTAGCAGACATTCAAAAGTTAGCCGCGAATGTCTGCTATGGTGTTTTGCACTGCATATGTCTGCTTATGACCCAAAGCGGACATCGGGCATACCTTAACGACCCTCATCTGAACCGCTACGATGCCCCCAAATCCGAAGCCGCGGGGACGGCAATGAAGCGGCGCGAGTTCATGACGTTGGCAGGCGGCGCTGTGGCGTGGCCGTCTGCTGTGTTTGCGCAACCGCCGGCCATGGCGTTGGTCGGCTTGCTCACTAGCGCACAACTAGATGATCGACAGCTCGACGCTATTCGGCAGGGCCTCAAGGACGCTGGCTATATCGAAGGCCGTAATCTCGCAATCAAACTTCGCTCGGCCGATTCTCACTTCGATAGATTGCCCGCCTTGGCCGCCGATCTAATGGCTGACCCTGTAACAGCGATCATTGCGCTCTCCCCACCGGCCGCAGTGGCCGCTAAAGCCGCCACTAAAACCATACCAATCGTTTTCGCGACAGGCGCCGACCCGATTAATCTTGGTCTCGTTTCCAGCCTCAATCGTCCCGGCGGCAACGTCACCGGCGTGACTTTTGTTGTCAACACACTTGGGGCAAAAAGGTTGGAACTGCTGCACGAACTCGTCCCGGGTGCCGCTGTTATCGGCTTGCTTGTCAACCCAGGAAATCCCACCTCTGAATCTCAAACCAAAGATGTGCAAACTGCATCGCGTGTATTGGGCGTCCAACCTTTGATCCTGAATGCTAGCAGCGAAGGCAATATTGACGCGGTCTTCGAGAGCGCCATCCAACAACATGTCAACGCAGTCATTATTGGTGCGGACTCGCTCTTCCAGAGTCGGCGCGATCAACTCGTCGGGTTGGAGGCACGTTATGCGATTCCAATAATCCATTTTTTGCGTGAATTTGCCGATAGTGGTGGACTGGCAAGTTATGGGCCAAGCCAAACGGAGGCGTATCGCCTTACTGGTGCCTACACCGCCCGAATTCTCAAAGGTGAAAGGCCGGGCGACTTGCCGATCCAGCAGGCGGCAAAATTCGAGTTTGTCATTAATCTCAAGACCGCTAAGGCCCTCGCACTTGCGGTGCCGGTACATCTGCAACAGATCGCCGAGGTGGTTGAATGAACAATGTCCGCTTTTGGCCCAAAGCAGACATTGGTAGGGCCTTTCCCCTTGTAGGTTTAAGCCGGTACGATGTCCTCGAGGATGGCCATGAAGCGGCGCAAGTTCATCAAACTTCTTGGCGGTGTGGCGGCCACTTGGCCACTCGCTGCTCGAGCACAGTCGCCAGCGATACCGGTTATCGGAGTTCTCGATTCTCGATCCCCGGATGCGGTGCAAAACCGCCTGCGAGGTTTCCACGAGGGTTTGAAAGAGGCCGGTTACGTTGAGGGCGAGAATTTAAATATCCTGTACCGCTGGGCAGATGATCGAATAGATCGGTTATCAGTGTTGGCCGCTGACCTAGTCAGCCGTCCAGTAGCCGCCATAATCACCGGGGGTGTCCCGGCGTCGTTGGCTGCGAAGGCAGCCACGACGACCATACCGACAATTTTCATTGTCGGAATCGATCCGGTGCAACTCGGTTTGGCTGCGAGCCTCTCGCGACCAGGTGGCAACCTAACGGGAATCAACGTTTTCAATTCCGAGTTGGTTGCAAAGCGACTGGAGGTGCTCCGTGATCTGTTGCCCCAGACCACGCGGGTGGGCGTGCTCGTCAATCCAGCCGATGCAGGTAGCACTGATCCTCAATTGAAGGACATAGATGCTGCCGCTCGTGCGATGGGACTGCAAATCCAGGTTCACAATGCGGACACTCGTGCCGAGATTGATGCGGCCTTCGAGGCAATGGGTCGTGATCGACCCGACGCAGTCTTTGTTGGCACTACTGTGTTTTTGAACGGGCGGCGTGTCCAGTTGGCTCAATTGTCAACGTTCTATCGACTCCCCGCCATCTACGCACTGCGTGACTTTGTGGAAGTCGGAGGCCTGATAAGCTACGGATCCAACATTATAGATTCATATCGTCTAGCCGGTCGTTATGCTGGGCGCATCCTCAGGGGCGCCAAGCCTGCCGAGCTGCCAATTGTCAAAGCGGACAAGTTCGAGCTGGTGATCAACGCGCAGACCGCCCGAATGCTCGGTCTCACTGTATCTTTGTCGCTGCTCGGCCGCGCCGATGAAGTAATCGATTAGGCCACGATGTACGCTTTTGGCCCAAAGCGGACATCCTTAGTTGCACCGCACATGTCCGCTTTCGAGGGTAAAGCGGACATGCCGTTTTGCACTGCATATGTCTGCTTATGACCCATAGCGGACATTTATTGTCAACCCTTATGCCAGCTAGTGAAGCACCAAGTTAAGATCATCCCCTGGTCTATCTAGTCGGATAATGGCCACAAGTAGCGGGAGCAATACGATGAGATTTCTGCTGAACATCCATGTCCGAATGCCTGGTGAGTGGACTCAAGAGCGGCGAGCCGAACTGGTCCGTCACGAAACCGAGGCAGCGGTCGAACTTATGCACCGCAAGATTCTTCGCCGCACATTTCGAATTGTTGGACAACTTGCTAACTTCAGCATTTGGGAAACCGCGACCCCTGAGGAACTTCACGCGGTGCTTCAGACACTGCCTATGTATCCGTACATGACAATTTCGGTGGCGCCAATCATCAAGCATCCGGTTGAGCAGGCCTACGAAGAAAAGTACGGCAGTATCCCTGCACTCTAGGCGCGGGAAATGTCCGCTTCTGGCCCAAAGCGGACCTACCGAGTTGCACTGCACATGTCCGCTTCTGGGCGTAAAGCGGACACGGGTTGATGCGCTGCACATGTCCGCTTACGACCCGAAGCGGGACATTGGCTAGTCGCTGAGCAATCCTTGCGCCAGGTCAAATTCGGCCCCTTCTTTTTTGCTATTTTTCACTACAATGCCTGTCCTGAGGCTGTGGGGGCAATGAGGCGGCGCGAGTTCATCAGGTTTCTCGGTGGTGCGGTGGCGGTTCCACTCGCTGCTCAAGCTCAGCAGGGAGAACGCATCCGCCGTATCGGCGTGCTGCACGGCCATGCTGCTGATGACACTGTTGCGCAAGCCCGCGTTGCAGCATTCCGGCAGGCATTGCAGCAACTCGGCTGGATTGAGGGCCGCAACCTGCAAATCGACTATCGATGGAGCGGAGGCAATGCAGCGGACACTCGGAAATATGCGGCGGAACTAGTCGCACTTTCGCCGGATGTTATTTTGACAAATGGCGCCGCCATATTGGCTCCATTGCTGCAAGCAACGAATAGCGTGCCGATCGTGTTCGTGTTGGTCGCTGATCCGGTGGGTGCTGGTTTCGTCGATAGTATGGCGCGGCCTGGGGGCAACGCGACGGGTTTTACTGCAATCGAATATGGATTTGGCGGCAAATATCTGGAGCTTCTCAAAGAGATCGCGCCCAGTACGAACCGGGCGGCGGTTATTCGGGATCCCGTCACGACAGTGGGAATTGGTCTTTTTGGAGCGATCCAAAATGCCGCACCATC